>Ga0131853_10006022_pt1 | contig 21907 bp, 24 predicted proteins | sample TergutLab28metaG_FD_92764 | JGI IMG/M metagenome (GOLD analysis project Ga0131853, IMG submission 92764) | Labiotermes labralis P1 segment gut microbial communities from Petit-Saut dam, French Guiana - Lab288 P1 (version 2) (version 2) | ecosystem: Host-associated > Arthropoda: Insects >... | reverse complement strand
CACACACACACACACACACACAATTGAAAACACCCAGTTTGTTTTAATGAAGTAGACAGTAGTGAAAGAAGTATTTATATTGCAGACACAGATTATTCACGCTGAATTACTGCTCTGGATTTTGTGCATCTTGTTCTTCCAAAGCATTTCTGTTGTAATTGTGATGCTGTGTTAGTACTGGAATAAAGTAAAAGGTAATTTCTTTACCTTGTGCAGACTTATGGCAGAAACAAGGACTGAAATGTGGTAATATACATGTTACTCTTCATACTTCTGAAATATGGGTTTTAAATACAAGAAACAAATAATTTTTTAACCCTTACAATTGTGTGCAGGTTTAAAGATGGGCAGGAGGTGACAGCAGATGCCCACATCAAAATCACCCGAGACTCACAGTCCTTGGAGGACTACAGTCTGACAGTGACTATTGTAAAAGGTGCAGATGCTGGTGACTATGAGGTTCATGCAGAGAACTTTTTGGGTACAGCATCAACCAAGAGTACAGTCAAAGTCAACAGTGAGTACAGCTGCATATTCTTTCCTTTACTGTTTTCATTGGTCATTTTCTATTGTCATTCCAGAGGTGAGTTTACCTCACTTATTTACATACTTATTATATTGCTCCTCACTTTCATCAGTGATTTTGATCATTCCTCATTTATCTCATGACAAAACAACAACAAGTTTAGGTCCAAACATGTATCGTACTATTTTAATGTCTTGTGTACTGTGCATCGTATAGAAGTTAGTTTATGTAACCAACGTTACATGCAGCAAAATATACACATCAGACATTAGTAAATCTCCTACATGTTTAGGCATGTCAGTAGGTGCCATCATCATGAATCTTCTCAGTGACTAACACCACGCCCTCAAAATGTTCTGTTGTACAGTAAATGGGTAAAACAGCCATACACTTGCACATGCATTAAAATCCCAGTTAAAACACAAGAATGTCCACAACAAAAATATTAAAACACTAGAAGAGATATTCCTTCAAGCAACATACAGGCTGCAGTTCAGGGCCTGTGTCATTAGTCTTCTGATATCTACCATGGTCCATGTCCATGTTTTTTCCCCATATGTATCTCTGGCTTGATAGCACTTCTTGAATACATACAGTAAATACTTTTTACTGTCTATAGTAATTACCAATTTCAAAGTATATACCTACTATTCTTCTCAACATTACACTGAATTCTGTTTATTTATGCACTTTGTTATTTTGCTCCCATATTTGTCACTATTTATCGCCTAGAATTGCAAAAATTATCTACTTTCTGTATTTTATTTTCATTGTATTTTTAGCCTTGACATGTTGTCTGTCTTCTGGCTTTTTTTGATATAACAAATGTGTCTATCCAGATTCACATTTACTAAAGAATTGTACATTCTTGGTAAAATTTAATATCCATATTTTCTTTGATTCTGAACTGTAATATTAATGTACTGAGACATTCTGTTTGCATTTTCAAAGAATAGTATTTATTTTCTGTGCCATTACGTTGCATTTGTCAAGAGCCTGACGCCTGAGTTAAGTTACCAAATTAAGACAAAATCTCTTAATGCTAATACAAATTTATATTTATGTGTAAATAGTTTTCATTTCAATTTTAATACAAATTAATGATATAAAAGTATTTAGGTTTACCTTTTTCATTTTTTCTATTTATTAAATTCCCTATCAATGGCTTTAGTAATTAATGTATGAAATTTTACAAATGTGCAGTACTTGAAATGAAGTGAATGTACCTGTGAATGTTGAGAGCTGAGAGTGACTTCTTTTATTTCAGCAACTGTGTAATATTTGTGTAAACAGGCCAAGAGTATTGGTAACTCAAAGTTCATAACTTTGAGGATATTGCAACTTTATGGTGTCTGCTCTGAATTGAATGTAAAAGATCCTTGAGATCTGTGATTATCTACCTGAAGCTTTTTGATAAATTTTGAGTTAGTTGTTACATTTGAGTGAAACTCAGTACAAGGAGCAACTAAGATATGAAGGAACATGTTTCATTCACCAAAACCAATATGGTGCCGGGCAGAAATCTGTAGTTAGGATAATGGGAGACAAAAAAGCTGGATAGAAGTAAAAAATAAAATGGTTTAAAAGATGTTTAATCTTGCTAGAAGTCTCTAGGATTTTGGAAGTTAAATAGGTAGATTCGCAGTTTGTTCATGGCATGTCATAAACCATTGTCATGAAATACGTCTCTATCCCTCTGTTTTCTACGCTCCTGCTTAAATGTGGTTTTCACTGAGTTCTAATGTGTGTACATAAAGTTGCAATATGAGCGGAAACACTTAATAATTTCTTATTGTTTTGAATATTTCTAAGCATTTTACTTTTTTATCTTAAGTATTAGGCTTAGCACCTCTTAGTTGGCAGTCATAGTGCAAGCTTTAAGTAAGTAGACAGTTTGATGAGAGTTTTTTGAGTGTCTCTCTCCAAACAACAAAAGTAAGTTTATGTCTGGTTTCAGCTTTTCAGTTTGTGTTGCTACATTTCATAGTTAACATCTGTTGTGATAAAGTCTTGTATTGTGTGGGATACTTTATGGGAAGAGAAGTATATGTAGACTGAAAAATAGATAGAAGGATAGTATTAAAACAAATCTTAGACAAGTGGTCTGAGAATATATTAAATGTATTCATATGGTGTAAGATAGGGTCTGATCATGGGCTTTTTTGAAAAAGTGATATACCTTTAGGTTCTGCTACAGTGGAGTGTGTCTTCACTAATCAAGAGAAACCCTGTATATTGGAGTTGGTATTTATTTAACTTCAGTGCTGATTTGTTGTTTGGTTTAATTTCATTTCATTTATTACAGATCCATATTATTACATGTGTAACACTGGACTTGTCTAACTATATATTACAAAATTACAATATATATATATATATATATATATATGTATATGTGTGTGTGTATGTATATATATATATATATATATATATATGTATGTATGCATGTATATATATATATATATATATATATTTATAAAGTGTAGTGAAATACATTAATATTACTCTGATAAATCTGTTAAGGATGACTAATGAATAATCTCATACATTACAAACCACCTTTATTCAAAACAGTAAAAAAATTGTCAACTGAATGAAATGTTGCTTAGTTCAATGAGTGTGGTTCAGTGACAGTGGAAAGAACCTGTTTGTATGGAAATTTGTTTATGAGCATATTTACATCCATTGAGAGCACACATTAAAATCACTTTTTTCGTCTGCCTGTACACATGAAGCACTTAATGGATGGGTCAACCAGTTTCAATTAATGAAAGTTTTGAATTTTGAATATGGTTGATACTGTAAAATTTTATGAGAACTTTCAATGAGGCTATAGAATACTTAAGTACATACGTGTGCTCTTCTCAAATAGACATTAATAGTGGAATGAAAAATGTTTGGATCAAAAGTTGGCAAGAAAAATTAAACACACTTCTTCTGTAATTTGTTTGGGTTTAAGTGTAATTTAGTAGAGTGAGCAGATGTTTGAGAATTTTTACGGTATGTTTTTGGAGCATCTGTATTGTCAATCAGAATTGGTCATGAGCCCATGCAAACATTACAAATCGTTCTTGTTTGTAATGTGCATGGTTACAGCTCTTCTGTTTTTGTTGCAGTCAAAGTGGAAAGACGTTTAAAGTACATATATCAATGGTTTTGCTTTAGAGCACCAATTTTGTGATATGGTATATCAACATTTTGCATTGAGGAATTGAAAATTTGGAGGCAGTTACAGAGTGAGGGTGTCAGAATTTTTATGATATGTGTACATTTTCTAATTTTTGTGATCTTATTTTTCATTGAATTAATTTTCTTAGGAAAAATTCTCACACAGTTACATATGAAATTATGTACCTTTCAGTGATCTCTATAGTTCAGAGATGGTCCCATGATGAAGTAAAGGATCTGCAGTTCAAAAAATTGAAATTCTTTGTCAGAACATTACAAATACCACTCCATGGTTACAGTGGTTTGGTCTTGCTTGTTGAGTTTATACAATTGGAAATCAGGAAAGTTGAAGCCATGCTGTGCCATTTCCCTGTCCTCATGCTATTTCCTTAAGTTGAAAAGAGGAATTTTCTTTTAATTATTACATTCAGTGGTTTGACTACAATTCTGCATTTTCTGTAATGACATTCACAAAATGTTCCTCTATTCAACTATGGTCTAATCATGCCAAATATGTGTGACAGTGTTTGTTATGAGTGCGTCATGTACTAAAGGCATGATACCCTTGGTTGATGACAGCCATCCATGATGACAGGTTGTTAACACCTCCATTGCTCTGTGTATTTGTGCAGATTAAAGTGAACCTATCTTTAATTCCTTCATATTTCAGAATTGTTTGATGGTTTAGTGTAGTGTGACTCCCTGTACTGTGTGAGATTTATGTGCAACATGAACTGACACATCACACACAGAGGAAACTTAAGGAATTTTGAACAACCATCCAAGATTCCACACAATATTACACGCGCTTTGTAACCACATATCGGCCTGCAGTGTCATAGAGGTTTATTATTAGTTTTGTTTAATTATTTGTGGTTTATTTAATGATACTGTCAGTAGCATAGGCTGTATAATGCTAAATGGTAGGGTGATTAATGAGTAATGAATTAGAGAGGATGTGGAAGGAAGTGGTTGTGGTGTAATTGAAAGTAATGTAATGTCATGGCATTTGCCAGAAGAGACTGTGGAAACCAACAAGAAACTTCAGTCAGAATAGTTGTTGACCCAAAACATATCAGAACATTTGAGACATCTTGCACTGTGTGCAAGGCTTAGTGGCATAGTTAATGCAACAGACATAAAAATTTGCATAGGAACTGTTGTTTGGCATGGATGACATAAAAATATGTATTTGAGAGATGAGTTGTCAAGATGTAAAAGGGGTTGGGCTGGCTCAATGCAAACTCCAAAGCAGGCTTTTGTGAGCACAATGGTGAAGTTTTGGGTTCATTGTCAGAAAGATTTATGTTTTGTCAGACCTTTAGAAATCATCACAGTCCTGTCTAATGTGAACATTTGATGCATGAAGTTGACCCCTCTCCAGCAAATGACTGTTATATTTTCTCATGCATTGCTGATGTGAACAGCACCTGCTTACACAAATCCGTATTTTGGAAGTCTTTGCGTTCACTGTTGAGGGATACTCGGTTCTTTTCAGTCCCTCCATTTTAATACCATCATTGTACTTTGAAACAGATCATGATAATTTCTGTCTGCTCTCTTGACCAATTGCTACTCATTATTATCGTGTCATTTGTCAGTTGAGTATGTATCACCTTTGCACTACATTGGTACATAAAAAAAAAAGACAATTTCCACATGTCATTGCATCCATTATTTACAGACAAGTGCAGTTTTGAATTGTAGTTGAATATTGATAATTGGTTGCTATGGCCAGGCTTAGGCAGAGGACATGTGTCATGTATGGGGCAGGAGAAAAATATAAGTAGGATTTTGATTGGAAGACCTGAAGGAAAGAGACTACTCGGAAGACATGTTCAGAGACTGGACAATAGTGTTAAAATGGATATTAGAGTAGTAAAGTGGAACAAAAGGAATTAGATTCATTTGGGTCAGGTAGACACAAGTGGTGCACTCTTGTGTACATGGTCATGAACCTTCAGGTTCCATAAAATGCAGAGAATTTCTTGCATCAAGAAGGACTCAGCTCCTTGTAGTTAGTTATTTAGCTCACTAATAGGCTAACCAGCTAAGCTTATTGGCTAATTGTGGTCAGATTTATAAATCATAAATGAGACTAAGTAGTTTTGTTTTCTAAAAATTGTAATTTCCATAAAACTGAATCTGCATCAGTATTTGTATTTATTCATTCTTTGTTTAGTTGTATGTCAGCTGCAGAAATAATGCATCAGTGAGAGGTACCAGTGGGAAGAAGAGCTTTTAGCCTATTTTGCTGTAATATCCTAGGATTTTGTGTGTGTGTGTGTGTGTGTGTGGGGGGGGGGGGGGGGGGGGAATTGACAGAGTCTGTGTGGAATCAGTTGAGGTGACAAATCTGCCAGTTTAGAGATTTGAACAGGAGACCTTATCATTGTGAAGCCACTGTGTGTCAGAGTTTTGGATGCATGGTTACAAGTCGTTTTGAATATGTGGTGGAATCTTATGCATACTTGACATGCCTGCATAGTTAATTTTTACTGTTTAAAAACATTCAGTGTTGGTTGTCCTTTTAACAAGTCACATACTAAAATAAATGCACTACTGAAACAATTATACAGGATATTATAAAAAGTGTTAGTTGTAGATTAAAAACTTTCACCACCACAGCCCTTACACAGAAAAAGGAGATTGAAGAAGAGTCAGTAATAAAGGTAGACAAGACACCAAATGAAGCGGAGAAGGAGAAACAAGAATCAAAGGAATCACACAGAATTATATCAGAGAAAGTAGTTGAAGAGGAGGTGACAGTACAGGTCATTCCTCAGGGCGTTCATACAGAAGGTATAACATTTGCACTGTTCTTACACACACGCACGCACACATGCACACACACACACGCACACACATGAAATAGTCAAATAATTCCTGATTCACTGTATTATTGTTTCTTGTGGTCAAAGAATTTATTTTCTTTCTCAGAAAATTTATGTTTAAAATTTTGTATGTTCATGATTAATGTTTTAAGTTAGTGGAAACCATAGGAGGTGCGAATGGAATTATTTGGCTTTTGAGATACTTCAGTATGTGATAGTCAATGTAGAGAATACAGTGATCCATGAATTGTTAGGCAGGAACTTTGTAGTGAAATGTTCATCACTTCTGATTTCTATCCATAGATTTCTTTCTGAATAAAACTACTCATGGATGTGTAGCTAACTATCTTGTCACGTACTGTGGATAAAATTGTATTCATACTGAAATAATACTTCATGTGCTTCTGTATGTATGATAACTAAGCTACAGGTAACTAAAATTTGAGTAAGTAAGGGAACAGTAATGTATAGAAGCTTGGTCATGCAGTGAAACCCAGATGTAGCAAACCAAGTAAAATAACAGAAATTGCCTTCTTTATTGTCAGTACCAAAGGGTTTTATTTTATTTTTTTAAACTGCTGGACAATGAAGAGGGTCTTAGAATATGTGAAGCTCTTTATGTCAGACAAGTGTGTTGTTTCACCTTTATTTTCACAGTCTACCATTATGGACAGCCACGTTTTTAATTCTGTTTGCACAAATAAGGTTGAGTTCAGTTCAATGCTGCAAATTGCTTGCTATAACATCCATGTGCTATGTGAATTCTGTACTTAGCTATTCATTATCTGCCTACAAACCAGCATCAACATGATCTGTACCATAAATTTATACTGAGTTTTAATTCCCTTCTGGAATACCCTAATCTGAAAATGTTACCATTGCTTGGAAGGGTTTATGAAAAGAGTGTTCTAAAAAACTTTTTTGTGACTAAGAAGATAAATTAAATGAGTTCTTGAAAAATTGTAGGTTGAGAAACTGAATGATTTATAAGTTTCTAATACTATTGTCAGGGTGGTCTTATGATGGCCTGGACATGTGGCTTCATGGATAAACAACAAATAGTTTCCAATGGTTACCTTTGTTATTAATAGTTTTATGACTTGAGGTTATTTTGTAACTGGGTTTCAGTGTATGTTGTTTGTTTTCAATAACCACTGTATGTGTGTTCCTGTATTAGTGTTAGAAGCGCAACAGCCGGAAAGGCAATCTCTGTCAACAGTTGAGACTCAAAGTATAACATACTCTCGTGGTGGGGATGACGAACAGACTGTCACTATATCTGTAGCTTCAACTATGCACCAGATGGCAGTGTTCTCAGAAGATGGTATGCAAGGTACTGTACTTGGTATATATTCATATCATAAACAAACATTTCAGAACACATGCTGGGCTGTGTAACATGATCTCAAGGCAACACTACTCTATGCATATGCTCTATTACTCTTTGTATTTCAGCTTTTCTTATTGTATGTAGAACACTGACAAGAAGTTGATGTATTTTCTCCACAGTACAGGCAGTTGGTCTGGCCTATTGCTTTATAGCACTGAGTAGATTAATTCTGTTTTTCATGTTCTGTACATGGGTAGTTTTGATATCGGTTGCTTTGTAGCGGAAATCCTTTTAAGTGTTTTGCTGTTGGTGCCTTCATTTCTTGTGGCCTCACTGAGCAGTGTAACTTTCATAGTATTTGATTTTGATAAGCTGAAGTCTAAAAGAGGAAAGTAACTTTTGGCAGCTAGGAGGGGCTTTGCAATTGTGTGTGTATTCAGTTATTATTTTCTTGATACCAGATATGTAATCTTGCAACTGTTCTCAGCATACTTAATAAGAGTAAAAATAAAAATACATTGACAGTTCTGATCAGCAAATATTCCTGTTCTGACTTCATTGTGACTGGATTTTATAATCATGTCAAGGAAAATCATGCAATTTGGAGGAAGTTACCAACGCCTGTTGATACATTAAAGTATACTTCTTGCATTACTGTCATCCTTCAAGGCATGTTCAGCTTTCAGCAGCATCAATGTAGAAGTACTGAGTAACTGAGAGTAGTCAGAGGTGTAAGCCTATGTCACAAAGTACATTATTTTTATATCTGTATGGTAGTTGGTATATACATTTTTAGATGTACTAGTGCCATTCATTAAAGTGCATGGTCTTTTGAATCTAGAAAAATGACAGTGAGAAAGGGTAAATGTGGATGTAAATGTTCTTCAACTTTTCCTGATAGCCTTGGGCTTTTGGTGTGTAGCATTTGAGCATATTCTATTGTTTATTCTAAATTGTACATTGCATTAAGTAACTTCCATTCAAACCAGTCCCCATTTAAATCCAGTGGGTGGTTTATGCAGAACCTTAGATTTAAAGCATTTCTGTAAGGGTCACTCAATATTGGCTCTCTTTACACATCCTGCTGGGAAACAGAAATGTATGCACAAAGTTAATTGACTCTGAAGTTGTAAATCGTCATTAACGGATTGTCCTTCATTCTTCTCTTAATTACTGTATATATTTTAAGCTTTGTAGTGCTTGAGGGAACTACAGAAACCTGAGTTGTGTGGTTTGCAGAGGCCCCATCACCAAATTTCTTGACTAATGTTGCATACTTCATAAGAATACAGGATCTTGACTCTGAAATATTAGAAGGTTGTGAGATGCAATTAAGTTTAGGTGCATGTGTTTCCATGATGATGATGACCTTTCGCAATCATACTGATTGTAAGTTTTAAGTTTTATTTACCTCATAAAACACACCACTTTAATATGCCTTCCTGTACCTCTAACAGAGCTGTTCTGGTATGCAGTAAAGAAAATGGCTCATATTCTGGAGGCATACAGTTTAGATCTTTCTTATGAAGTGACTATCTTGGGAGAGGTTTTTGTGGGTTTTCTTGTTCTGATCAAGCAAATGCTGGATCATTTCCTACAAAATTCGTCCATTTCTCAGTTCCATAGTTGATATTTCTGTTGATAGTTTGATGCAGCAGATATTTTATTTCTACTCTTGATTCAAAAGACTGTTCAACACTAACATCTAACAGTCTGGTTGCTGCTAACATTCAACTAATTACAGGTTCTGAAGCAATTCACACTCGTGTGGAAACATCATCAACAAAAGTGATATGCCAACAGGCAATACAAAATATGGAAGGACAGGAGGCAAACTTTTTGATCATGCGGGGTGAAGTAAAGTCTGAAGAATCTCTAGACATCATCCCAAAGGTCGCTGAAATAAAAGATTTGAGAATTAAACAGGAAGAACTTATGCAAGACAGTAACTCTGAATACCCATGTTTGCAACATATGAACAGTAAATTCAATATTGGCATGCACATTGAAGAGCCAACTTCAGACACAGATCTTGATGAGCATGAAATTAACAGACAGCATCAACTGTCTGTAAGTCACAGAGTCTCAATAATGTCTCTGACCTCAGATGATGAAAATAGTCTGAAAGCCAGTATTTCTAAAACTTGTAGTGCTGAAGATGCTTCTCATGACTATGGATATTCATCTCATGTTCCCCATATGGATGACTTAGTTGATATGGAATATCAAAAAGGAAAATTGTTTCATATAGCTCCATGTGATGTCCATAATAAAGGACTGAGAGAAATTAGATTGACCCTAGAGGAAACCAAGTCAGAGAAAGGTAAGGTAGCAGAGGAAGCCTCATACAGTGGAAAAAAATATGACTTTAAAGTAGCCCACATCACTTCTTCAGCACCAGAAGCAAAAAAGGGCATGAATCTAGAATTATGTGCAGGAGAGGAGGTTGAGTCTGTTGTACAGAGGCAAGTGATACAACTAGGTGAACAAGTACCTGAGTGTGAACCTCTAAAGGGGCAGAGGAAAGGAGATGAAGATGGAGATGATCCCGCATTCGAGGCACTGTTGCAGAGAATTAGAAAACAAAGAAGTGTTTTGGAGGAAATTCTGGACAAGGAGGAAGAGCGGAAACATGAAGGTAAGGGATGATGTCAGGAAGGTGGCAAGAAAGAAGTAAGAGAATTTTGATAATGCAGGTGATAACATGAGCACTTTGCATTCACTACACGCAGATATGAGATTAATATCTTAACTACATTAAGTGGTAGGAAGTTTATCTGTATGTTTTTCTGTGGTATTGTATGTGAAAGTGAACTAATTCAAAACATTGAGGCAAGGTATGTCTTCATCATCAAATCAGTTAATAGCAGTAATATGCTTCATATTTTTATAATCATCATTGCAGCAAAACTTGTACAAAGGGAATATATCCCTCCTGTTTATTGAAAGCACTGAACTATTGAACTCTCATTTAATTCTAGAATTATAAGATATAAATTTGGATAAAATGGCACATACCAGTTTCAGGGCACACTAAAAAGCATGTTATCTCTTTGTTTGCTTAGTAACATAAAAAGTGAAGGGTATGGTATTATTGATTTTTATTGACAGAGTTTCATAAGTACACAAAGGTGATATATTTGTTGTGGTTGAACTTTAGAGAATAATTCTTGTACTTATAATTTGTAATTTTGTATAGATTATTTTGTATTTTTTTTAATTTAGTACAAAGTACATGGGTTAAATTATGGACAAAACTAAGTTCTTCTTATATGTATGAGTGCATGGTTGGTTCTAGCAATTAAAGGACCTTTTTGCTAATGTTCTGTATCGAAAAAGGTTTTGGTAGAAAGAAGGCTGAGTGCCAGTGTTGAGCTCTTCATAATATAGGCCCAGAAGTTCTGGGAATTTGAATAGGATAATTAACTGAAATATTCTCTCTGAAGTGGACTTGATTAAATTGTTGCACAAATGTTTACTGTGCACAGATATCACATTGTCACAAAAGAACAATACTTGTGTGTCTGAAAGCAATGGTAATTGCTGTATTATCTTGTGATATTTACTTACCTTTACAGTTTTGAATTTTTCTAAACACCCGGTTTATTTGTAACTACCATTAGCAATGCTCTACTTACACCAAGTATGTTTTGGGAGTTTACTTTTATAGATGTAACACTTGTTTTTAGCTCTGCTTACTGAGGTGAGGAAGAGTGAGTGCATTTAGTTGCATATAACTGATCAATTTTCACGCACTCCAGCATTCACTTTTCCTCCTTGAAAGTTCCGTTATGTTCAATGGATTTGCAGTAATGCAATGGAAGTAATACATGTTTTTGTCATAAATGCTCAGTGCTTTAAATAAGGTTTCTCTTCTGCTTGTTTCAGCTAGGCATTCTGCTTAACTTCAGTATTCTTCTAACAGCATAATTTTGTGAGATAATTTGATAATGTATTTTTAAAGGATCCTGCAGTAAATTACTGCAAATTAATTAAAGTTAGTGCCAGTGATAATGAGACTGTAAACCTTCATATTTCTAGGTTTTTATAGCAGTACATGGGTATTGCCTACAGGGTCACCTCCACATATCTGCTAGCTCTTGAGGGATGGGATATTGATATATAAGCATTGTCTCATTTTTAATGGTACCATCTGTGACATTTCATATACAAACACACACCCACCATTTTGTAAATTAGACCCATTTTAATTGTAGATTGCATGACGCGCTAACTGTGAGTGTGATGTCTGTTGTTTTTATGCTGGCTACTTCTACTCCTGGAATCAACAAGTTTTGGTAAGTTTATACTTTTTTGGCTCCTTTGTGTAGTTGTGATACTTCTAAGGTAAGACAAGAGTTAAAGTTTATGCATAACATAGTACATAGCAGTTGCTCATGAATATTCCAATTTGTTGATTAAAGTGACATTACAGAGGTTGACTTTTTCCTGTGTTTAATTGTCTTAAAAAGGCTAACCTGAGCAATACTTCTGTAATGGAGTTTAAGTGATTGTTAATGTGTTACTGTCAGAATTACATAGTGTCTTCTTTTGTTTCATGATTCTTATGCACATGTTCATGTACTTTCATTTAGTGTACTACTGATGCCTTCAGAATCTTGCCAAATTGTTCAAATAGCAGATATTACGTGCTTTAATTTATTGCTATTTGGACTGATGTCAGTATCATCAGAACTGTATGGGACATTTGTTATGTTGTCACTCTTCACCACAATGTATCTCCTTTGCTGTGGAGTAGTTACCATTCAGAAGATAGTCATGCACTGCTATGTTGTTGTCACAGACTGATTTTTGGCTTTAATGAAGTGCTGAGAAAGGTTAATGTGATATTGTACTTGGTGTAATTTGTTTGTATTATTATCATTGTTGAACGTGTGAAGAATATTTTGTTGGGTTTGTTGATTTTTTCAGCCGTTCCTCAAATTATTGGCACAGATATGGATGACAGAGAAGTATATGAGTCACTGTCTACTGCATTTGAGGTTCGAGCAAGTGGAATTCCAAGACCAGAATCAAAGTGGTGGGTAGCTGCTCACATATTTGAATGCAGATCATTTCAGTGACCTTGTATTGCTATCTTGAAGTATCTGATGGTGCTCCCAGGTACCATGATGGGATTGAAGTTACCTCATCTGATCATACGAAGCTGTCAGACAGTGGCGAATCTTACAAGTTGGAGCTGAAGAATGCCCAGTTGTCTGATGCTGGAACATACCAGTGCAAGATCATAAATAGACTTGGAGAGAAGACCCATGAAGCCAAGCTGTCTCTTGTTTGTGAGTTCAATTGTTGATGATAAAGTTGCAAATAGAAACTTTCTCTTTCAATTACAAAGCTTTTGTTTACAAAAATGTCATTTGAAAATTAATGGCAGCACTGTTCCAAAATGAACAGAATTTCTCTTTTAAAGCTGCCTGTTTATAAACTATAAATGGTGTTCTGCCACACTGCAGACACATTGCCACACTTGTGGAAGATGTCTGACACCATGTACAGCATCTTTTCTTTGTACATCAGTTATCGTGTACCCTACTATCAGTTGGTATTGAGTAGTGTTCTCACACATGCAACATGGACCTTATCAGCTTCTGTAAGCAGGTCTGTATTCATCACCTTCTGTCCCAATTTCCCACTCCATAGGTATGCACTTCTCTGGTAACAATTTGACATGACAGAGCTTGTTCACCACTAGCTTCATGGAATCCTCTGTGACGTTGTGTGTCTCATCCATGTGCACCTGGATTTCAATATTCATACTTCGTCAAGTGACACGTGACAACCGATGCCACTAAAGGACACTTAAAACAGGTTGCAGATTCATGCAGAAAGGCTGACACTTGAATTAAGGGTCCATCTTTTCAACCAGCATGTACATATTCACAAGAGTTGCGTGGCACCAGTTTTGCCATTAATTTTCGAATGATCTTTGTAGTTAGAAACTGATCCAATGTTGTATGCTATTCTAGCAGGTTGCTCGACTGTTTTAACTGCTGATAAATGAGATACTATTCTGTATATATTGAGTTAGGAATATGGCAGTGGAATTTTAATCTTACTACCAAGAATTGAGGCATATTTGCTATTTGTCTTTTATGGCACTTACCCCTTTTCTGTCTATGGCATCCCCAATCTTCTCTCCATCCTTCTCCCTTCTTTGCTGCCACCTTCCAACTAGAGCAAATCTACAGCATCCTTTCAAACAGCATGCTTCTGCTTACCTCTAGGCTTTCCCATGGACCTCCTTCCTCCAAAACATACTCTGACTTCTTTTTTGAGGATAAAAGAATCGTCCATCCTTTCTATATGGTTATCCCATTGTAGTGAGATATATTGACTGAAGGAGTGCTGTTACTTCTTAGAAATGAGCGTTCAGAGAGTTGTTTCAGGTGTTTACATCCTCTGTAGCTGAATTTAATTTTGAATTTGCTCTCTTAAATGGAAAAGTGTACATTTTGTATGTATTTTTTTTTACAGCTGTGAATGAGTTCCGGAAACCAAGAATCAAGCAACCATTGTTACCTGTGTCAGTTCTTAAGAATGAAACAGCTGTGATGACACTTGTGCTCACTGCTGATCCCCTTCCAGATGTCAAATGGTCAGTTAAAATATTACTGAATTTGTGAAGTTACTCTATTTTGTATGGAAATTGTGTAGTTATTAATTTGGCAGTAGACACATGTCACATTATGTAGTTAAAAACATATAAGCAAAGCAGGCATCATAATTCTATGTGTAACTTATTGTACAATTGTGTACTTATCTCCCTTTTGTCTTCCATATCATCACTTTTCAGGCTGTTTGTTCCCTCATTAAATCAGACACTTTTTTTTTCCTAAGTTTCAGGTTATTTTTCCAGCCTGTTTTAACTACTCTAACAATTCTGTGCATTTTGTTTATATTTTATATATCATGGATCTTGTGTTTACGTTTTATTGTTTCACACCAATTTTGAAGTTTTGAAAAATTTATTAATTTTCTTTTTCTTTTATGTGTGAATTATGATTTGCAGCAGACTAATAGTCTCTTGATGTTGTCCAGTGCTTAGCTGTATGTGCCTGTAAACTCAGCTTGTACAAGAACTTCTTCATAGTGCATATAAGTTAATTAGAAAATTTAGAGATGTGGGTAATGTAAAAGTTACATTTTTTCAACAAAACTGGTTCTTGTGTGAACTATTATGAAGCTACATAGAATCATTCCATGAACATTATTTCTCTCAAAAACCATGATGTTAGGTTGGCTGCAGCTCATTATGATGTTCAAACTTCCACTTTCTGCAGTACAGCAGTTGGTAAGCTGTCAGCTGGTACCACATTAACAGCAAAGAATTGTATGTGGTGTGATCAGATATTCATTCTTCATCTACCTCAATGACGGATGTTTCAGAATCCCTTAAAACTCTTACCAGATTTTATGATATTTCATCCCAAGAAACATCAATCTTCAAATTTTGCCTGGATTCAACTTGGAAAATGAATACAATGCTTCCTCGTGATTAAGCATGTTTTAACATTCGTAGGTTTTTTTGTAGCAGTATTGCCTAGTTTGACTCAGAAGTTGAAGCACTCACAGTGTTCTCAGAAATGTTCCATTGTATGACCAAGTGCAAATCACAGAGGGCACAACACACTTTCTCACTGTGTCGGGTTTTATTTATAAATGACACTAACTAAACTTTGTAATAAATGACAAATGACCTAGCAGGTTCTACTTGATACCTTCAATTAGCAGGGGAGTTTTATCCTAACTGCCACCTATCGTACTGCATCCAGTCAAAAAACTAATTAATGAGACCATTTATTTTGACGTTATGCATCCAGATCCACTGGCTCTGCCAGCTCAACTCTAAGTATAAAGACCTGCTAGTGATTCATGTGTTTGTGTTCCATTCAGGTTCCATGATGATGTGGAGCTTACTGAAGATGGGTTCCACACATTTTCTGTTGAGACCAAAGATATTGAAGATGGGTTGAAAGAATGCACGTACACACTGACCATCCCCTCTGGCCGCCACAAGGATACTGGTCAATATAAATTCATTGCCAAGAACAAGTATGGAGAGGATGAGTGCAGTGTAAGTTCTGTGAAAGATCATTTCCATCATGTGAACATTTAGAGAGTCTGTCAACAATGGTCCATGTGTCAATTTATGAGTTCTGTTTATTTATATCCTATGTTGCTACCATAGCTTCTGCTCATGATTTGGTGAATTTGTACTTGTACATCATTATTATGATTGTCATCTCTTTCAGGTTCCAGTTAGAAGGCTGTATAATTGTGTTCTTTCTCTGGGTTGTTATGTTATAATTTTTTGAATAGCCTTGTCACAGCTAATTAATTTGATACGTTCTTTCCAGTTTGGTTTGATTGAAACCTGTAACAGATACAAAGAAGAATAATTAGAGTTATTATGAATTCAAGAAATAGAAACACATGTTGTGCATTATTCAAGGAACTAAATATCCTCCCACTTAAACTGCAATATATATTTTCCCTATTATTGTTTGTAGTCAGGAATAGAGAATTATGCAAATCAAATTCTGATATTCATAATATTAATACCAGACATAGTACTAATTTGGACCTTCCTATCAATATTAAATACATTTCAAAAGAGAGCCTAATTTTGTGGAATTCTTGTTTTTAATTATCTTCCACTCAGCCTTAAGATTTTATCTAATGAACTGAAACAATTTATTTCATTTTTTATTTTATTTATTTAGAGGATGCCCCAGTGTGTTATTAATCTAAGAGACAACAAAATAGTTGCTGATTTCAGTCAACACAACAATATATTATTTTATTTTTTATTATTTTTTTACCTTGGTGACTTTTTGCACAAGTTTTGGTCACTTGACCTTCCTCAGGTCATCTTTACAAAACTTAGAACAAAGTAACCTGCAGTGCAAATAATGTCATCAAGTTAAAAATAAAATAATATATTGTTGTGTTGACTGAGGACAGAAACTATTTTGTTATCTCTTAATGAAACAATTTAAACCAGCTTGAAAACATTTTCTACTTACAAACTCAGTTTACTCACTGGATGAATATTTTGATTGGAATTGAACTAAAGATCTTGGTCCTTACATGTTTTTATGTATATTTATTTTATAACTTTATAATAATTTATAAATAAGATTGTTTTATATTCTTTGTATAATTTATCACATTTATAGTTAACAAAGATACATTCACTATTTTATTTTGTTATTAGCTAGATGTGTATGCTTCTTAAAAGCAAATAGCCTCATAATGTTGACTAATTTTATATCCTATGGTTTTTGTAACATTATCGGGATTTGTGGAATGCAGGTAAATGAATAAATAAATAATGAAATTTGCATTCTTTAATTTTGTGGGTTTCTGTATTTTGCTTCTGCAGGCCCGACTGGACATATTGCTTGTACCTGAAATTGATGGACTGAAAGATGCTCAAAGAATTCCGTATGAAGATATTGAATTTGAAGTCCTCATTCTTGCCAATCCTAAACCTCAAGTTGTGTGGTAAGTTATTGAACCTTTTGCATCCAAGTGAAATGGATGGATGTGTAATGGATCTTAAATAGTTATGAGACTGTACTAGTTCTAGAGAGTAGAGTATTTAATTTGGAATAATTATTGGTTTCATATTTATCATGCTATGTGTTTACAGAAACTTTTGTCCTAAGAGGGAGAAAGTAACAGGGGTGCCAGGAAAATTGGATTATGACAAGCTTTGTGATTTTGACTGTTCACCAGACATTATTTGTGTGATAAAGGAAGATGAGGTGTGCATGACTTGTGGCACACATTTGGGGGGAAAAATGCATACAGGTTGTTGGTTGTTAAACCTGAAGTAAATTATCTGTTTCAAAGACTTTAATGTAGATGGGAGCTTAATATTGAAATGAATCTGTGAGAAATAGAATGGGAGGGCTTGGGATGGATTAATCTGACTCAGAACAGGGACAAATTGTGGGCTGTTGTAAACGTGTGACTAGCTGATGTTGTATTAGCTTCTCAAGAAGGAATCTGCCCATGGAGTTTGTAATTTGTTTCATCACCCCTACTGAATAATCAGATGCTAACATGAAGTTACTGAATTCAATGCCATACCCCTTCCTCGTGTGATTTGTCACTTTCTTCTTCTTCATCAGTAGGGCCCGTGGCTAATGCCACAGATGTACTGCAGCCTAGAAGGCTTATTGTACTCACCCTATCCCCCCGCCCCACCTGTTTGGTGCCTCCACATCCACAACGACGCAAGAGATCCTAGTAGCGAAAGGTGGAACTGTGTGGGCGAGAATTGGCCTGTAATTTTGTCTGAAATTGCGACTTCCACATCAATTCAGGGATCTTTTACATGTCACAAATCTGCCACATGGGACCAGCAGCTTTACTTCCCCTCCAAAGGAAGGCGTGCTGAGGATTTTTTCGCCCTGAAAAATCCTGACGGCTTCGGCCGGGTTTGAACCAAAGAACTTGGGTACTTGAAGGCAGCACGCTACCCCTAGACCACCAAAGCCGCTTCGATTTGTTACTTTACTATGTTTATGGTGTTCTTGTTATTTTTGAAGTTCTTTTTTTTTAGGACTAAAGATGGAAAGAAAATTGAAAACAGTGAACACACTAAAATTACGGGAGATGTTGAGAAGGAGATTTACAAGCTGTACATCTCTAATATTGGCTTGGGCGATGATGGATTATACACTGTTACTGCCACAAACAGTCGGGGAGAGAGTAGCCAGACTGCAAAATTTCGTGTACATAGTAAGTAGAGTTATCCTTACTGTGTGTATCATCTGTTGAAATTGTCAAGCTCCTTTGTTACTTTTGAAATCAGAACACAAGCTGCTTCAACTGTTTTACTTCTACCTGCTAGTCTTTGCAGCAAACCTTGTCAGTTTCCAACAGTTGCATGTGTATATTTGGTGGATGTTGATTTAGTTTACTGGACAAAAGCCTGTGGTTGGTCTCGTTCAGTATGGTGTTAGAATTTAAATATGTGTGATTTATAAAATATATTATAAATGTATTTAGGGCTGCCTCTTCAGAATGAAACCAATAAACTAAAATTTAATGCAATCTGGTCTTGAATGTGGAAGAAGCATAATTAGGGCTGATGATGGAAAAGCAAAACATCCTTGTTTTACAGAAAAATATTGTGGGCATTTATGAAAACTTCAAGGGTAATTTAGAAAATCTCAAACTGTGCTTTAAAGTGTATGCATTTATGAATAATACAATCAGATAGTTGTTTGTAACACATCACTATTCAGTAAATAGAACTTTTTCCATCATTTAAAACACATACACCACACTATACAAACACACAATGTTTTGAAAGGAAGAAAGTCCTTTTATTGATTAATGGTGTGTTAAAAGTTGCACCTTTGTCAGGAAGTTCCATGGTGCAGGTAGTTATCATCTACTAGCATTACAATCGGTGACAGATAAATATATGATAAAGCCACCTGCATTTTCCTTGTCATCATACAAATGTTCCTGTCCTCTTCCCTGTTGCCTTATTCTATTGTATGTATCTTAGTCTCCCTAGTTGATCCTAGGTCTCCTCAGTGGACATTTACTCATTTGGCTTTGGCCATAATTTAATGAATTTAGCCTGTAGTTCCCCACCTCCAAATCTTGCCTAAGGTCTTGTTTTCAAGTTTAAAAATATGATGTTCTTGTACATAAGAGTCATAAATTTAAAACCATTAATGTTCTTTTTAGCTGAAGTACCTTCATTTGTGAAAAATTTGGAAAATCAGACTGTCAAGGACTATGACGATGCAGAATTCCGTGTACGAGTTAATGGTGTTCCGAAGCCTCTTATCAAGTGGTAAGATATCGTATCATTATTGTAAATTATGAGAGATAAACTGATGCTATGTTAGGTGAGGTCCATAAATGCCAGCCCATGCAATAAGCAACTACAACCCCCACACAAAGTGAAAGTAAAAGTAATTACATTTTCATGCTTTTGTTATATAAAATAAACTTCTAAAGCTATGATAAAAACTGTCATAATTCTTATAACAGGCTTCCAGTCCTGCTTAACATGTTCAGGTGAATGGCATTCAAGCAGTTGCTTGGTTCATCTGTGCTGCCTTGCCAGTTCTTGCTGTGTCAGATCTTAACTTAGCGTGGTTGCATTAGGATAGGTTAGTTTTCAGAACAAATTATGCAAAGCAGAAGTGAATTATCTGCTTTTCCTGACAGCGTCTGTATTTGTCATCACAAGGGTTACCACACCATATGTATGTATTGGAATATTAAAATATCTGTGGGAAAATCCTAGAGTAAATTAAATTTTCCTTAGTAAATAGGAAACAGAGAGTAGTATTGAAATTTTCTTAAACACACAATTTCAGCTTGAACTGGGAAATTGTCAAGCATGGGGTTCTTCAGGGCTCTGTCCTGGGTCCACTCCTTTTTAATATATACATTAGTGATTTCCCCTTACACATTAATACAAATACTGAGGTAATAATTTTCACTGAAGACACCAGTATCTTGGTCTCTCATTATAATTACAATGAATTTAAAAATGTGTTAAATTCAGTACTGCTACACATTTCTAATGGTTTGGAGTTAATCATATCACTTTGCATGTATAAAAAGCTAATGCTGTTAGATTTACTCCTACTAAATTAGACAGTACCCACTGAAATTAGTGTATTCTGACCAAACACTGACTGAACTAGACAATCTAAAGTTCTTAGGTCTGCATATTGATGGTCACTTCACATGGAAATTCCACATAGACTTACTTCTGCATAATTTGAGTATTGCCTGATTTGTTGTAAGAAAATTTTCCCATGCATTAGGTAGGGATGCAATTAAGTCTTCCTGCTTTGAATACCGCTACTCATTAATAAGGTATAATATTATTTTCAAGGGAAATTCAACCAATGCATATAGAACATTTTTACTCCAGGAGAGAGTAATATGAATAATTATGGGAGTAGATTCGAGATGTTCTGGTTGTTTTAGAAACTAGATATATTACCCATTCCTGTGAATATGTATTTTATTTATTATTTGTTTGTAATAAAAATTTTGATAACACTCTAACACTGCTGTTCATGGTGTAAATACTTGAACCAAACGTCAATTACATAGACCCACTGCAACACTTCCATGTATACAAAGAGGTGTCTTTTATTTCAGGATTAAAATATTTAATAGACTACCACCTCATATTTTTTAATTACAAAATGAGACCCTAAGATTTAGAATGGTGTCGAGAATGTATCTAATTACTCATGTTGTTTATTCCGTTGACAAGTTTTTATCTAGCAGTCAGCCTGCTGTCCCTTCTCACCATCCATAATGATACTATCATTATTGATGCTGAATCACTATGATAATTTTTCTATGCCTTTATATTTTAAGCTCTTTTAAAAATTTGGTTTTGTGCAGCTGAATTGTATCGTTATCCTGCTTATTATAATTAACTCTTAATTTTAATTTATATGTGGTCTGTACCTTGTCTAACACATTTGATAATTTTGTACATTCCTCGTACCTTAATTCTTCATGTACCTACCAGCTTATATTACAGCTATTTCGTAATTGCCTATTAATGTTCTGTATAATGTGTTGTGATAGCTCAGTCGGTATAGCGACTCGCTATGGGCTGGCCAATCCAGGGATCAAATCCCAATGGGGGTGAGATTTTCTGCACCCATCCAGACCAGCCCTTGGGCCCACCCAGCTTCCTATACAATGGGTAGCAGGTCTTTCCTGGGGGTAAAGCAGCTGGGGCGTAGCATTGACCACCCACCTCCATCTAGCGCTGAGGTTAAGGAAAGAGTAGGGCTATACCTCTACTCCCCGTTTGGGCCTTCATGGCCTGTTCTAGGGTGAACATTATATTTATACTGTGTTGTAATATTTATTTTTGTTACTATTCTTATATGTTATGCATGCTCACTATTCTTTGAGTGTATACGTTGTCCTGTGTTGACGTGTTTCATATTCAGCTGTCCTGTGATAGGTACTGGATTTTTTTTAAACATATAAGTGTGTGTGTGTGTGTGT
>Ga0131853_10006021_pt1 | contig 21909 bp, 20 predicted proteins | sample TergutLab28metaG_FD_92764 | JGI IMG/M metagenome (GOLD analysis project Ga0131853, IMG submission 92764) | Labiotermes labralis P1 segment gut microbial communities from Petit-Saut dam, French Guiana - Lab288 P1 (version 2) (version 2) | ecosystem: Host-associated > Arthropoda: Insects >... | reverse complement strand
TATGTGGCGGAATTGGTGAATATTTTAACGTTGACCCAAGTTTAATCCGTATTGTGTGGGTGATTTTTGCAGTTTTCTCTGCCGGTTTTGGTGGCTTACTTGCCTACATTATTTGTGCGATAATTTTACCAAATCCACCATACTACAGCGGTCCGGTTGATCATTATGACCAACACAACCATAATGAAAATAGACAACAATAAAATTATATCAAGATATAAAAATGCACCCAAATCTTAACGGGTGCATTTTTATATAATACTTATTAATTTAACATCATATAATCCATAAAAAATAAGACTTGATTTCCGGAGCCACTATCATCAAAACTTAAAACAATATCATGATTTACACCGGAAAACTCAAATATTAGACTTTCAATAATTTCTTGCAAGTTACCGCCTCCGCTTCTTGTCAAACCATATTCAACAACTGCAACTGGAATCAAAAAATCGTAAGATACAGGATAAATTGCAAGCCTTTTTACATATTCACCAAAAGCGTTTTTTATATAATCTATCAAATAAGGAATATCATAAATTCCATGAATTTGAGTATCTTGCCCCCATGAAAGTTCATGAGCAATATTTATAGGGTTAGCATCAAACCATGATGAGTACATAGGCAAATAAATAAAACTCTGTTCCACTATAAAGTGCCAAAACATTCTTTCATTATCTAAACCAAAGAAGACAACATCTGGACCATAACTTTCAAGAAGTGGTGGCAATACCTCTGCCAAAAACATTGCATGACTGCTGCCGCACTGGATAGCTCCGTAAATATCTACTTCAACAAAATTAAGCCCGATTTCTAAACTCTTGTTTCGCATATTTGTGTGAATAACAGATTCCTCATAAACCTCATATTCGCCCCAAACCATACTATCATAAAAATAAACAAGGGTAGTTGCACCAAAATCCAAAGCAACAGCCGGAAAAGTATCATAAAACATACCACTATCAAATGTAACAGTTAAATCAGCATTGGCAAGTGAAGACCGAGAACAAATTGAAATAATAAAAATATCTTGCCTATGGCTTTTTATTTCATCAACTATTTGAGGTGAAATATCAACCAAATCATCAACAAGCAAAACTTTTATGTCCGGATTTTCTACAATAGTACTTACTAATTCTTCAATATAAAACTCTAAATTGCTGCTTCTGGAGCTTGGCCATGAATAAAAATTTAAGTTTTCAATACCATACCGATAAATTAACTCATACTGCCAATTGCTGCCACGATTAACATTATGCACATCAAATTGTGAAAATGAAATAACAACAATTTGCGGTACAAAATCAGAGACTTCATTTATTTCATCATTTATATAATTATCATCGTAGAAATAATTAACTTCTTCAATGTAAGCGTCCTCGTAAACATCTTCAAACAAACCTACATCAATTAATTCACCTGCAACTTCTGCACAGGCTGCTAAAAAAAATAATAAAAATAAACCAGTGATTAACCTTTTCACTTTTACCTCTTTCTATGCTTCAAAAAGCGCACGAGCAAACATATCAGCATCAAATGGCTGCAAATCATCAATACCTTCCCCAACAGTTACAAACCTCACAGGAATATCAAGTTCATTTTTTATAGAAACAACAATGCCGCCTTTTGTTGTCCCATCAAGTTTTGTCAATATTATCCCGGTAATATCAGCAACTTCCCTAAAAAGTTTAGCTTGCTGCAATGCATTTTGACCGGTTGTGGCATCAAGGACAAGAAGCACTTCCTTTTGTGCATCAGGGTATTGCTGGCTTACAATTCTATTAATCTTTTTTAACTCTTCCATAAGATTCTTTTTATTGTGAAGCCGCCCTGCTGTATCACAAATGAGCAAGTCAATATTCCTGGCTTTTGCCGCCTGAGTTGCATCAAAAACAACAGCCGCCGGGTCAGAATTTTCTGCCTGTCTAATCATTGTTACCTCAGCTCGCTCACACCAAACCTGTAACTGGTCAATTGCTGCCGCACGAAATGTATCTGCTGCTGCAACAAGGACAGATTTACCTTCAGATTTATACCATTTAGTAAGTTTTCCAACAGTAGTGGTTTTACCGGCACCATTTACGCCAATAATAAGTAAAACTGCCGGAGTTGTCATCTCAAAAGGAACAGTATCTTCTGTGAGTACAGCAGAAATTTCTTCTGCCAACATGGTTTTAACAACTTCTGAATCTTTTACGGCAGCAAGCTTAACTTTGCTTCGCAAGTTTTCTAAAATTTTAAGAGTTGTTTCTACACCCATATCTGCCATGATTAGAGCTTCTTCAAGTTCCTCAAAAAGCTCCTCATCAACAGAGCGGAAGTTACTAAAAACCTGGTTTACACCACCCATTATGTTATCTCTGGTTTTTGTAAGTCCTTTTTTTATGCGTGAAAATAACCCTTCTTTTTTCTCTTTTTCCATGAGAACCTCCATATGATTTTGTAATGTGCCAGGAAACTGCTTCGCATTTTCCTGCCGAAACCTTTGGTTTCGGTGTTCACAACTGGTTGTTAAAAGTTTGCTATGCAAACTTTTTTATATACTAATTATATAAAAATCCCTTATTTACCGCAAGGCGCATATCATATAAAATGGTTTCTAAAGCAATTTCATGCCACACAAAGAAAGGAAATCCAGATGAACTCAAAAAATGTGTTAGTACTGTTTGGCGGCACAAGCCCCGAGCATGAAATATCAAAGGAAAGTGCAGTTTCTGTAATTAATGCACTAAAAAATCACAATGTAGTCCCGGTTTACATCACCCGTGAAGGAAAATGGCTGCTTTACGATGGCAAGCCAGAAAATATTGGCTCTATTGACTGGGAAAGATTTGGTACCACTGCCGTCCTAAGCCCTGATAAAGCAAACAAGGGCTTACTTCGTATTGTAAATGATAAAGTAAAAAGAGTTCCTATAGACATTGTTTTCCCTGTACTTCATGGACCGGGCGGTGAAGATGGAACAATCCAAGGTTTATGCGAACTGGCAGGAATACCGTATGTAGGGTGCGGAGTTGTCGCATCTTCGGTTGCAATGGACAAAGCAACAACAAAACTTATTGCAAAAGCATTAAAAATACCACAAGCAGATTTTATAACATTTGAAAAACAAGAAATAAAAAATGAATTGGAAACAGTGCTTAAAAAAATCCGATACAAAATAGCCTACCCATGTTTTATTAAACCAAGCCAAGGCGGCTCATCAATTGGTATTTCAAAAGTAAATAATAAAAAAGAGCTAATAATTGCCCTAGAAACTGCCGCTAAATTTTCATCAAAAGTAGTAGTGGAAAAAGGATTAACAAATGCTCGTGAAATTGAGGTAGGAATACTCGGAAACGGAAAAACTGCAAAAGTTTCAATACCTGGTGAAATAATTGCTGACGGTGAATTTTATGACTACGATGCAAAGTATATAAAACCGGAATCAAAAACAATTGTACCAACAGATTTGCCGGAAGACTTAGTATCAAAAATCCAAAAATATGCCTTGGATATCTTTAGTGCAATAAACGGTAAAGGACTTTCAAGAGTAGACTTTTTTGTAACTAAAGAAGGGAAAATAATCTTTAATGAAATAAATACTATGCCGGGGTTTACAAAAATAAGCATGTACTCAAAAGTATTTAAAGCAGAAGGTTTAAGCCAACAAGATATAATTGAAAATTTATTGGAGTTGGCACTAACTAATGAATAAACCAATAGGCATTTTTGATTCCGGTGTTGGAGGTTTAACTGTTTTAAAGGAAGTAAAAAAGCAAATGCCGTACGAAAACATAATATATGTAGGTGATACTGCAAACGCACCATATGGCAGAAAAGATGAAGAAACTCTACTTGAGTACGGCAGAAATATGGTTAAATTTTTGCTTGATAAAAATTGTAAAGCTATAATAATAGCCTGTGGAACAAGCTCTTCAACATCATATGAAACCTTAAAAAAAGAGTTTCCGTTAGTACCAATGATAGATACAATAAACCCGGGGGTAAACGCAGCAATTAAATTTGCAAACAAAAATCCGTCATCAAATCTATGCTTTATAGCAACAGAGGCAACAATAAAAAATGGCTTATTTAGTCAGTTGTTTAGCAAGAAAAATCCCCATACAACACTCTACACAAAAGCCTGTCCCCTATTCGCCCCAATAGTAGAAGCAGGTATATACAAAAGTAATCACCCATTGTCAAAATTTGCTGTTAAAACCTATCTATCAGACTTTAAAGGCAAGACAAGTGCAATTGTATTAGGCTGCACCCACTACCCAATGTTGTCTGAAACAATTATTGAAGTCCTTGGAGATGTATCATTAATAAATCCGGCAATAGAAACCGCAAAAACAGCAAAAAACATATTATCAAAAAATAACTTAATATGTTTAGAAAACAACGAAGGTGAAGTTACCTACTACACAAGCGGAAACCCATCCACTTTTAACAAAACAGCAAAAATTATTTTAAACAAAGAAATATTCACTTCAAAAACATAAAAATAAGAAAGAAGGCTGATATGGCCTTCTTTTTTTATGCTAGGAAACTGCTAATTGAAATACCTATGACATTTTTATATGAAAAAGTCACATTGAACTGTTACACGATGCGTGTATAATAGGCACATGAACAACACAAAACACAAACTAAGCCGGCAAGCAAAAGTTTTGTAAAATTCAAATCCATAATGAAAGGAGTGACAATAGTGGCAGTAGTAGCAAAACACTTATCAGCAAACATGCGTTTTAAAAACGCAGTAGACGAGCCATTTCAATCATTAACACGTGTTCGTCCAAACATTGACCCTATGCAAGTTACATTCTTGCAAGAAGGCATCAGCACTATAAGTAACCAGTCAGCCTTTAGTGCGACACTAACTATTTCAGAAGAACTTGTAAAAGAAGACGAGTAGAACTATCTGAAAAATCTTTGTAGAAAGGAGGACAGGCTATGACAACATCAAACCGTACAGTTTTATCATTCTATTCACAACTTGGAGAAGTTGTTAGCTTTACCATTCCACGTGCAAAACTTGACAAAACAGCTGATTCTGCCAGAGACGCAATGGAAGCACTTATTGCAACCGGTGCAATAACTGTTGGGGGCGGAATCCCAACAAGTATTCATGGCGCAAGAGTTATCTCGACCACACGTGAATCATTAATTTAATTTTTGTTTACCAAAATCTAATTTGAAAGGAGGAAGTATCATGGTAGAAGAAAGAAGGTTAGTGCTTCGTTACAACCCGGGGCAGTTTACGTTCCGTCACTTTAATCATGCGGCAAGCATTGAAGAGCTTTACAATGTTGCAGAGCAAGTAAATGCGTTTCAAGACACACCTGTTGAGCAAGTTGTAAGGATTCGTGTCCGTCAGTTTTAATTTTAGAGGATAATTTATTGTCGTGAACAATTTTATTGTCGTAAACAATTTTAATGAAAGGAGGGAAAACCAATGACATCACAACAATGTGTGCTTACTTTTAATACTTCTCTTGAAAAAACAAGAGCCGTAAGAATAAACGAACCACGTTCAGGCTTGACAAATCTTGTAGTCACTACAGCAGCAAACAGTTTCATTTCTGCAAATCCTTTTGATGAAACTGTTGGTGCGCTTACAGGTTTAAAAAATGCCGAACTTATAACAGTAACAAATACTGTGCTTATTTAATGAAAACCGGATAAAACAAATCTTTTCGTACACTTTTATACTCCTTGTAAAATGAAAGAGGCTGTCTTGCTAAGAAAAAGCAAGACAGCCTTTTTTATTATACCAACAGTGATTTACTTAAATTTACTTAAAATGGCACTCATTAGCAAGATACTCGTCATTTAAAAACTTAATATCTCTTTTCATTGAGTCAATTCTTACTTCTTCATCATGAGTTGGAACTCTACCACCAATTTTTTCAATAAATGCCTCTAGTTCTTTTTTTGCAGAATCAATTTCATTTAGTTGCTCAACTACGTTGATAGTGTGATTGAAAATCATCAATATAATCACTCATCCATTTATGGTTTTCATTTAAGTTAAAATGCATCATTGAACCAAATGACCCAAGAAAGGCTTCAAGCAGGCTTAACCATAGCTTTCCAAGAAAAATATAAGGTTCAGCTTTTAATTTATAAAACGCATCAAAGACGATATTGTAATAAGCTGGTTCTGTTGAAAAAATCATAAATATATCCCCTTATATAGTATGCCTTGTTTTTAAATGCTGGCATATGGATGGTGTGACTTTCCTTTCTAAATATATATATGGCTTAGATCTTGCCTTATAAAGAGTTCCAGCAAGTGTCTTATAGTGCGCTGTCCCTATGCTTAATGTCACCATATGCCGTCACCCTATATTAAAATCTGATATTCATTTTCAGCTTTTGATTGGCGTATTGTTAAGAAGTTTTGAGTAGACATACATATTGTTTTCTGTCAAATGCTCGCTTAGAAGTTTGAAAAACATTTCAAATGCTTCTTTTTCTTTGTATTGATTACCTATAATTTCATAAATGCTTGAAGTTGAATAGTTTTTATATTTCTGTTTTATAAACTCTTCAAACTTCGGATGTGGGTTAATATTTGTATTGTATATTTTTGCACACTTATAGTAACCATTCATGAATGATTCCAAACTGTTTATGGATGACGACTGTACAAAAAACGCACCAGGATAATTTTTGACATTATTCAAAGACTTAAAATATTTTTCATGCACAGTTAGGTTGGCAAGAATATCATTATTAATGTAGGGTTTAGCCTTTATATATCTTAGACTATTAGTTTGCTTTGAGATTTTATATATATCAATATATTCATCTAGTATTGTATAAAAAATATCAAATGAAACACTATCATCTGGATAGTGTTTCATTATTTTTATAAACATATTTTCATTATCATAATCCCTTAGCCTATAGTAGACATAGAGAGATAAATCCGGAAACATTGGTTGTTTTTCATTTTTAAAGATATTTGTAATATTATCGTTAGTTGTTGCAAACAATAGATGCCCATGTAAAAAAGTACACAAACGTTTAAGTGATTTCTTCATAATATACTTAGGATAATCATGTTTAAGTTCAGTAATCAATTTGATTACCTTATCGTTAAATTCTGCACCAATGCTAATCATTAACTTTCACCTCATTCGTTGTTAAAAGTTATATCACAAGCGATAAGTTTCCAATTACCGCTTGTGATATACAAATCAAGTACTTTTTTTCTAGGTCATCAACTGAACGGGTTTCCGGTAGTCACCTCAATTACTTCATTACTGTCAAAATTAGCCCTTGCTGAAAGTGTGTAATAATAATCCCTCCTGTGAAGTATATCATCGTATTCAATTAAATTGTTTTCGACAAGATACTCACTTAAAAGTTCAAAAAATATTTTCACTTGTTCTTTACAGGGTACTTCATAAAATATTATTTCATACATACACTTTCGTGAGCTACTGTCAAATTTTTTTACCACAAATTTATTAAACCCGGGAAATGGATTGTAATCAAAATCAAACATACTACAAAACATACTAATCCCACTTATATATGATTTTATTGTATAAGCGTTTGGGTTTTTATTGTTGGTAAAAAATGAAGGGTTGCTACGCAGTCCACTAAGCAAAAAATAAACTTGTTGATGAAGTGTCATATTTCTAAAGGTTCTATAGAAATCTGCATCTTTTTTATAGTTTTCATACAACTTGTTATTGGATAGCTCTGCACTATATTTATTAACATATTTTTCGATTTTCTCAAACAAAATATAGTATGATTCTTCGTCGCTCTTTCCTACAAAGATAGCTGTCCAAACTGATTTTTTATACTCTTGACCATATTCATCCACTAGAAAATCGTAGAAAGATTGAAAATTATCAACATAATCACTCATCCATTTATGGTTTTCATTTAAGTTAAAATACATCATTGAACCAAATGACCCAAGAAAGGCTTCAAGCAGGATTAGCCATGGCTTTCCAAGAAAAATGTAAGGTTCAGCTTTTACTTTATAAAACGCATCAAAGACGATATTGTAATAAGCCGGTTCTGTTGAAAAAATCATTAGTATATCCCCTTATATAGTATGTCTTGTTTTTAAATGCTGGTATATGGATGGTGTGACCACTCCCATACCCGGGTATCCCATTACAAAATCATTTAACCATGTGGCAAGAGGTAAACCATTTGAATGAATGTTGCAATAAACTAATCCACCAGGTCCACCAATTAAAACTCCAGTGTGAAAACCATTTTCCGAAATATTACCCAAATTCGGGAATCCAGCAACTTCTCCTGAGTATAAATAGCTAATAACATAACTTCTTGGAAACTGAATACTAATCCGTTCAAAATCACGTCTACCCTGCCTAATCATTTCAGCCTCAATAGCATCAGCAGCCTCAACACATTTACCAACTGGAAAACTACGAGCAATATCCCTGATTTGCGGAATCGCAACAGGTGGAAGTAACGGAGTATCCCAAACCCTGGTCAAACTTTGAGAAGGGAAAATAAAAGCACTCTGTACAAGAGCTAAGAAATTCAACATTCCAGGCGTATCCCAAAAATTATTCATTTGACCCGGTAATATGAAATTCGCATTTGGCGACACTACAAATGGCATTGCAACGATAGCCACTGATATTATGAAAAATACCACACCAAAAAATACAAAACTAACCGGCATAAGTGCCGATGACGCTTGCATAAATACATCTGGTATTAAATCCAACATTTCAGCAGAAGCAAATATACTTTCATACTCAGTCATGTTGTTTACAGATGTAGTTAAGTCGTTTCCTGCGAAGTTGCCAAAATCATTGACTTCAAATCCTTGCATACCCTGTGGAATCATTCCTGCTGCTGCCGCAGTCATCATTCTTGAAGCAAACTCTGCTCCAAATATTCTTTCTGCATCAGCATATGTCAAATGAAAGTCTTGACCATACTCTGTCCGTAAATGATATACACGAGTTCCGTTTATAGGCTGGAACTCTTCTAACCATTGCTGCCAATGAAAATCACGTAGTTCCTCTACTGTTCGAGGTTCAGTTACCTCTGTTGGATTTCCTGCCCTGCCGGGGCCGTCGTCCCTTGGAAGCACAAAATTATCACCGGAAGGAACAGATGCATTAATTGCCATATTATGTGTCTCATGCAGACTTGAATGGTTATTAATGTCTCTTGGATTCACAAAAGTTACTGTGGATAAATAAGTCCAGTTTCTACCTGTTTGGCTTATATACAAATCCCCAACGTTTAAACCCGGTTCAATTTCTATTCCTATAAACACATTACTATGTCCGGCAAAACTTTGTACTCTACTTCTTGATACATAAAAGTTTTTGTCTAACTGCCAGTCATAATAACGCACCCATCTAAGTTCTCTTGGAACCATAGGTCTTGTATCAATGTAAGCAATCGTACTACCAAAATGAGCTTGGTAGATTAATCTCTCCTGAGCAGAAAGCATATTGAAGACATTTTGACCAGAAAAATCTTGAAGCATAGAAAGGAATAGATTTAACTTACCAAGGTTTGAAGGCGGAACTTGACTTTGAGGCATACTATCAAAAGCACGGAAAGTTTGCCTAAATGGTTCCCAACCTATTCTGGTTTGAATATTGGCTAATGTCCACGCAAGGCTGTATGGACTATATACCCCTTGCCTCATGGCTGCATCATAGTTTATATGTCCAAGTACTCTAATTGCAAAACTTCGCATGTATCGCATAAATCCGCTGCCACCGGTGAAAACCATATCATGATTAGACACAACCATTGATTCACCTGTCATGGCAAAATGATAGTAAGTTTGGAATATTGCCAATGCTTCAGCTTCAAACAACCAGCGGCTACGTTGGAAGTTGTGAGCAATCTCATGTATTGGGGTTTCTGTCATGTGTACATTGTGGCGATTCATCATTAGTAGTTGATCTGTTGCAATATGAAATCCTTCGTTCCAAACTGACCATGTAATTGGTTGACCTGCCCTGCCTTCAGCATACCACGGCAATCGTCTTGAAGTTTCAAATCTCATTCTATTACCGTTAAACGGAAGTGCTCCGCCAACTAGGTTATGTTGTAATGTGTATGCATTGTTTGCGCTATCTAAAAATCTATTTAGTAAACCTGGTGCAAATGTATCCGCAAAAAAACGGTCAAAACGAAATTCCATATTACTTCTTGTAAATGTTACTATGCTTTCTGGTGGTAATGTTGTTTGTGCCGTAGACACAATGTGCGGTGCTTGCGTCCCTGATAATCTATTGAAGTGCATCAAGTTAACAGCGTATCTTATACCAGGGGTAAGATTTCTTACAGTAAAGCTTCCACTGGATAAATGATGGCTTGTACTAGCAACATTAACCCACGCCACACCATTCCATAGCACTAATTGATTTCCATGATCCCTTTCTGATGGAAATATAGCATTAACTGTAAAGCCCGTTTGAGTTATATTTGTTATTGACAGTGATGGGGTTCTTGCACCACTTGTCCTTACAGCTAGTTCGGTGCTTACCCATTCCCCGGCACTTGAGTTCCATGTTGTAGCATTTAAACGATATACTGTACCGGGTACTAATCCTGATATTGTAAATCGTGATGTATTGGAGGGCAGAGGTCTTGCTACTTGAACCCATACACCAGCGAAAGGTGGGTTTAAAACAGTAGGGTCTAAAATACGAAGAGTATTGTTTGCGTTAAAATGAATTGGATTAAAGAATAGCTCTACAGTTATAGATGTATTTGTTACTGAAATTAGACGGACACTTACATGGCTGTTTCCGGAAAATGAAGAGGGTGTGATATCTACAAAACCTTGTAAGTCACTTGATGATAAATTATTTGATGCTAGTTGATTGTCAAAACCAAAATTGTTTAAATCAATTTCATGGTCAAATGATATGGTATCAATGTCAGTATTAAAGCCGGCATCAAAGTATGTTGTAAACTCAAAATCGACATCGTCCAAATCCCAATTATAATGTATGGGCTCGTCAAATGGTAAAGGAGGGTGTAATTTAGGCTCTATCACTAGAGCATCAAAGGACAAGTCATGAAATAAATCTAAATCATAAGTATCAGCTATACTGTCGAACATGTGAATATGCATATCATGTACAAAATTTTGTTGCAAGGAGGCTTCCAACTGCTCGGCTTGCCAGGTTCTAACAGGGGCAATAATATTTAATAGACCTTCATCAATTTCGTTAATAGAAATGTCAAAAATGGTAGTGAAGTTTTCACGAATATATGTTGCTGAAAAAACACCAAACATTTCTTCAAAACGAGAGATTAGTTCAACTGCTGGGTAGTTTCCTTCGAGTAGTTGAAAGTACATTTGTCTTCTTTGGCTGGAGTTGTTTAAGTCAAAGATATTTATTTCGGTATGTTCAAGGGAGAATCTTTCTTGTAGACGTTCAGCTTCAATTGTTCCACTGCCGGAAAACTCAAATAACTCGTCGTCTGGTATTAGTTCGTTGGATATTAAATCTTCAAATGAGCTTTGTTCAAGTGGGTTTTGAATTGGTTCATTATTTGCAAGTGTTACATACGGTAGTGATGTTACTACCATGGCTACAACTAGCATAAACGCTGTTATGCTCTTCATTTGCTTTTTAATAAAGCGTATGTTTTTCATTCTATTTCCTCCTAAGATTAGTTGGGTGATAGTAACTTAAACATAATGCGACGCATAATTTCATATATATGTCATTCTCCTTGTCAATTGCTCATAATTTATGCTAATCCTGATGCTATATGTTCTTGCGACCGTCAAAAACAAAACATCAGAAAAAAGCCTAATTAATTATCTAAATTAAGCCTAAATACTCTTGCTTTTAGGGTTTCACGTTTGACAATTGATGTAACCCTAAAAGCTTATCAGTTTGTATATTACATATCTTAAGTAATTTTATAACCCGTCACAATCAACATCAAATGTAATGGGTGCGGAGTTGAAGTTTATAGGAGGTCTAGGTCTCGTATCACCAATACCACCATCATTAGGGTCAGCAATTAAAGAAATAGGTGTACAAACAATTAAAAATATTGCAAGTGTAAACGTCAAAAATCTCTTCTTCATGAGATAATCTCTCCTTCAAATATCATCTTTTTTAGTTTTGCGATTTCTTTATACTGCTTAGTTGCTTCTTTATAACTACCGGGCGCATAAAAGTCAATTAGCCATTCACGAAACTTTACAACAAGTTCAATCCGTCCATACCCAGATATCTTTGGAATTGAAGTATGAATAAAATGACCTAGCGATGCTTTCTTGTCAAAATTAAGAGAATGATATATAGCATTTAGCCATTCATACCAAAAGCAAAAGTTATTTTTCTTGGCTATTTCTCTTGCTTCTTCAAGTTCATTTATTAAAATGTCATCAGGTTTATAACTTCTAAGTACTGTAAGTTTAAGACATGTTGTTGCTAACCATGCTTCATTTTTTTCTGCATACAGGTTTAAAGATAAGTTAAAATAATCCAAGGCTTTTTCTTCATTACCTAAATTATCGTGTACTTGACCATATGTTATATACATATTAATCAAAATATGTTTATTGTCTTCATTTTCCCAATCAAAATTTCTATAAATAGCATCTAATAAATCAAGTGCTCTTTCACCTTTTCCTGTTTTTGAATAATTTAATATTACAAATTTTTTATATGGAAAATCATTTATATAAAATATGAATGAAACATCTTCCAGCGTTAAGCTAAGCAAGAGTTCATTCGCTTGATACGGATACCCCATTTCTGTTAAGCAGTACCCCATTTTGAAAATTAAAGTTTTATTATCAATACCCAATTTGATGCTAAGCTCATTTGCTTTTGAGTACATATCCATTACTTCAATATACTCCCATTTATCATGTTTAATCATGCCCATAAGGAGAGAGTACCAACGCCAATGCAGGTCGGTAAAAATCTTTTTGTCTAAAGAGGAAACAATAGCTTCGCACTCATCTTTTTCTTTAAGCATGTAATGATATATGGCAATAAAAATACTACAATAAGCAATCAAATCATCATCAAAGCAATACTCTACACAATTTTGAAGTCTTTTGATTTCACTTCTTACTGCTTCTGCATCATTATAATTTAATCTATTCATTTTTAAATACATTTGCTCTTTATACTTAGTAATCTCATCAGGTTTATAAGGCACATCTTTAATTTGAGGAATCGTTTTAAACCTTTGATACATTTTTTCTGATATAGGGTTTGAAAATTTTTCATAATTGTTTATTGTACTATCACTTATCCCTGTTTCATCATATAGCCTAGACTGAGATTTGCCAAGTGAGTTTCTAACTTTCTTCGGTTTAACAATAAGGTCTATTTCTTCCTGGGTTAATCCAATTATAGTATCCACCAAAGACACCGCCTCAAGTTTTTATTTTCTGGCTCATATTATAACTAGGGTTTTGAAAAAGTACAAGCATTTTATTTCATTTTCTGATTATTTATCTATTGTTACATTAAAATCTGCAAAAACATCAACAATATTAAAACTTATCTATTGTAAAAACGTCAAAAAATACGTGATTAAATTTATTACTTATTCTTCTAAAGTGTAATGAAATAATTTCTTTTATAAACTACTATACGTTTAGCTGAATAATTACAGCAAATTATTTTATTTCATTAGGAGGCATTAACATGTCCAAATTAAAAAACAGAAAAGAAACCCCCCAAGAGTTCCTATGGAACACAACAACCATCTTCGCAACCGACGAAGCCTGGCAAAAAAGCCATGACAAGCTACCCGCTTCAATAAACAAAATTGAAGCCTACGAAGGCAAACTTGGCGAATCTGCTGAAACACTGCTAGACTGCCTCACACTATCAAACGAGCTTCAAGTAGAAGAATCCAAAATTCTTCTCTACGCCAAGTTCAAACAAGATGAAGACATGACAAACCCTTTTTACCAAGCCATGGCTGACAAAGCCGAAAAACTTGACACTAACTTCTGGGCTGCCATTAGCTTCATTGCTCCTGAAATCATTAGTCTAGGGCAAGACAAGATTAATACCTTTATGAACTCAAACGATGACTTAAAAGTCTATAAACAATATTTTGACAACTTACTCCGCCTTGAAAATCATACTCTATCCCCTGAAATTGAGAAACTACTTATCAAATCAAGTCAAGTTGGTCAAGCCGGTCACAATATTTTCACTAAATTAAACAACACAGACCTCGTGTTTAAAGATGCAAAAGACAGTAATGGGGTAAACCATGAAGTAAATCACGCTAACTATAGTGCTTTAATGGAAAATACAGACCGAACTTTGCGTGAAAATACCTTTAATAGTTATACTGACGCATATATTGCTAATAAAAATACAATAGCCACAGCCTATAATTACGCTGTAAAGGATATCCTACTTGCAGCAGAAGTCCGTAAATATGATACAACCCTAGATGCTTCTTTATCCGAATTTAATATCCCAACGTCAATCTACAAAAATCTAATCAACACAGTAAACGACAACATACACATTTTTCATAGATATCTGGGAATAAGAAAAAACATCTTAAAATACGATAACCTACAAATGTGGGATATAACCGTACCAATAGTAGAAAACGCAAACACACAAATGAACTGGGAGGATGCAAAAACCACAGTAATAGAAGGTTTAGCGATACTAGGAGAAGAATATCAAGAACTACTCAAAAAAGGATTTAATGAAAACTGGGTAGACGTATACGGAAACAAAGGAAAAAGAGCAGGAGCATATGCATGGGGCAGGTTTGGGTTTAAACACCCATATGTACTAATGAACTACGACGACACAATAAACGGAATGTTTACACTAGCCCATGAGATGGGGCATGCACTACACTTCCATTACGCATTTACAAATCAACCGGCAGTATACGCAAGCTACAGCGTATTTACAGCAGAAATAGCATCAACAGTAAACGAAGCTCTTTTAATAAACCACTTGTTAAAAACAACAACAGACAAGACAAAAAGCAAATATCTACTAAACTATTTTATCCAGCAATTTGTACAAACATTTTTCCGCCAAGCAATGCTTGCAGAGTTTGAAATAAAAGCACATGAAATGGCAGAGGCAGGCAATCCGCTAACAGCAGAATCGCTAAGTGAGTTATACGAAAGCATACTAGAAAAACATAATGGAACAAACATAACTCCAAACGAAAAAGCAAAATACCAATGGAGTAGAATCCCACATTTCTATCGAAACCTGTATGTTTACCAGTATTCTACTGGTTTCGTGGCTTCACTCATGTTGGCAAAGAAAATCCAAGAGGAAGGAGCACCGGCAGTTGAAAAATATCTAAACCTACTAAAAAGCGGTTGTAAAGACTATCCAGTTGACCTACTAAAAGAAGCAGGAGTTGATATGACATCAACTGAGCCAATAAAAGATGCCTTAAAAATCTTTGAAGAACTTCTTGATAAATTTGAAGAAACACATCAGAACTAACTAACTTCTTTTCACTAAAAAACAAAAAGGGAGAAATTGGTATTATACCAATTCCTCCTTTTTTGTATCCCTTAAAAACAACTCTAACTTAGCAATAAACAACATTTCCAAACGCAAAACGGAAGAAACCAAATGTGTAACAGATTTATTCAACTCCATCAATTCATCAGCATCCACATCATCTATTGCAATAATTTTTTGCATTTTTTCACCTTCTGCATTTATGATATGCGCAAGTGCTGCTTCTTGCAGTGCTACAGATTGTATGAGGTCGGTAATGGCTTGTTTTCTTGTTGCTTTAGGAATTAAAGTTGTATTAGACGTAGAGGTATTATTATTGGGGTTTAGGTCAAGTGTAGAAGCAGTAACATTAACCGTGTTTGTTACGATGGATATGCTTTTCGTGCTTTCAGAAGTCCCTTGGATAAAAATAACTACAGTTTGATTTTTTTCTAAATTACCAAGCGAAAGCATACCTGTCCAAGTATTCCATGTTGAGCCTCCATCGGTTGAATACTCAGGATTTGATAGCTGCACAGGGAGATTGTCAAAAAGCAATACATTCGTGGCTCTATCTGGGCCATTATTCCCTACAGTTATTTCATAAATGACATTATCTCCACCAAATACTGTTTTTGGACCGATTTTTTGTACATATATATCAGCCGTGGCTACTATTGTGATATCAACTGTATTACTTTGGATTTTAAATGTAGTTGATTGTGTCGAAGCAATCAACACTATATCATATTTTAAAAAAGCAGTATTTGAAGCTATGCCACCAGTAGGAAGATAATCAACAACGGCTTTAAAGGTAACAACCATTTCAGCTCCTACAGCAATATCGGGCAAGTCAAAGCCGGAACATGGGTCACAATCTAAGCAGCTTACACCGTTTATTATTACACTTTCAGGTACAAATGCAAGCCCGGCAGGCAGTGGGTCAACAAAACTTATACCTGTCATTGCAGAATCTGCATTGTTGACTAAAGAGATGGTGAAATCAATAGTATCCCCAACCGATACTATAGTTTTTGATGCAGATTTAATTAGTTCCGGCAATATTACATCAGCTTCATAAAAACCAACATTGTCTATAGCATAGTCATTGCCTGATGCTGCTGTGCCAAGACTTAAAAACTTTACATCCAAAGATGTGTAGTTTCCGGAGTTAATTATTGTACCGTCTTCAATCCATTCTGGTTGGTTGAAGTTGACGGGGATAATATTGCCAAGATCCTTATCATACAAGACAGTACCGTCCGGTGCAGTTATAGTCACACCAAGCTCCGGGTTGGCACGTCCCGAAACTTTAATTAAGTTCAATATATTTGTGATAAATAGGTAGTTGGTATTTGGAGTGACGCTAACGCTATCTTCAAAAAATGTTGAACCGGGATTGTCACCATTTACAATCATCATTCTGCCTGTTTCGTTCCCTGTTGTACGATCTGCTATACGCCACCACGCCCCATTTACCTGATACGATATGTTGTTTGCAATGTTTTGGATTGTATAATAACCATCGCTGGGGTTAGCCGTGTTTGCTGCCGGAAGTGTATAGATGAAGCCTGGGTTTACACCCGGATATGGGTTTGGGTTTGCCCCGGTCATTCCTGCTGTTCCGGCAGGGAATAAACCAAATGTCCCTGCACTCGCAGCACTAATAAGATTATCTGCCCAATCTACGCTAACACTTGAATCAATAACAATGGGAGTATATTTTACCGGGCCGTTTAATATGTTCCGTCCTGTAATATTTGCCCCGGATACAGTAACAGGTATGGTATTTCTGGTGATGCAGTCCAAGTTAGTTGCATCAATTGGCGGATTAGTTATAAAGTTTATAGGTGGTGTTGCCGCTATGGCAACAAATCCGGTGACAGCCTCAACTCCAAAATCCCCTGTTGTAGAAATTGGGCCGGTGTCACCATATGCTTCTACAATTTGATAATTTCCATCAGGTACATTTGTGAATGTAAAACTTCCGTCTGATGCTGAAAGCACTGCAAGCCTTAGACCTGTAACAATATTTTCTAATACTATCGGTGTATTTGCTATGCCCGGCAGCCCCGTTGCCGAGTTAGTTCGTGCGTTATCGTATAAAAGCGAGCCAGATATAATCGCCATTGTATATACACCTCTTTTTATTTTGCTTTTTGTAGAAAGCTGCCTAATATTAATTCTAACTAAATTATATGTAACAATAGAACAACTGGTTACTACAGAACACAAATGTGATTAACTATGTTGAGTAAGATAAGCAATAGACAGGCTTTCACACATTTATTACATTTGAATATATTACTATTGACACCAAAGACAAGCTTTTAAACTAAGTGCAACAAATCAGTTTCCATTAACAATAGTAATTATAAGGAGATGAATTTTATGGGAATGCCCGTAATTACACCAGGTACAGGAACCCGTAATCAAGCTATTACAGACTTGATTCAATCTGTTGCCTTACAGGAAACAGCACTCTCTCATTTGTTAAATGCAGAGGGTGAAAAAATGCAGGCCATTATTGGTATGCCTGATATAACAACAGAAGAATTATTGGACATGAACAATTCAGTCAAAAAGTTAATAAATGCAGCTACTCGACTAGAAATGACGTTTCTATCGAAATTGGAAATGTATGCAGGCTCATACGTGCCTGACGACCCAACAAATGCTGCGGCAGAACTTGCTAAAATAAACGTAACATCTGTAACAATTCCTGTTCCACTAGATGACCCCACAGCAGAACAGTTAGCGGTTACTCAAGCTATTCATGCAGCTCAGGCACAAGTAGACCCGGGTTATACAGTCTCTTTTACACCAACCGGTTACGATAGCACTACCGGAACACTTACAGGTACGTTTACTGTCACAAACATCAGCAACCCGGCAGACACAGCAACAGACTCTGCTGACCGGACAATTGCAGTAAACTATACACCTTCAACAGCAACAGCTTCTTCAAACGCAGCATCACAATTTATAAGCGGAACACTGTTGACCGGTGACCTTTCTCCAATTGCAGGTATAGGCGGTGTAACAGCACAATATATCAATGGCGTAACACCAGGTACAAATGTAGTAAACACAACAAATTTAGACGTGAATGCATTGGGGCTTGCTCCTGTAGTGATAAACTCTATAACCTTGCCGCTTGGCGACTTCCTACAGCTTGGTGCAATTAACCAATACGCACAAGCATCTATAGACGGTGCATCACGAGCCTTTGACGGTGCAGTAAGTGATGGTGGAGTTGTAAGCATTGGCGGTTCTACAGATTTTCCAGCTGATGCAACATTAAATCTTATGCAGCTACTTCCTGCTACTCCTATTCTTACTCAAGCCGACCTTTCTCTTGGTGCTATTATTGGTGCTGCACAGTGGAGCGCAAGCGTTGGTAATACCTTGGCTACCACCACAGATGTAACTAACCCAGTGCAAGGCCGCACTTATAATATTGCCGGTGCAACTCTTGACCTTAACTCTCCACTAGTAAGCGATTTAGTAAATCTATTTGACACTATTGCAAATAATGCGGGCGTTGCAGTATCCAACCTTGGCAGTGATATCATTAACGGCTTGTTGAGCGGTGTAAACGGTGTCATGAGCACCATAGACGGATTAGTTCCAGGAGTAAGCATCCTGTCAAACGACCTTAGTGTAAACGTAAGCCTTGTTGACCTTTCAACAGAACTTGCACCTATTCTTCAAACACCGGTTACTTCAGGAGATGGTGTTTTAACCATAAACTTTAGCGCAGGAACTGTGACTATTGACTTGAACCAGTTGTTGGGAATCAATGGATTGCCTCCAAATACAAATCTACTAAGCTCAACAGTAATTGACACAATTGTAGCTGACTTGAATGAAGTACTCCAATCACTTCAAACAACAGTACAACAATTGATTATGTCAAAATTAACTGGTACTGCGGCTGTAACTATTTCTGGTGGTATAAACCTTCTTGAAGTTTTAGGAGTTCCTACTGCTGGTTTGGATATAAGCTACAGCGGTACACTTGCCGACTTAGTAACCAATACCCAACCGCTTGTAATTACCGGTACAGGCACACTTGCACCATTTACCGCAGCATTAGGTCTGCTTATTACAACTATACAAACAACACTTGGGACTGTTTTAAATCCGCTCATAAACGACCCAACAACAGGAATACTTCCCACCGCTATTAATGCAATTGCTTCCGATGTGACAGATGTATCAAACCAGTTAAGCCCGGTATTTGCGCTGATTAATAGTGTTATTTCAATAATAATTAATGTTCAGCTAAACAATGCTGACGGTGCAAACACTTTTACCGAAATCCCTGTACAACTTAATTTGTTAAACGACGCAACGGTGCTTAATTTAGGTAAAGTTGTAGTAGGCCCTAACACGTATACACCATAATATTAAAGCGAGGAGGATATTTATATGGGAATGCCCGTAATTACACCAGGAACAGGAACCCGAGAGCAAGCTATTACCGACTTGATTGAATCTGTTGCACTACAGGAAACAGCACTCTCTCATATAATGAACGCTGAAGGCGAAAAAATGCAAGCCATCATCGCTATGCCAAATGTAACACAAGTACAGCTGATGGAATTGAATGATTCTATTTATCAATTGCTCAACTCAATCACACGTTTAGAGATAATATTACAATCAAAACTTGAGTTGTTTGAATAATGTTACAATTTAAGTAAAACAAATGCGGCTTTCATATAAAAAGCCGCATGGTACATATTTATGCTATTGTATTTAATCTCTTCTTAACATTCTAGCTCTAATGCCGCATGTAGTTTTGCAAGCAGGATATGCTCCAATTGAGATGCAAACATTATAGTTTTTTGGATAGATTGGTTTACTTCAAGTAGTTCTCCCACATTGTCTGCTATTTCAACCGCTTTTTGTAGCTTTTCCCCTTCAGCGTTTAATATATGTGATAGGGCAGTTTCCATCATTGCAACAGACTTTATTATGCTGCATTTGTCATCGGGTGGGGTTGGTTTGCATTTTTTGTGGCACAATGCCTTGTGGCAGCAATCTGTTTTTAAATCCAATGGATAACATAAGACCCTGGGATATCGGCAATGCTTTGTTGCTAAAATCATAAGAGCGGGTTTGCATGGGTTATAAACAATATCCCTGATTCGATACACTAAAGGAATACTTTCAGTTTTTACCAATTTATCATCTTTGTAGAACAGTATCCCTTGCTTTTCATCATTGTTTATAGCTACAGCAAAATATGGCGCAATGGATACAACATTCAATACATATGGACAAAAATTTATTGCCACTGGCTTGGCTTCACCTGTTTTAGATATTTCTAAAACCGCATCCTTAAAAGCCACTATCAATACATTTTTGGCACAGTCGAAGGAAAGCCCTAGCATTTGCCTGAAGTTACATTTTATATTTTCAAAAGAAATAAAGTCAATTTCTTGAAGTTTCGCATTGAGTTTAAAAATCTTGTTGAATTGTGAGGATTCTGTTGCCCAAAAACATTCTTCTAAACTATCATAACATAGCCCGTTAAAAGTTCTGCTGGCTTTAAACTCGCCCTTTGGCAAGAAGTTAGTGTCAAATTTATATATAATTTTATCATCAGGCATTGTTAGATAGTAGTAACACCCATCAAACGCTATTGCAAGATAAGGCTTATTGTCTAAAGTTGGAAGGGTATAGCATTGCCGTTCACCACAAGGATTCATTATACCCATCCTTTCTATATTTTAATGTAGTATATGACCAAGCTTTATGGCTTGACACAATTATTGACAAGCTGCATATCTTGTACTAGAACCGCATACCAAAATATAAAATAGTATACGGTGAGCGGAAAAAAGGAGCGATTTATATGGGTATGCCAGTAATAACACCAGGTGAAGGTACAAGGGAACAAGCTATTACCGACCTTATACAATCTGTTGCATTACAAGAAGCAGCCTTAGCGCATATAATGAATGCAGAAGGCAAAAAAATGCAAAAAATTATTGCAATGGACAATGTAGATGTTAATGAATTAATGGAACTAAACAAGTCTGTTACTCAATTGATTTCGTCAATTTCACGCTTGGAAATGTTGTTTACTGCTAAACTAGAGTTATTTGCAGGGGAACAAGAAGCACCGGTACCAGTATAAGGTAGACTTCTTGCGGATACGTCCTAATTTACTATAAAGCAAAAGCGACTTACGAGTTAAATACCGTAAGTCGCTTTTATATGACAAATCATGTTAATAAAGTTATACAAATCCTAAAAATATAACATCGGGTCAATGGCAGCACCATTTCTTCTTATCTCAAAATGAAGGTGATTTCCTGTTGATTGACCTGTTGTTCCAACATCTGCAATATGTTCTCCTGCACTTACAACTTGACCAACAGTCACACGGTTACGGGAGTTGTGGGCATACAATGTGCTATAGCCATTGCCATGGTCTATT
>Ga0131853_10006018_pt1 | contig 21912 bp, 18 predicted proteins | sample TergutLab28metaG_FD_92764 | JGI IMG/M metagenome (GOLD analysis project Ga0131853, IMG submission 92764) | Labiotermes labralis P1 segment gut microbial communities from Petit-Saut dam, French Guiana - Lab288 P1 (version 2) (version 2) | ecosystem: Host-associated > Arthropoda: Insects >... | reverse complement strand
CTTTTTCCCCCCCTTACCCCGGGCAAAACAGGTTTTTTTTTTTTCCCCCCCCCCCCCCCCCCCCCTCTAATACAATGTATGCACTTCTTCCCTGACCTATGAGTGCTAGATGCTTTGCCCAGCTCATCCCCCTTAATATCTTCCTCGTAATAATTTTTGACAAGGGACTGTGTTTTCAGACACCCAAAGTCTGTGTCCTTGCTTTAATGTGAGAGACCTAGTCTCACACACACACAAACAAAACAGTTGGCAAAATTGTAGTTCTGTATATTTATTGTCTGTGGTTTTAGATAGCAGATTGGAAGGCAGAAGACCAATGGTGAAATGTTATTCAGAGTTATATTATTTCCTAACAGGGTCCAGCAGCCAGAATAAGCAGTGGGACTTCCCTATCTCTCAGATGGGGGGCTTCAAACTGGATCGGCATCAGGGGTTTGAGAAAGTGAGCACAGAAGAGAGTGACGATGAGTGCACCAGCAGTACTGTGGACTTGAGACAACAGCCCCTGCAGTTTGCATAGTGTGGAGATATATATTCTCAAATTCCAACCTCTGTATTTGTTCAGGCGCATATTACTTTAATTTCCCAAACAAGTTGGCTGAAGCAGTAACACATCTGACTTGTATGCTGATGGCTGTCAGTTCCAATCCAGGGTGAGATGCCCACATCCTGAGATTCATCCCCACCTTGTTGAAAGCATATTTTAGCTAGATGAGGCAGCTTGTGTGCACCAGTAAATGTGGAAGCTATGCCAGTGGCAGCCTAGTGGCTGGGAGGGTCACCCATGCTGGACCGGTTTTGAGTGAGGTGCCATACAAAGAGAAATATAAAGAGAGACCCTGGCCCTCCAGCTTAGGAGTTGAGCATAACAAGATATCCTCACCTCATATAAGCCCAGATGTCTCTAAACCCCAGCAGCAGGGAGGATGTGGCCTGAAAATCAGCCAAAGTGCCATAGAAAAGGAGGAGGAGCAGGAAGACGAAGAAGAAGAGAATGTTCTACATCTAGAATTCTTTTTAAAAAATTCTGCATTTTGTAAAAAATTTTTTTAAGTGTTGACTGAGTCTTCTTGAATCATTTTAATCATATTGATTATTACCTTTCAGTCAAACTCTGAATTATGAAGAATCAAAGCAGCAGGAAAGATCCAATTTACAGTGGTATATTATACTTGGAAATGACATGTTCTATGTATCTGAGACAATTATCCTGATTTAAGTTCTTACTTTTTTCTTGTATTTTAAAGGCGAATGTTAAGACTAAGCACATAAAATCATTCTTCTAATTCTGTTAATATGTGTTGAACTTTTATGCATGCCCACAGAAGGGGCTGTATATGACTTATGCACAATTATAAACACTACAGATCTTGAGTGATAATACAACATAGAATGTTTTGATAATGTTAAGTCTGCTGAATGGTTAAATTATAAACTGACTTTCAAAGAACCACAAGCATTGCCTTTCCAGTGAGGCTAATTCAGAACTCATGATGAACTAATGCACATTAAAGTGTGCTGGACAATTACCAACACCTTGGGTTTGATTACAAATAGGAACAAGGATATTTACCTTTGCCTGTGTATTCCAGCTGTCTGTGGGGCATACTCAGCTTCCCATCCTATAAGTACTGAGGATAAAGGAGCCAGAGCATGAAGCTAACCACACACCTCCATCTAATGCCAACATTAAGATGTGCTGAGGTACCTTCAGTCCACCTGTACACCTTCCTGACATAGTGTTTCATAGCATAGAGACCTATTATTTAGTCCAGTGCTTCAGAGACTCCTGTAGTCTGAAGCTCCCTTCATGTGAATTGGGAAGTTTAGGGCCCCAGCCTACAAAATTAATATGAAATGCAATCAAATCATAATTTACAACAAAGCTTTTAATGATACATATGAAGTGCTTTTTCTACTAAATTGTGTGTTTGTAATTTAATGGTACATTTTAGGTTAAAATTAATACAACTTCTCTGCTACTGGCTCTTTCTTTATTTCAGCAGCACTTGGTAAAAGCTTCATGGCTCTGTAGAGCACCCAAGCTTCCATTTTGAGGAACAATGGTCTTATCTATAAGCCTTGCAGTGAATTCTTGAAGTAATAAATAAATATTTATGAAAACAGGACATGAAATAGTAAGAATATAAAAATGCATGGATAACTTTTCACATGAAGAGAAGATAAAATAATAGAAAATAAAAAATGTAAATTAAAAACTGAGCACTGTAAGATTTTTTGTCCTCACTGTTCACTTCTAACGTATTTCAATATACGGAATTTTTACACATTACAAAGTGCTTAATTCGTTTATGTAGTTGATATTGATTATCATTTTAATCTTATTACAGAACAGAATTCATATTCAATATTTTAACTCTGCTACATGACTAAATTATACAGATCTAAAGGTAATACATTATAATCGAAAAACTGTGAAGTTCAGTGGCTTTTATAAACAATGGAATGTGCTCTTAAAATTTCTATGGATTGAAACATGCCAAGCTGATTGTATTATTCTATATGCGTGTTATATTTTGGTGGTTATTTTATTGTCATTTGCACAGGCACTTTCACCAACATAGCCCATCTTGTATAATACAGCAACAAAAATTCAGCCCTTGCAAAGGTGATGTTTTTTGATACAGACAGATACTTGCCCATCCTCAAACTGCTGCTCTCAAAAAGTAGCAGTAGCTTTAGAGGAGCCTTATGTATAATGTTTTATGTTTGTATTATTTATCCTAAGATACACTGATTAGTTGTAATGTGGAATATGTTTAATCTATTAACTGTGGAGGTTGAGGGAGAAATGTGTCATCATTACCATCATTATGAACTTTGTGGGGTCACATTGTTAAGATCTCTACTGGTGCTGTTAATCCCAAGATGGCCTTCAGCTCTCCATCATGATATTGATCATCCAAGAGTCTTGTCATCTGCTTGAATTGAAGTGGAATCACATATCTTTTCATAATTCATTACTAGTTGAATGCCAGTTGTTTTTCCATTCTTTCCATTTCTATTGGTATCCTATATCTCTTGAAATATGTATGGAACTTCTGTTGCTCTTCTAGTGTACAATTTCTTTGGTAGTCTAATTCTGCTGAAGCCTAGTGGAGGTTTCAAATAAAGTAATTGTGATACTTCTAACTTGAAGGATTTATTTCAGTTGATAATCCAAATTCACTGTCACAATTATCACTCATATGACATAGGCATAATTTTGTATCAGTTGACATTTTTGTTCAAAAACTTATTTTAATATACTTTATTTTTTGTATTTTTGCAACTATTTAGTATCTTCAGTTTCAAAATCACATTTTCTAAGTACAATATCAGATATTTGTTGTGTTCCTTTTCTTTCACCATTTTTTTTTTATATTCCCTCCTCAAGTTCCTGTTACTTTAGTTGTTTTGTAGTTGTTGGTGTTCTGTATTCCCTCATTATGTAAATCTGAAGATGTAACTTATTTGGGTTATACCCTACATAAATCTTGAATTGTACCTGTTCATCAGTTCAGGTAGACAGATGACCACCAACACAGTTGCGATAGCCATACATGCAAGAAAACCAAGTGCAAGATACACATTTTAGATAGTGAACTCTCAGACAATACTAAACTGTCCTAATTTGTAAGGTGCAGCAGACCTAACTAAATTGTAGGTTTGCACTATCATTTTTCACTTATTTGCAGATAGTTATTTTGACCACCCCTTTGCACTGTGGTGTAAGGCCCTTGCTTATCTATACTCATGTTTGTGTGGTAACATACACAATGCTGCCATCTTCCTGTGTTTCACTCAGTAGCTACTTAGATATATATACAAAATATATGTCAACTGTACTCATAATCTTTAGAACTAACTGTTGTTGCCCTCCTGTTTGAATTGTCTACAGAGGGTGATGTCTGTGTTAGAGAAAGTGGGATAAGATGGACAGGGGAATGAGACTTGCTGCTGGACACCATAATGATATAAACAAATTGATGTTTCAGTTAGCCAAGAAAACTGAAGACATGAACAGGAAAAGCATGAAGGCCAGTGGTCCATCAATTGCAAAAATTTCTTGTGTCATTCTTTATGGCCCTGTTGTCTATACAGTGGGAAGGGTTTTGTTCATATGGTTGGAAGATGAGGCACAGAAAGGGTTGAAAATCAGTGGTGCTGTGGTAAGTGAGAAGGCCACATGGTTATACAAGCAGGGCACATTGTCTTTTTTACCATGTTTTGTATACCATTGGTTCCTCTAACCCATTGTCCCCATAAGGCCATACCTTCATCCATTGTGGTTTTACCATTTGCAAGATTTTTCAAGAACACAACCCCCACAAATAACAAGGGCCTCCTTCCTTTTCTTCCACACTGTTAAATTACAAGATACATACCATGTTTCAATGCATGAAGATGAGGATAAGAAGTCAGTACAACTGGTTCATGAACATGCCACCTGGTGGGGTTTGGTATTATAGTGTTGTGGGAGTGTGGGTTATGCTGAATTTTATTGTGTGTAACATTAATGTATCAATGTCTGTGGTCCATGAGACATTTCAGAGCAACAATAATCTGAGTGATGGATTGTTCTTTGCACCAAGTGTACAAAATAAAAACAGAAGAAAGAGGTCATGGCTGTGTGTCCATCTGCATGCTTCACTTTCAACTACACTGAATTGATTTTCACCAAATTCAATGTTGGGATCTACATCAGACATTGTAAGGCAGAAGGAATTTTATATATTCACTTTATTATATATATTTCAGTCAACACAACTATATATATATATATATAGTTGTGGCTGAAATATATATAATAAAGTGAATATATAGAATCAATAGACAACATGATGACTTCGTTCAAAAAGAAGGAATTTTGGTTCACTTCAGACTAATATAATTCTTACACTGTGTGAAACTTAAATATATCTAAATTTTCTAAAAACAATAGCTCATTTTATGACAATCAGGTATATTGAAATAAACTATACAGCTCATAAGATCTACAACTGCTGTTTGAAGCACTTTTCATTGTGGTGTACATTTTAAGAAATTCAGAAAAAGTACAAGGAAGGAGACTATCAGATATAACCTAGCCTGGAGGACCATCCACATGCTAAAGGAGTGGAGGTGCCTTAACCTTCAACAGCCTACAGGCTCCTAGTTGTCAGTGCCCAATATATCAGTGCCACTGTTGATTTGAGCTGACATATTTTTTTGTAACTAATTTTCTTTTACTGATTAGGTTTTGCAGGGTATGTTCCTTCAATTCCAAGGAAATAGACTGGTCCATTATAAATATTCCATTTCCTACTGGGTACTGCTTGCTTCCCATGTGATGGACATGTACTTCATCAGCCACACACTTCACAAGACCCACTTCTACTGAAGAAGGAAAATCACAGGTCAGACAAAAATGGCTATTATATGAACTGTCTTTTCCACACTGGGGTTACAGACATTAGATTCCTAGGGCAGTGAATACTCCAAGTACCATCATTTGAAATCTGTAGTCATGTAGTTTGGTAGGTAACAAAGTAAATGGTATCACATACCACAAGATCATCATGTTCACACTTGGTACATTTCACCATTCAAAGATACTGCTATCAAGCATAAAACAATTACATATACAGTACAAACATTTTATTTCAGTTTCTTTGAGATCTACATGAATCTAAGGTCCTGCCACAACAAAAATATCATATACATGGTAATGCAGACTAAAATGCTTATATATTACAACTAAATAAAAATATACACAAAGTAAAATAAATATGTAACATTAATTTATAAGACTTGAGGTCCTAATGGCAGTGAATACGAATTTTGCCGTCTTCTGGTTTGTAACACCATGCAGTGTGGCAGAAGTGTACCACTGTTACAAAGGATTTTGCTGTCTGCCAGACTATGTGGTGCCAAACCCTGGGAGACAGTAATATTTATGTAATATTGTCTAAAAACATAAACTGAAGTACTCAGTTTATGGTCTTCTGGGTTGTGACACACTGTGTAGTCCGGTACATGGATACCAAACCTCAAACCATACACCAGAAACTAGACTTTAAAACTAATAAAAGTGCTTGAAAATACAAAATTCACTATGATCAAAAATAATATCAATTCTAACAACTAAAGTTCTTATTAGAGAGTCCATTCATGTGTAGTGACATACACAGTTGCTAAAGCAATGGGGCATGATGCTCTTGATGGGCATCTTATCAATGCATTCATATCTATCATAAAAATTACTGCACACACAATTTTTGTTCTGATCATTCAACCTAATACTGTTAATTTCAAACACACAGGCTGAAATATATTTATGAAAAAACACACAAAATCCATACGACTTAATATTAGAAATGAGCGAGAACTGTGATTCTCAGAGGCACTGTGTCTGTGAAAATACACTCTTCTTGCATTCTAATTTCAACATCTGTAGATAATAAAACAAGTAATGTGGCTGAATCAATTTGATTGTCTTAAAAGTTTATTTAAAACAAGCAGAAGTTCTTGTTTTTCATCAGCATGTGGTTATTTTTCTTGTTAATATCACACAATACAACAGCTAAAACTTGAAAAAGAACATTCAAATTAAGTAATTAAAGTTCATTCATGTAATTAAAAAGAAAAACTGAGAATAGGTATTCAAATCACATCCAATACTTGCACATTATGCTAACAGTCTTGGCTACTGTACATGTTTTGTATCTTTGAGTGTTCCCTATTAGGTCATGATACAAAACACACAGAAGACAGGAAATGACAAAACACCTACATTTTTGTACATATTAAAAAGTTTTTGCATAGGCTATATAACATAAAATTGAAAAGAAGAAAGTGAATTATGAATTGGGAAAGATGTGTAAGTGGGTGTGTCCCAGCATTTGCATAGGAAATCACCAAAAAAAAGAACTGTCATTACATCCAGGCTCTGTGCCAAGACTCAAATCTCAGGTCTCCTGAATATGAAACACAGTCCAGCCACTCAGATATGACACTGTTTCTATCACTATTAATAGAATTAAGACTTCTCTTCAAGTGCTAATATAAATGTTTAACATGTCTGTACAGAAGACACTGGTATTTGTGCAAAATATCCACTTTACTTCCACGGTTGCAACCAGTGTCTTCCGCAGACCATTTACTGTGCTGCTACAGAGGACACTGATGTCAACCCCCTGATACCTGGATATATTTTCATATAAATGCCAAGTATCCATTGGGTGCATGCAAACTACAGGGGTATGTCCACTACGATTTGTGGTTACTGCTATGCTTAGCACCAGGCATAGCCCACAATAGCGTAAAAACATGCCTGAACATCATGACCTTCGATTAAAAGAAATATTAAAAATCATGGCAGCAGGCCACATGTTAAGAATTAGAACACATACTGACTCTACCCCAATGCAGCTTAATATATGTGACCTAAATTACAAAAATATAAATTTAATATTATAATATCTTCCATGCAATAAACATATCCAGGTGAAATTATTTCAAACTTATTGCCCTAGTTCCTAATAAGGGCTACACTTGCATGTTACGCCTGAAACATGTAGGGGTAATCATTATGCACGAACTGATGCAAAAAAAATATAAATGTATGGTTTTTAACTATATTTTAATGAAACAGGTTGGCATCACAATGACATTCTAGGCCTTATATTTGGAGGAACCAGGTTCAAATCTTGGCTGTGCTAATGGCCATTACCAGTGAATTACCTAGTCACCCACCATACAAGATCACTTTCCCATTGCATTTGATGCTATGTAACCTGTACAGTTGAAATAAAGTTGTACAGGAGCCTAATAAACTATCAGTAATAATGTCTCAACCTGAAGCATGGAAGGAAACTTAATAATCACAAAACCCTGTTGGTTTTACTACATTAATTATTATTGCTGGCTGTTTCTTTTGTTGTACAGTATTTGTGACAGTTCCATTTTTACACTCTCTTTCTCACCAGATTTCATTTTCTTAAGTTCTGCTGTTACCAGTTCACCAAAAAGATCATCTTCATCTAAGGATTTTCTTGTTGGTAAATTTTCTACAAGTTTTGCTAATACCGACGCCAATGACAAACATGACTGTCCCAAATCATCCCCAGCTTTTCTCTTGTGTCTGTCTTCACAGGCTTGGCATTTTGTTGTTTTATCTGATAGCAGCTTTGGCAGTGACACAGTAGATGTTGTTGAGCTTGCTTCTACTGTTGCCACAGGTGATGACCCAGTTGTTGGGATGGGAGATGATACTGTTGTTGCCATATTAGTTGCAGCAGTTGTGGATACTGATGAGCCCACATTTGGTAACATTTCTGTTGTCACAGGTGGTACCACTTCTGTTGTGACTTCTGGTAACAATTCAACCTTACATACAACCTCCTCAGGTGAATTGGCCATTTCTGCAGACGTTAATGAGCAAACTGACTGAATTAAAGGTCTTATTGGTCTGAAAGATCTGAAATCAGAGTGACACAGTGCAATGTACATATAACTGTAGGCATAAATTTTTGTGAAGGCTGACAAAATATAGTTACCACCACACTCCATATAGACATGAAAAATTGTTAAAGATCCTAATTTTTCTTAAGGCTATGGTCCCATGGAATGTGCCATGTAGTCTGGTGGAAAACAGCAGGTGCCTCCAAACTGCCAGTAACCACATTCCAGCCTACACAATCTCACATCCCAGAACACTACTATCTCTGAGAACCTTAAATCTCATAAAATGAATGTGGTTCATCATAACGGTCTCATCCAGTAAAATGTACAAACAACATGTAGATGTATCACTTCTCTCCCACTTTCTCTTACTGCTACCATCTTCCTTTCTTTACCCACCTTCACTTTCAACTGAGCCCATCTGGGAATAATCATTACATTTGCTACAACTGTTTTTCTTGGACACATATGAATTACTTTTTCAGTCTCACAATTTGATTCTGCAATTACTAATATAAAAGAAAATAAAGTGAATGTGAAGTGCAAAAGTGCATCAAAATGACACATGAAACTTAACAGTTAAGGGTGTACACTTGATGCAATATATCCATCTACAACCTATATCTAAATTCATAAAAATCCTCCACACAATTAAAACCTTCCATCACACTCAGGTACGTGAAATGTGATGCATGTCATGCCTACCTCCGCTTCCTAATGTGTGTGGTGAGAAAGGACATGTTTGGAAACAAGTGCCAAGGCCTCCTCTTTGGAATCTCACTTGTACATCCATTTCTTCTTTCCTTTTCTTCCAAGCGCTTTTCCTTTGTAAACCTCTCCCTAAGTCGCAGCCATCTATTTTGACATTCAGCAGCTATAAGATAAAATGATACTCAATACTAGTAGCAGCAATGAAGAAGGCAAAGTTGTGACTGTACCTAAGCACAACACTCTGGATAGTGGAGGTAAAGCTCCACACATTCATAATTTCCATGCTAAATGTATTATGTGGTCAGCTTCAGGCTTTACCCTAAGGAAGAGTCAACAATACCCATTGGACAAAAGGCAAAAATAATCACAGTCTCAAACCACAAACTAGGCCCTTTCTCAGTCTATCATCAGTGTATGAATGAATGGAGAATACACATTTCAGGTGGAAAAGTATAAACTGCCATGACTGTAAACAGAAGGATATACTCCTTTGTTTAATTTAGTGGTAAACATGGATTCACACTTCCCTGTTAATCTGAAGAACCATAACATACATGATATTTCAAATAATATTGCAACAAATAAGTACTGTTCATATTTCATGTTGCATTTCAAACTCAGAACTACAAAAGTAGTGAAAGGAAATGGAAATGCTGATGACAGAAGGAAATGCAAAACCTGTATTCGAAGAGAAGACGTAATAGACATTTTGTTATGGATTAAGAGACAACCTGCTGACTGCTCATAGCTCATTAAAGACAAGCATATACCTTCCATATTTTTACAACTCCAACAAAATGCATTAATTAAATACAAAACACAATCACAAAACACACTTCATATCAGGTGCGAACTCCTACATGTTTCAGTGCCTGATATGAAGTCTGTTTTGTGATCGCATTTTTGTATTTCATTAGTGCATTTTGTTGATTTTTTTTTAAATATGGAATGTAAGTCAATGCACAGTATGAATAACATAAAATAAGCAAATACCTGTTCCTAATGAACATCCATGCCTTTTCTGCCTCCAAAACCTAACACAAGTTGCAATTAAGATGTAATGTTGTTGTACAATTCAAGCATTCATCACCATCACAATGCAACCTAGTACTTCTGAAATTATATCCTGAACCAGTTCCTCACAATTCACACCACAACATTCTATATCCCTCAGATGCATAGTAACATTCATCAAATAGCAGTAGCATTATATAAATCTTTGCTACTTTAAATATGATGGCAATATTTTGACTTGAAATTTTGTACTCAAAAGCTTGGCCAGCTGGGTCACATGCAGTACCTTTGAAACATACATGCATTACTGATACAGGGTCATATTTTCCCATTTACACTCAAAATATATTTGTCAGCACCTGTACCTGTGGAAATAGAATTCACTGTTTGTTGTGGACTGCTAATACTGATCAGTGAAACCAAGTGTCACAGACTTGCCAATGTTTCAATTCGTGATAAAAATGTGTACCTACCCCATAGATTAAAACAAACAATCACAAGTTCTTTATTCCATTCAATGCCTCCATACTAAACCTACTACCTTAAAAAGTAAAAGCATACACGTACCAGGCATACTCATCATGACTGCTATTTCTTGCCATGTATGTTCCTTCACAAGTACGTCTTTGTAGTCTTTACATGTTCTGTTATACAAATGTGGGTAACGTTTCACGAGATCAATCAAAAGACTATCTCCATCTTTCTCTATCTCTTCCAGTTCAACTTCCACAGGGAAATAATGTTCATCTTCCGTTTCATTCGAATAATTATGATCCATTTTACACACTTATCTTCTGTTTCACAAAATACAATGGGAAAATTACGGCCTACAACATACTACAAGTTTCCTGCAAGGAAAATTTTACATGTCTGTCCAGAATATTAAACTTCAAGTTTCTGAAACTTAACAATACCTCACCTATTTTGTTACTTTAAAGTAAACATATGTGACTTCACTTTAAAACACAGTACTTAACTTCTCTACACACGCGTAGCGTTTGAGTTTACACTTTAACATGTACGTATACCGAAAACGAAATATGACGCTCTAACGCGTCTATAACGTACAACTGTAGCCTAGACGCATGTACACAGCTCATGTATGATCATCTGGGCAAGAGTTATCTGTGCTCTGTATAGTTACGCAATGGCTGACAACCCTGCCAAATTTTCCGGCCGGAACGAGCTAGATGATAAAGCCAACAGTCCCGAAGACATATATAAATATAAATAAGTTAAAAAACATATATATATATATATATATATATATACCAGTTTGACAATTATTTTTACTGTATTCTGGCGTACCGTTTTTTGGTACTCTACCGATTTAACCACGTCACATGATGGTGACGTTTTTGCGTTAAGAACCCTCACAGCACAGACTTTCAAAACCTTTCATAGTGTTTGTAAATTAAAGCCAATTTCCTACTACACGAAATGCAAACACTGGTATCTGGTATCTAGTATCTAGCTCAAAGGTGTAGGTTTCCATAACAACTTTTATTTACGCGGAGAGGCAAGCGTAAATTAAAATATCCAGTGATATGAGTCTACCCCTTCATCAGCAGAAGTAGGGTGCGAGTGCAATACATTTTAATCCTTCTTCCCTATCCCGTTTATATTTTCAGTGACTGGAAATAACAATCGCGGAGTTCAATTCGCGCCCAGTTTGAATACCAATAAAATCAAATTACAAAAGACCATCTACGAGTAATGCAAATATTTGTGCCTCCACAAATGTTGGTGTATGGTAAACTAAACGCAAGACATGAGATGATGGCCACTTATATGCCCACACTGCTTTGCTTTCCGCATTTTATTGCAACATTGACAGGAAAACTGCATACACAACTATTATTGTAGTAGTTGAGGTTTTTACACGTGAGACGATATACATCCTAGTCATCTGTGGCATAAACCTAATAAAAACGTCATGATAGCTAGAGTAATTTATTTTAACATTTTATTATTGTATATTTTGTTTGCCAGTGTGTGACATTGACTTTTTGTAACCATGAAACTTTATCCTAATTGTGTAATGTAGGCTGCATCCAAAACAGACATATCGATTTTAAGGCACTGTCATACCAGGCAAAACCCTTTCAATTGAGGCAACGCTGGAAGTTGAATACTACCAGCATGTCCTAACGATAAATTAATTACACCGTCGTTAAGCTGTAATATAATTGATATTGTCAACAGACATATGCGACTCAAGAATATAAACACGATGTAAATGACAACAGCGTGTTTGCACATCAAGGTCACAATGTTGCGGGAGATGAAGGTTGGCGATTAGTGATGTCATAATGACATCATCGGGAAATGTAATATTCACCATATTCACCAGTGGGGTCATGTTAACGTTCTTGTTGCGGGTTCGGTTAACGTGGAAATAAACTGTGACTTTCATGAAATACGGGAAAATGTCATTTCAACATATCATGTACATAAACGAATTCAGGAAGATTTCCTAGGACGAGGTCAAGTTGAACGCGCAAGGAGCGATCGGTGACGTCAGAGGAAGTGCACTTGTAGGATAGGATTTACTGTGGTACGTGCTGAAATCATAGGCCTAATATGTTATGGATGTTGTGTTTAATCAAGTCAAGGTATTACGTACAAAACTTACGACAAAAAGTTGGTTTTTAATGCTACAGTTATTCGCATTGTGTTTAAGACAGTTGACACGATACAGGCTTTGGTGATATAATCAAACAGTGCAAAAAGAAGGCGGTAGAGGTCAAGTTATGAAATTGACTTTCTGATATTATTTGTATTGTTATTATAGTTCGAGCGGCCTTCACACTGTAAAAAAAGAGATTTGTTTAGCTGCTTTGTTGTATAAAATATATTTATGTTGATACTATTGCTGGTCGTAAGTTGTGAACTGTGCGTATCGAAATGATGAAGTTGCTGCAGCTCTGTTTAACAATTTTAGGGATATAGGTACAAAATATGTAAACAGATTAGGTAGCATGTAGCATACATGATGAAGTTATTGGCACAGTTAAATTACGTAATTTTTATTCTAATGGAAATTATTAATTATGTGTATTGGTGAATAAAATGTCAAGATGTGCATTAATTTAAGTTTTGTTTGAAATCACTATTTAGTATCTGAGAAGAACTTACTTTGTTTTGCAGTGTTATCTGTCACATGTGATAAACTCGCTGATACCAGTCTCCTAAAGGAATCTTACCACTGAATGAAGGTAACATTTTGAATCACCAGCATGTTCATAGTTATACTGAGAATCAATCTGGAAAAGAGAGATGTACATGAGGTTAGGCCTACATGTTAAGTCATTATTAACTTGGTTTGTTTAATTCTAGAATTCTAGTGTAAATCTTTGATCTGCTTCGTATTAGAAACTGAAGCATACCAAACAAGGTTTAATTTAATTTGAAGAACTTAAAAGACATGGTAATTAAAGGAAGTGGTATATGGCATGTTTTTTATCTACAGTAAGTGCCAATTTGTCATAGACACATGATTGATTGATAGAAAATAATTTATTTGCGAAGTGCTAATCATAGGTCTATCACCCCATTATCATTAGGCTACTGTTTCCATGTTAGCTTTTGTTGCTATAGTTGTTTTGAAAATATTGTGTCTGATTTTAATGTTGAAATACCAAAAGACTGTTTGCGTGTTACTGTAATTGTGAAGTCTCTTGAATACCTCTTTGTAGTCATCATAGAAGGTGTCATTTACCTCAAAGTATTTGATGGAGCATGAAAATTTGCAATGAGCAAATTACACCACCTACCCTAAAAGATTAAGTATCACATTTCCTTATTAACAAACCACTTAATTATTCAAGACAGCTTTTTACTAAACATAAAACTGTGTTAAATATTGTACATTTTATGTGCATCTATATTACATATATAATAATTAATACCAACTTGTTGCATAATGTTATTTATTAATTATTGCTCTGACATGTTTTAGCTTCACTTCTTGGCCATCTTTAGGGAGCTTGGATGACCAAGAGCTGAGGCTGAAACATGTCAGAGCAATAATTATGAACTAAAAACATTGTGCAGCAAGTTGGTGTTAAGTATTACACATAAAATTGTCTTCATGTTTGTACCGTGCGTCAATGATGATAAAAACACTTTATTATCCAACAAATGCACAAATATATAATTCGTAGATACAATTAGAATTATTATAAAATATTTAAAATTGCTCCAACATGTTTCGGATCACAAGGGATTCATCATCAGGGAGCTCTATACAGTGCTTGGCTTAAATAACAATAATGGTTTTTTTTGTGTCCATTGATATGGATGTAGTCGGTGTTATGGCAGCATATTTGCCCCTGGTGCCTGTGTGTACTGCACAGTCTATTATTATAAAATATTTTAAATATTTTATAATAATTCTAATTGTATCTACAAATTATATATTTGTGGATCTGTTCGGTAATAAAGTGTTTTAACATAGAATTGTGTTCTTTGCTTCAAATTTTTGCATTTATTTGATAAAGGGTAATAAGTAACCTCTCACCTACTAGCTGTATTTCTATTACATGCATGTTAATCATGACCTCTTGTATTTGTACAATATTGAAATTCTACAGTGTTAGCTACATGTACGTGTACAATGATTTTTATTCCTAGACACCATCACCACCACCACTACCACCACCACCACTACCACCACCACCACCACCACCACCACCACCACTTCTGCCTCCATCACCACTATCTTCTTCATGGGTTATTCCAACTGTAGACGATAACCCTACATATGTTGTATGCCCTGACTTGCTTAGTATGGTAGGTGAGACTTCTTAAGAAGGGTGGGTGGGGTTCATTGAATAGGTTAGAGTCCTCTCTATTTTGATCATCATCATCATGTTCATGAAGGGTTAGGCATGTGTCCTGTCCCTTAATCCTGAAGATGAAGTTGGTCCCTCCATCTCTTCCTCGGTCGTCCTATGTTCCTTCGTCCTTTTGGTTGATATTTTAGTGCTTGTTTTGGTATCCTATTTTTGTCCATTCTCTGTACGTGTTGTAGCCACTTTTCCTGGTACTGTTTTTCCTCTTTATTTTTTACTTATTTATTTGCATCAGAGGTAAAAAGTCTGCACTTGTCCAGTTAAGCAACTACCATTTGTGCGACCTCCTCCTTTCACTCAAACTCAAAAATCATATTCTAGAGACCAACAGTCACTTCACTCCAGAACTATTAATCTGTGCTGTAGGTGACCTTACTATGAGTAATCTCGCTTACACAGCCAGCTTGCTTGAAAGCCAGGGTCAAAAACTTGTGGTCAGTGTATAAAGTTCTTTTATTAGTTTAATTTTTGTCTTGGGTTGAAGGTTTGCTTGTGTTAGGCTCTTGCCCTTCATTGTATTTTACATTATGTATACTGCGTTCTTCCCATGCCTTTCAGGGATCAGTTACACAGATTTTATTTCCTTTTGTCGGTTGTTCGCAGGGTTTCAGATTCAAAGATCTCTGGAGCAATCTCTTCCTCCCTTTCAGTAAATTTTTCTTGAAAGGAAATTTACAGTGAAGTTTATGAGTGATGGCGTTGAACTGCCCGTAATTGAGGGCTAGCAATCGTTTTACTTGATTAACAAATGTACCAAAAATGTGTGGCTACAAAACTGTGGTCTGTTGAACCTTGGGTTTCTGCAGACAACTTTCAGGGGTTTGGCAAGCGTGTTTCATTTATAATTATATTGGTAAACATAATTTAGATGGTCTAAGATAGTTGTGTTGAGACTGATATTGATTTTCCATATTCATGTAACTTCAGTAATTTTGAATTGATTTTTTTTTTTTTTGCTTCTTGTCTTTTGGCATAATTAGAGCTGAGTTTCTTTTCATTGTAAATCAGATTTAATATATTTTTTTTAAATGTGCGTAAATTCATCTTTTAAAATAAAAACTTATCTTTGAAAAAATTTTACTTCATTTTTGAACCCAAAAAGTTCATGTTTTGGATTTAGTCACGCGGAGTTTGAAGGCTACTGGCCTGGGCAGATTCTAAACTGTTCCATTAATTTGTACAGTCTACTGATTCTACAGTTTTAATGGTAGATATACCCCATTTCTTTTCATTTGTATTGCAACTTTTTATGGGTGAAATTTAATTTTAAAGGCAATGATTTTTATATTACAAGTTCTCAATAAGTTGCTGTTTGATGTACGTAAAGCTTTGTGCTGATAGTAACCTATGTGCTAGTGACATCTGGTACAGATTTGGTGAAGTGTGAGATTGAGGTTTTTTCACTGGCGTTGCTGAAAATCCCAGTCATCTAGAATGTGACGGTATGTCGTTGGGCAGGTAGTTCCTGATACTTTGAGGATTGTAGTACCTTTATCTTCATGGTCAGGCAGCCCAGGAAGAGTGACTTGACTGCTGGACCCTGAAGATAAAGGCACTGTGATCCTTTGAATCATCAGGATCTACTGATTCAGTGACATTGCATCACATCCCAGGAGTCTCGGGTCTTCAGATTTGGTGAACTTGGCAAAAGAATAGTGAGAAATTTGATTAGAAATGTACGTCTTGTCAAAAGGTCTTTTATGGAGATGTTTGGATATTTCTGTCAGGGACTGAAATTTATTTATGAAAGGTTATAGCCTGACATGTGAATGATATGTATTGAGATTTATGTTTAAAAGCTGTATCGTTTAAATAAAAAATACAGTCTCAGATATTTGTATTTGTAATTGAATCACATCTTGTATAACATACTAAATTTTGCAAAAACCTCATGCCCGTGATTGCTGTTTGCTTGTCTTGTTTTTTTGTTCATGTTTCTGAATAACATGTGAGTACAGTCGCACTGTTATGTTGCCACTATTTGTCTACCCCCAGTACTGATGCTGAGGTGGGAGTGGTGATGTATTTGTATTTAATTAAGTAATAAATTGCCATAGGTTCTTGAGGGTAAAGGAAGGGTATTTGTATTTAAGAATTCTTGCAAGAGTACCATCTTATTTTCATCTTTGCTGCAATCTATCTTCCTTCTCCATCTTTCTTTCTGCATCTGCGTCTGTTGGGTCTTCATGCTGAGAGTTTGGATGCTTGTCATATTGTTTGATCACAGTTGTATATAATTCTCATGGTCAGAACTTCCAGTTAGTTGCTGTTCTTTGTTCAATATGTGACTGACAAACTGATGCACTCCTTGTAGCAGTTCCTTCATGTGTTGATTGATGACCGTTGGAAACACTAAGCCACACATTCAGTCTTTATCATGAAGTAGAGGAGAAGGTTTCATCTTCATTCTCAGAAATCATGCAGTTAGCAACTTCCAACTTGGCCAATGAGCTTCTTGATAGCAGAGAATGCACCATACTGTGACTCCATATCACTCAGGAAATCCATAAATTGCAAACTGTTCATTCCTCTTGGCCTAGTAAAAGTAACAAGTGTTAGAAATAAAGACATTAGTTATTGTAAGGGATTTTATATGCAGTTTTTCTTGGTATGTTAAACAGTGGCACGTTATAAAATCATGATCTTTTGTATCTTAAATGTGTGTGAATACATGCCACTATCCATCCAGCCATGCTTTCAGGAGTCCAGCTGGTTTATGTAATGGGATATCTGGACTTTGCAGCACCTTCTTGATGTATTTCTGTAAATCTCTGCCTATTCTGTTCCTTGTCTTTAGCAGTAGAACGCCTTCATTCCTAGGTTATGTTGAACTTTATGTTGATTCAATGAATGAGAACAAGTTGTGCTATGTCACCATGTCTGTGTTTTCATGCATTGCCACAGAAAGTGACAAAAAATTAGTGGTCTTCATTTGTAAGTTTTCTGCGCTCTTTGCGAGTTCTTTGATTCCTCAAAAGTGAATCTCGATAAATGAATTTTATAAATGCTGTGTTTTTCATGAGGAAATGCTACCTCTTCAGCTGCTTCTAAGCATTTTTTAAAATTATTTCCCAGTAACTAAACGATTTTGTCATCTCTGCTGCAAAAATTTCAGCGTCCCTATAATCACCATGTACTGTAGTTTCCAATTGTGAGACTGAACTTGCAAATAAACTTTGGTGTTGAGCAAGGCAGTTCTAAAGATTATTTCTTTTGTCCCTTTTTGACCGATCTCCTTTGTTTTGTAGTGTCTATTAAATAGTATTATGTTAAAACACAGGTATTTTCATCACAAACGGTGCAAACTGCTGCCTCTTTAAATGGACCGCAGAAATACTCATCGGTTGGCCTACTTCAAAATGCATTGTTTTCATCAGCAACTTTCCTTCTCTTTACTGTGGCTATTCTAAGACACAGCACTTTATTCAAACGAATGCCATGACTGTTGTTAATGCACACAGATTTTTTTTTGGTTTCTAACACTACTGAACTTGAAATATAATTTACCATCTTTGAGCTCTGTGTGTGTGTGTGTGTGTGTTTTTGTGTTTGTGACTCAACAGATCACCTTCATGTAATCTCTCCAAATGTTTGTTACTTTCTTTATTTTACTAATTGAAAATATGTAGATGTTCTTGTGTATTAAGAGAGAGTGGGCCACAAGTTTATCATCACTGTTACTGTGTGTGCACTGTGATATTATTAAATGTTATGGTGATATGTGATCTCCTTCTGAATGTTGGTGATGGAGTCAAATTTAATTGCATTCCAAGATGTATGGTACAGGGGGACTACCGGTGGCTAAGAACTTGCTCTCTTCTTGTGATGCTATTATCAGTGAAGCCGAACAGAATAATGCTGTAGATGTGCTTATTTGAACAGGTACCAAGGGGTTGTTTGCTGGGGGTAAAGTTGATGGGACATGAAGCTGATCACTCACTTCTCTCTAGTGCTGAGTTTAAGTATGAGTGGTGCAGTCCAGGAAGAGAAATCTTCTTGTATTGAATGACCCCTGGAGATGAAGGCACTCTGCTCCTTCAAAACACTGGTAACAAATTACCCAACAACAGTGGTATAATATCATGTTATACTCACAACTTCATTAAAACTGTTTTCTTGTTTAGTTTATTTGAATAAAATATGGAGAAAATAGAACTTAATAAGGTAGTGGTCATGGCCATTCATATGAAGAACATAATGAGCAGGTGGTTGCTTGGAATTGTTGCTACAGCTGTCGATACTGCATCTTGGTTGGTAACTTTGCTTAGTTGACCATGAAGGATAGCCAGAATGTACTTGGTTGCAAGACACAGTGCTGTAGGAAGAATAGTTCTTACAGTGGAAATGTGACAGAGAATTGTTAGGCCCATCAGAACAGGTGTGATTACATTTTATGACAAAGCGAGAAAGGGCAGAGATGATGTTTCATGCAGTTGTCAGAGTGTCTTCTAGTAGGTGAGAGTATGTAGTGACTGAAATGAAGAACAAGTCAAAAAAGAAAGGTACAACCCTTCAACATACTTCACCTTCAGAAGTAAATTTATACTGGACAGTTTTCAAAAGCTTTTATGTCTGACATGTTGATATTTCTGGACATAGGTAATTGAAAGTATGGCATGGGGTGGTCTTTCATTGGCATAACAATCATACCAAATTGTGTGAAAATTGTTCAGCTATTCAAAAATTGAAATGGACACATGCTGACGATTGTCTTGTAGGCCTGCTTTACTCTTCTTAGGAAGAAAGTTTAGCTGAAAGCTGAGGCAATACACTGTTTCAAAGCATGGTTAATTTGCTGTGAACAGGAACTAGACATATGTAATATTAATGGCATTGCGTGTTGCTTAGTTGTGGCATTAAAAGTAGTTTTTTTTCCTTTTTGTAGGCATGCATGCTGTAAATAAATGTAAATTGTTTAGAGTTTGTTTAACCATTTGTGTATGCTACTTATTACTCTCTGTTGTGTAGAATGACTGATTTACTGACTGGTTATTTTGTGATATGGTATCAACTGTTACGTTATTTAGCATTGAAGTTGATAGGAAGTCAAGAGAGAAGGGTGGGAGATATATTTTATGCAAGATAGTGATTCTGGTTACGTGAAAGTATTTGCTGGTAGTTTTTGTCCACCTTGTGAAATATATTTCAAGACCTAACACATAGTTCATTACCTGTTTGTGCATTGTGTAGTGTGACAACTAATGTAAATTAAAAATAAAGAGCTTAAGGTGAAGGGCATGAAGAAAATTCTGTAATAAGGGGCTGTGTGTCGAGTCAAGTGTAGTGAAACACAAAGGACTTGTAGCTTGGATGATGTTTGGTGGAGGAGCCTGTTTGCAAGTGAATAGAAATGGAAATGGGCAGTTAATATTATTTAATCTTCAGAGATACAAAATTTGTGATTCTAGATTGGACTTATTAGTGTGGTAGCATTACTGAGGCCTAGATGCAGCTTAGGTGTTCACACTCTGACCAGTATAAGTTTTTGAGTGGCCTTGAAGTCATTTCCTTACACTTAATTTTTTACCTTTATAATTATTGATATCGTCACCTTTAGGAATGAGCTGAAGGTGATCTGAAGGCAGAATGAGGCTGTCAGTTGGCTTGAGGCCTGGATGAAGTTGAGCCTACTACTCCCCTTTGCCATAGTACTTCAACACCCTGACATTTAGCTGTTTATTATGAAGTCTGGGAGCAAGTGGTGGGCCATCAGATGTGTTACCATTGTGTTAGGTTATTGTGATTCGGTATGGTATAGCTTGCCAAGCACGTGACACTGCTGCTTGTGTCATAAGTTACTGATTGATGCTGTTTCACCCGAAGAAGTTGTACGTACACACCCAGCCCTTTTTTCACACATTGTTGCTTTTAATTACCCCTGCCAGTTTCCATCACTCATTAATTTGTGCTCTCTAAATAATTTTCATTTTAACCCTTATCCTGCTAGCGTGGAGAATATGGTGAGCTGTTAATTATGCCGGCAAATGGTAGATGGTATTTACCTGGGTGTTTAAAGGGTTAATGCCCTTTGGGCTGGCTGCATTGTGTTATGCTAACCCCTTGATTCTGATTGGAATGTCATTTTTTAATTTGTACCCATTTTTCAGGAAAGAAGATAGGGTTTGAAACAGGGGCTAGGTGTAATCTCAGGTGATTACATTTGGCTGAGTAAGAATGGATTAACTGTACATAATAAAGAATTTGAAGGTGCATATAATGTTGCTGGGAGCAGCAGTAGCAGTTACAAATGAAGTTTGCGTTTAAACTTGGGGGTAGAATATATGTTGGAAGTACTGTCCAGGTCAAAGCTTTTATCCTGTCTGCTTTCCAAAACACTGAAATGAAAAATATATGTCAGTAGGTATGACAGTTGTTTTGTGTGGTTATGAAATATGTCTTATTCATTCATTCCATTGGCATGTGTAGAATGTGATGATTCCTTACCGTTCTCAGGAGATTCTTCCATTCCTCTCTGTTATGTACTTTTTCCTGCCACCCTTCTCCACCAACTATTCTTCAATCCTCTCTCACCTCATCTTGCCATCTATTTCTTGGTTTACCTTTCGGTCTTGTTGTTCCCAAATTCATGTATAATACCCTTTTGGGAATTATATTTTCTTCCCTTTTTTTGTACATGCCCAAACCAACATAATCTATTTAACCTTATTGTCTCTATTATAGTAGGTTTTTCAACACTTGCGTACATTTCTTTATTGATTAATATCCTCCAATTTTCTTTTTCATTGTCATATACTGGGCCTAAAATTCTTGTATACACTTTACTCTCAAAAATGTTCAATTGCTTTGTATCCCTCTTTGTTAGTGTCCAAGTTTCTTATGCATATGTTAATGATTTGTCTATTTTTGTGTTCTTTAGTCATAATGT
>Ga0131853_10006017_pt1 | contig 21913 bp, 21 predicted proteins | sample TergutLab28metaG_FD_92764 | JGI IMG/M metagenome (GOLD analysis project Ga0131853, IMG submission 92764) | Labiotermes labralis P1 segment gut microbial communities from Petit-Saut dam, French Guiana - Lab288 P1 (version 2) (version 2) | ecosystem: Host-associated > Arthropoda: Insects >... | reverse complement strand
AGGGTTCTAGCAGTGCTTCACCATAGGGGTGTGTGTTTTGTGAGTTCATGGGAACACCATAAGATTAAATAATTACTGCAAAGGAGTGTGCATTGGTCAAAAATTTAAGTGCATTATTGTAACACAGTAAATAACTATTAATTTGCCTAAGGAATTAAGTGCATTTACATTTTGTGTTTGACAGTGATTACTAATAATAAATAAATTCTTATTGAACCAGCTTTTTACATTGGAACAGACTGTTCACCAAACTTGTGTTCGATCCAGAGCGAACAGTAATGTAACTGAAAATTGATGTTCTTTGATTTTATCTGACCAACATCGTGTTTTTCTTGCATGTTGTAATTTAACTACGCTAACTAAACTCACTACTGTAACTCATTAACATAACTAAAATTAATGTCTCTGACATACAATTTTCTTTTAATGTGTACATGCAGTAGGATAACACTCAACTGCTGCCTTTGTCTTGTGGTGTTATCAAACACATGTTGCACAACACGTTAACACTTAATGGATGTGTTTCTTCTGTGGTGTTATTTTACATGTAACTTTCTTTTTATTTGTACAGTTTTAAAAAACCTAGGTATTAAAAAATTTTCAGTTACAGCCATGCATGTGCATTGAAGTGTTTGCAGCTGCATAATGGTTTAAAATTAGGAATATGTTGATTTTTTGTTATTTCAATCTGTTCTTAAAGGCTGTACAAAGAGCCAGATATTTCACTGCCTGGAAATCTATCTTAGCACCTTGAAATTAAATAGCCAAAAAAAAGTACCATATGCCTTTCACTATTTCTTACTACAATTTTGTTGTAAAATTTTGTATATGTCAGTGACAATCTTCTCAAACTGCACTAAACCTTCAACACTAATTCCCTGGACCTGTGACAAACATCACACTCACAAAAAACATTATAAAACTACATGAAATCCCAACAGCTACTTGAGACACAAAACTGCTGAATCATGAAGGGCCAATACAGTTGTACTGGTATACTGAAGCCATGGATAGAAGACGCTATGGCTGATAGGAACAAAGGCACGCGACATTTCCCCCTTTCTTCCAATTCATGCATGACCCTTACACCATTTCTGGCTTATGTCAACAAGTCTATACTGCTTGTTGATAGTCAAGATTACTACCAACATCCAAGTAAAGATTAGCAGCTTGGAGCAAATGTGGACAGCATCAAACTATAAGACCTCCTCCTACGGCCTCAGTAAAGCTGTTACACAAATCATCAGTATTGCTATTCTGTGGTCATATGCAACAAGTTCAAACTGAGCACAAAGACAAAGAGACTCTTGAAACCATCACAAGAACACTTTCAGCTCAATACTGGTATCACCTACAAACTGGATGAGTAATTCACTTACTGCAAGCATAAGAGTGGATTCTGCATTGGCAACAAGCACGAAGACATCTGCATCTAGGCAATGTCTGTCGATCCACTCATCCAAGTTAGGCGACACATCAATTCCAGGAGAGTCAACAAAAACAACATCATCTCTCAGAAGCAGACACTTGTCTTTAGGCCAGTAGATATGCACCAGCTGACTCTCCCCCAGCTTTTCCTTACACAAGGCATGAGCAAGTTGTCCAACAGACTGAAACACACAAGGAAGATGAATGCATTCCTCTGAATAAATGACAGCAATTCAACACATCAAGAAATTTTCTATTACTTCATCCAGACTTCATCATAATACAGTACAATCCCAACTTCCAGTTTCTCTGTTTAACCCTTTAAATGCCGAGTTAAATCCGATGTGTCATCTGTTGGCATTAATAGGAGCTCACCATATTCTCCACGTTAGCAGGATAAGGGTTAAAATTCTTCACCATTTAATATGTTAATTTTTGTGGTCTCAGCCAAAACTCCATTTAAACAATGTAAATTTCTTAATTTATGATTTCTAAATTTGAGCTAAGGTGTGCGTGAGTGAGTGAGTGAGTGAGTGAGTAAGTGTGTGAACAGAACATGTTGACCACTTTAACCCATGAGTGGTCATTCTGTTCAGTGATTTGTGAATGGTATGGATCCATTATTTGACAAACCTGGCAATGCAGTCAGGTGTGAACCCCACAACTTCAACTGTGAGGAAAAACATACCCTCACTGACATTTGCTCTCACTACTTTTACTCAGTACTTGCTTTTTAGGTACAAATGCAAAAAGTGTCTACTGGCTTCATCATGTGTGTCTGCCTGTCTGTCTCTGTCTGTCTGTACATCCATATGGAACATCTTGGCTTTTCATGAAATTTAATATGTGAGTATTTTCCAAAAACTGCCAAGAAAATTCAAGTTGCATTAAAATCTGATAACAATAATGGATACTTTACATGAAAATGTTCTTACGTTTATGATAAATATCTAGGTCAGTTCTTCTGAGAATCGGAATAGTTTCAAACAAAAATTTTAGAGAAAATCAAAACACGCATTTTATGTTCAATAACCTTTATCCAGAAAGCCGTGCCATTTATGAGATAATGTGGAAATACATGACAGAGCCGGGTAGGCCAGAGATGACAATTTAATATGGTGCATGTGCTTTGCATACTGGATAACTAAGGCCATAGACACATACTCAGAATACATTATGCTTATTGCTTGTCCACTGCAACAATAGTTACTAGAAAGCACTTCAATGTTATGTTACATGCAAATTGCCTGCCTTGCTAACAGTAAGGTGCTGTCCCACTTCACAGTGCTATACTCAACATGACCACCCTTACTCCCACTGTGAGACCTATCAACTGGGTTGTATCCTCCTTCCACTTCATTCACCCCGAAGGATGAGACTACACTGCACTCTGAAATAGTGCAACTACATGTGATGTGGCTAAACTCCCAAATGTTGAAATTACGCATCAGATACAGATAACATTAACCTAATGTCAAGAACTGTGTGTCTGGTTGTTATTCTTCATGTCTAGTGAACAATCCAGGGTGAGAACACATTTTGCATTTCACCTGAGGAAGGAGAACGCCTGTCTCCGAACTAAGGATGGAGACCACCTCTCTCCAAACTACAGTAACTTTTACAAATTTCATGTCTCAAATTCTATATTACAGAGCATGAATAAACAGCGATGATGATAAGGTATCACTGTCATCAGATTAAAACAGATATTAGTATTGGAAATATATGTAAACTATTACCTTGACATTCTGTTTTTCAGTGGAACCCTCTGTGACCAGATATGACTCTCCACTATCTGATCCTTCCACTTGCAAGAAACAATTTGTTGTATGCCCAATACCACTTGGAAGAATTTTTTCACGTAACATTGCATTGATCACAGAGCTTTTGCCGTTGCTTGTCCTGTAAACAAATGGTTAAGTTCTTTTAGAGTAGCCAGTAGCCAACAGGTAAATTCCACAAAAGACACATTACATCTCACAACAGTTCAAATTGATATTGGTTCATCAGTGCTGAAATATATAAAGTAAAATCCTGATTTAAGGTTTCTCTTTTTAAGATTTTCCCTTGTTTTTGTTCATTTGTTCTTGTCATGGCCAAAACCCCACATAAATAATGTAAAATTGTTCTTGATTTGGGTTTCCCCCCTATTTAAGACATGAAAATTCTATCCCTTCCCCCACTGCATCTATTTTCTTCATCACATCTTCACACTTTGTGTGCCTGTTCCTAAGTAGAGACTGAAACTTGTCATATTTCATGACATCAATATGTCCTTCATATCCTGTTATTAGTCCTCTACCTGCCTGACCCATCAGGATTTTCTGCAGCTCACAAATATACATCTGATATGTTACAATTAGAATAAACTCAGGAAAAACATGTTTCACCACATTACCTTCCAAAGAACGCCACCTTCATGTGGTTCCGGGTCAGAACATTTCGTATGGCCCTCACCTTGGCAATGTAGCCTTCCACCTGAACTGCATCTTCAGACTTCACAATGCTTCCATCTTGCTGTACACCTACATCAGTCAACATGATGCAACAATTGTAACTACAGTAATTAATATTTATATGTAGTATGTGTAATATGGATTGAATAATAATCTTGAGTGGTGAAGTTACAATTACAAAATTCTAACAGTGTTAACCTTTTGACGCCAGAATTAAATCCCCCCCGCCACTTTAGTGGCTGTTCGGCTATTTAAAGGGCTCACTGCACGACATATATATATGTCATTCGGTGGCTAAGGGTTAATATAATAATGAAACTACTACACTTCCAACACTTAGCAGTCATTCTCAGTTACTCTGAATCAGTTTCCATTACTTCCAAGTGTGGTTAAGAAGGACCTTATATTAAATGACAGTACAGTCGCCTCTACCTCACCAGGTTCACACATCTACCATCTTATTATTACTAAATACACACAACTGAATATGACACTGGACTAGTCTCTGTTGGCACAACATTTCAAACCAAGCTTCATAGAAATCAGTCTACTGGTTAAAAGGTTGAAAGGGCAAGACACTTTAACAACATGATGATGTCAAAATGCTATTTTCTTTCCCAAGAAATGAGTGTAGTCTAAATACTGTAACCCCACCTAATCTAACAAACCATACTGTTCAGTAAAAATGAAGCACTAAAACCGTACGCAGAATGAAGTTATGCTGGCACTGTTGATACAGCTGTATTCAAAAACTGCCCATTCACTTTCCATCCACACAAAGCAAGCTGACAAAAACATGTGTACACATAACCGCCTACAGTACATTCTGCAGAAAGAATGAATAATATTCTGGAAACCTGGTGGGTTCATACAAGCTTAACCATTAGGAGACAGATTTAAATTCCAACTGTATTTCTTGACAGTCTGAATTCTTGTGGCTTAACATGGACATAACGCGGACATTTAAATTTCTCCCATCTATGCAAAGAAGTTAGCACATGGCATGCTAGGTCACTCCCCTGTACATTTCAGACAGCAGCACATGGTCCCACAGAATGATGAAGGTTAGAGTAAAGCATCGGTTGCAGAGCTCCTCTATGACTAAACAAACCTAAGATAAGTCTTCTGGACAACCAACTGTGTCAAAATGGAAATTCATATATAGCTCATTGCAGTGCATTATTTGGACAAAAATTAATTTAATATTATTCATTCTTATTAACAGTGAAGTCTGCCATGAAGTTCTAGTATGAAACAGCAAGTGGCAAGTAAATAACACTTGCCTTGTACTCTTTGCTTCCTGTCCAGTAATTCTGCACTTTAAAATGATAAGCTGATTATCACAAAAGTAACAAATGGCAGATTTCTGTCATCTGGTTTGTGCACCGACATTTCGGGTGCAACTTCCTCCACCTTTAGTGCACAATTAACAAAGAGCAACAAATATACCAGAAAACTAAAACTCCAACTTGCCCTGACCTATTCAGGTCAGTTCCCATTTGTACTTACTCTGCATGTACGTGACAGTATCACGGACATAATCTTCTATCTCCACGAAGATGTCATTGACCTTCTTCTTTGCTCTGACAAAGATCTGAAGTGGAGAGGAATCAGAGACTGAACGACCATCACCCATTGGTCCAACAGCCAGGGATGATCCCCACATCGCAGGATCATCCCCACCCGTTACTGAGATCGTGCGGTTTACATAGGCAGCCATAATAATACAATACCAGCAGGTAACTAGGTGCTCAGGTGCTCATGCAGGGTTGCAAAACTGAAAGAACATCAACAAATCAAAAACAAATGAGTACACAAAAACAAGCAATGAGGTTCACATAAACAAGCTCATTAAAGTTTGTGTTGGAAACACAGGCAAAACACGTACAGTCTTGGGTTCATTAAAACCCAGATACATACGTAACAAAAGGACAAAAGGTTTTTCTTCTTCCTTCACTTAATACTATGTCCCTTGTAACATGACAAGGCATCAAAAATAAATAACAATCATCTGGGAAACAGACATGCACCCCCACGCCTTTAGTAGCCGCCTGCTCTTTGCACAGTTACCCTACCCCTAACAGCTGTCACTTGTATTCTGACTCTTGCTCCATCTACAGGCTGACCCTTTGCAGACAGGAGGTGTAGAAGTGGCCATCTTAAACCCCCCACCCATCTCAAACATTCTCTCCACAACCAGGGGGTTTATAACTGTGGATGGTAAGTGGAGACGGAATGGAGATGAACAGTTTGTGGCCTTCTTTAAGGTATGTACTATCTCATTACTTGCATGCTGGCTCTGAGAAAACAGGCATGCCAATATCCGATCCAAAAAATACACCAAAATCTGAAATTTGTCTTATATGGCAATATGCTGTGGGCTACTAAATTAAGCCATACTGATTACACAATTTATATAATATGATTCAGTGATTACATACATGCATGACAAACTCTGAATGAAGGTATTTGCCTGGAGGAAATGACAAAACCATCAAAATGGCTCGTAGCAATGTGGGCAAGGAAACGTGAAGGTATTTACGTGAAGAGAATGACAAGGCTGGCAGAACAGCTGGTACTGTGGATAAGACAACTTGAAGGTATTAGGCTGAAGAATTGACAAAAACCATCAGAATGGCTGGTAGCACTGTGGACATGTCAACTTGGTAGGCATTTGCCTGGAGAAACTGATGATGCTGTCAGAATAGCAGGTAATTATGCCAAGACAACTATGTGTTTTATCTGATGCGACAAACAAATTTCAGTTACTTAATCATCACAGACATCATGTATAACATCCTCACGAAACTGCGTAAACCCCCCCCAAAAAAGTTCTGCTAGTTACTACATAGTAGTAATTTCAGTACAGGCAAACATTCACACACTGTATTTCTAATACACAATGGCCTCAAATAAGAACCCCACTTGGAAGACCTAGACAAAGATAACAGGACAATAATAAACTAAATCTTAAAACAATATGGTGTGATGGCATACTTTATTCTCACAGCTCAGAACAGGGACCAGTGGAAGGTTCTTACAAACCCAGTAATGAAAACTCTGTGGTGTGACTTTCACATGTATTCTTTTGAGAAAATAGGAAAGAATATTTATCACAGAAGTTGCACTTTTATATGTGGCAGATTGTGCTCATATTTTCCAGAAAGTGTTATGCATTCAAAGAAGCAACAACAGACATCAGTTAAATGCCAATCCATGTCTAGTGACACTGTATGTGTATACAATTACACTCAATATTAACTTCATCCAAAGCTTAAGACTAACACTTTCAACCCTTTCAGTGGCATTTATATGAAAATATGGAGACCATATTTACAGAGTAACACATGTTTAGAAACAGCATCCAAAGTTTAATCCCAGTAATATCTGCGTAAACATCCCAAAAATGTGCTCTTTTAACATCCTTCTTTTTCTCCAATTTTTTTGGTTTCTACAAAATGTCACCAAAACTTCTCACTTCCAAACCGCAGCCATGTTTCCAGTCTGCATTTGTCTCTGTCATTTACACATTCTACTTACAGAGCATACTGAATGAGAAACTCTGCGGCTCTGATGGCTGTTGATACATTTCACTGCATAATTTCTGAGGGAATACCCTTTATTAGAAAATCTACTTTACTTACAATGATCCATGGATTGAATCTAAGTCAGGGCCAGAATTTCTGCACCTGTCCAGACTGGACCTGGAGCCCACCCAGCCTTCTGTATTATGGGTACAGGGTATCTTTCCCAGGAGTAAAGTGGCCAGTGTGTGGCATTGATCACCCACCCCTATCCAGAGCCAAGAGTAGAGCTATACCTCTGCTCCCTGTCTGGGCCTTCACAGCATGTTCTAGGAAGAACTTTACCTTTTATACTTCAGTTACAAATCTTATCAAGATGCAATTTCCCCACCTGACACTTCATCTGGTTAACTTTTGCCTCAAAACATGTTATTTTCCTAGACTAAAAGATGATGTTTCACAAGCAGACAATCTGAATGCTCAAGTGATTCACACTTTACTGATGTATTTCTCATATCTGTTTAGCTATACCAATGTGTACAAATGCCACAACCTGCAACTTAAAGAGCTATGAAGTGTGCCTGCACAAAGGTGACAAAAAAAACCTGTCTACAGAAAGCAATGGATAATAATGCAGGCAAAGAATTACAATAAATCCATGCACAGCAAACATACAGACTGTTACAAACTAATTGAGAAGACATGAACGCAGAAAAACCTTGTTGAGAACACTATACTGAAGACAAGACAAGAAGTTGCATGGATGCTGGGGATGAAGACACAGCTCCTCAACCATGACTTACTGTTCTAGTTACCTTTAGCCCCCTCTTCTGAATGTGTGACAGGCAAAAATGCTTACAATTGGTTAAGACAGTCATTAGCATTAATGTAAAAGTGGCCCAGCCTAATGATGACTCCAACCAAAAACTCTTCTGTAACATAACCTACATTTTTAGTTGGGACACTGCAGGCCAGGCTTGTTGCACAATGGCACTGACAGAACTCCAACATTCAGAAAAAAAGAAGCCCTATTTACAGATGGCAACTGGTTAAGCCTATACAATTAGAACAATGCAACAAAATTGTATGCCTGTATACCAGTGCAAGCCTGCTCATGGCAATTAATCTGGTCCCAGTATCTGCTCTGCCAATTCCATATGACCACACAATGTGAAAGACAGAGTGTAGGGCACTGATGCAAGTACAAATGCCTTCATCACAGCAACATGTAATTAGTTCACTTTGTCTTGCCATCAGCCTTTATCCTACCAGGGTGAATATTTAAATTTTAGCACATGGTGCATGAAAAAATTTGCCTATTAAAGAACAGGAAACGTGCCTAACCCTTCATGAACATCATGATGATGATGATGATTGAACAGGAAAAGGTGAGATTATAAAATTAAGGGCATTTTGTGGAAAATAAAACAGAGATTATACAGTCTGCCTTACAAATGCAGTAAATCTGTTGTCATCTAATTAAACAGGATGAATTCCTAGGGACATTTTCCTACACACATACAAATATGCAAATGCACGTCTTGAGAAGGTTAAAGTAATGTGACTCACAGCTGTTTTCGCCCTTTGTATGAAAGTGGGTAAAGTTAGTATTGCAGTAATGCTCTAGACCTGCATTGGAGATGGGTGGTTTGAATCACAGCCCAGTCACGACTATCCCAAGCTTCATATAATGTCATTTCAGTGCCTCCTGCCAAATACCAGGGTAGTAAATATGCCATAGCCACTTTCCTCCAAACCCAGTAAAACATAAGTTCTACACATATCAAATGGATCTACGTTTACTGATACTTCTACACCTGTGTTATTTTCCTATCCAAACCCAATTGGCTTGCATATTAGAATATGGTTTAACATTGCTAGAACATGTCCATCACTGGACATTCACTATCCAGACTTTTTAGCCTGACTGGCATGAACACAGACATGTACATGTTGCAAACCCCAGGGTTCATCACAAGGAAGACAGCTGTAATAAGTACAGGGACGGTATAACGTATGTCTACAAGTATGGGTTCAAAACATATACATGTAGAAGATATTGTGAAAACTAAAATTAAATTAGGTTTAACCAAGGTGCATTTTATTGGTCTATATTATACGATTATATTGCAATGCACAGTACAACAAACATAAAAATCTATACTCCATGTAACAACGAACTCTCACAACTGAAAAGTCCAAATACATTCCTTGTTTCCACCCTGGACTCAGCTATAAGCATACATCCCTGCTGTCCTGATTCAGCTGGAATAATATTTCCATAACCCAACCACAATCATACTGTCTCACTACCCTTACTCAACCACAATCACATTCAAGTGTACAGAGAGGACAGAGCAAGTGATATGGTCGCCACTGACAAAATTGGCAGCAAAATGAATATTTTAAATGAAAAAAATTTGATTTTCTGTATTCAACAAATTTTAAATTATTGAGACAAATAGGAGGAAATTCAATAAATAATTGTGTTTCTTTAACATTTATAATTTCAGTCAGGGATGGCCAATGCCAATGACTGCCACACGTGTCAAAAAAACCTAGCTATGCCACTCATAATACTGTCCCACTATCCTAGATCATACAAAATCATACTGTCCTAACAAAGCCAAAATTGTAGTGCCCCACCGCATAGTAATGTTATCAGGCTCAGGACAAGCTCCAACAGTGGGCTTGTGTAATGACAAGGACAAAGGAAAAAGAATTTTTTAACTGTCAAATGTTTCTTCATGGAATATCACATATTGTGGATTATACTATGAGCAAAACCACAGTACTAATACCTCAACTCCCTCTTCTCACTGTCTTTTAGGTCAAATACTACCTTGAACAAACAAGAAACTAAAGTAAAATGCAAAATTAGCAATTCATACAATAAGCCCAAACTACATACACAAATATATATTCAGCTGAAATGGAACTAAACAAGCAAAACTTATGCAAAAATAATTAAAGAACATGCCAGAACAACCTGCTCATTTCGAGGCATTTTTCAATCCTACATGCAGCCTTGTAATTCATATCAGAGGAAACATTTCTGGAAAAGAGAAATTGTGAATGAGTTTATATGAAGTGTTATGATATGGCTAAGTTTGTACTTAATCAGGAACTCTGCTGGGCAGAATATTTGTAAACAAATACAATAATGCCTGTAGAGTGTACAGTTCCAGTTCCTCATGCCTTTAACATTTTATTTGCCAATGAATGGCAGCTCATAATGCCGACAATCATGTAAATGTCCAGTGTGAGTAAACACCGCTGAGATATGTAAACAAGCAGGAACTGTAGCTCCATCTAACACCTACAGTATTATTTGAAAACCTTATGTATATGCTGGTATACCCAATTAAGTTTGTGTGTAGGCCACTGTGAGTGTTCAAACACATGGTGAATGTATGCTCCATTTTAAAGTTAAAAGCCTAATCACACCTTAGTACAGAATTCATAAGATGTCACAGTCACTGCATTATCTGAGTAGAGAGTTTTTATATGAATTCAGGTTTTCACAGCAGTTCACTACTAATATTGATTCTATGCTATGACATCTGGATCTTTGATGGAATGATCAACTTTTTATGCTGTGTAACAACCTGGATTTTGTCTCCATACACAGGGCAGTAAAAAAAAAAAAGAATGCCTGAAGAGAGACAATGTTCATTTGTGACCTAGTACTGACTTTCATGGGACTGGATATGGGAGCTCTTTACAAGAAGTTGTCGAGCGAGCATGACTCTTGCAGTAAACATCAGCTTGGTGGCAGTCATAAGGATAAAAATCAATTTCTCTCCATACTCCCCATACCTCTAGAACAACATAAGTCCAATGCAGTACTGGAGATCTTCATACAATACTGTTCCGAAACTGTGAGTTTCGTTAAAATTAATGCAGTGCAAACCATACTTTACTTTGAGGGCGAATCAAAATTTGCCCATATTTTCTACATTTTTATCCAACTTGTACAAAATCTAATACAGGATATGGCCAACAAAATCTATTTCCTGGCTGTGAGCTCTGTGACAACTGGAAGAATGAAAGCCATACTTTGCTGAGGGACCTAAAGAAATTTCCACCTATACTTACCATGTTTGAAGTCCAATGTTGGTAAACGTCAGTATAAGAGACCTGAACATAACGCCACTTACAACATATGAGTTTCAGCCTCAAGAAGTGATTTCAAGCACTACTCCATCTACAAAGGCCCTATTACTGTCCATTTATAGGAAACAATTCAGGGTTGTTACTGGCCTTCTAACCAGACAAAACACCCTGAGAAGACATCCATATGTAATGGGGTTGAGAAATAACCGCACTTGTAGGAAGTGTGGTGGTGAGGAGGGAACCTCAGTCCACATTTTGTATGAGTGTGAGACTTTAGCTTCACTCAGACATGTAAATCTGAGTTCCTTCTTTTTCGACCCTGAGGATATTATGGATCTAAGTATAGGGGTCATCTGGAACTTTGGTAAAGAAACAGGACTCCTTCAACCAAGTGTCAGAATATGGGGCACAAAGGGCCTGTTTTAAGGCCTAGGTGAATTGGACCCAGAAGGGCTCCAACCCAAACACTAAACACATACACATAGAGTTTTGTGAAAATCAGCGCAGGGACAGCAGTACTTTTCTTACATGATTACCAGGAATCACCTTCACAAATGTTCTGTGAAACCATATGAAAATTTCAAAAATAAAGAACACCTTTGTAAATGTGTACACATTGTCACAGAGTGCACCATTTGCAGTGTTGTTACAACTGGAAGTATATTCAGTCTCCAAATGAACAATCTGCCAGCCTGTCTCAAAGTTCAGAAGTTTCCTTCTTTTCTCTGATTAATGTAAACTGTTCCTAGGCCACACAATAATGGCTCGTCCACAGCCGCATATAGGGTCATTCGTAACTGTACCACCCATTGCAGTCACTGCATAAAATACACTTACTTTCCTTCAAAAAGTATCACACTTGCCATACTCTGAACTGCTCCATTTCAACACGCACTAAGAATCAGTAACAACAACACAGTACTAGAACTTGGAATATGGGCCTCATTTGTATCAGTTATTACAGTCAAACTCAGTTATAACGACAATGGCTTATGTGACACCTCGTCTATAGCAACCAATATTTTGTGGTACCAAATATTTCCTTGTTGTTAACTGTAACATACTCCTCTATTAAACCAACACTCCTTTAAAACAACACAAAATATTCAACCCTTGCATGACATTGTAACCAAGTTTGACTGTACATTATTATGTTGTAACATATTAGAGACTGGCATGACGGCAGATAAAATCTTACACATGTACACTCCCACAACATTAAGACTACAGTTATTGACGATATTCAGACACAGCTATGTAGTTCTATACACTGACAAAACTCAAACTTAAATAATCTTAAAATGAAATTTATTATAATTGTATTCCAATTCAAGTATTTGTTAATATTACTATCCAATGCAGCTAGTTACAACTATACCATTGAATTCTCTACAGACACAGCAGGGCTTTCCAAAGTGGGGTGGGCATACACCTGTTTGTACTTTTTAAGCTACTAGGAGATGGCTGAGAAAATTTGTTTAATGGCCAATATCACACTGGACATTCCAATTAAGCTTCCTGCATTTAGAAGTAGGTACACAACATATATTAAAATAAACATCATTTACTCAACACGTGTGAATACAAATGCTAAGAGTATAGTGCATCATAAGAGTTCTGTATGCTATGGATAACACAAATACAAGCCAATAAAACGCTCAATAAACAACCACTAGTATGTACTGCCTTATATCCCAGGCAGACAACAAGATGTTCCACAAAATACAGGCAGTAGATATCAAATGTATCACATCTCACATGTCAGACAAGTTAAAAATTTGGCATATATTATGCAAGGATGGAATTTAAGAGTTTGCAGTAAATGCTCAAATCACTTAGCAGTTCCTTCAGATTTATAGTGGACTATCTTGATACAGGCTTGGAATAATCAACAGTGGTAGAATTCCCAGGTGCCAAACCATATCCCAGAAAACATTTCGCAGGTTGAAAGAAGTGATCGCACTTTCTTCCACCACTTCATATAAAAGTTTAGCAAAATCCCCTTTGTGAGCACTGGAGACCCTATATGCTCAGAACACCATTTATGAACACAGTCTCCATCCTTCTTTCAAAGTGCAGAAAACAGCTACATCCACAGGCTATAAGCTTTAAGACAGGCAGAATTTGGTAAAACAGAAATCACAATATATAATTTTGTGAGACGTGAGGTTCTCACAGCTTTGCTGATGAATGTGCCAGCCATGCAAATTGCCACATGCATACCATCACAGGAGCCTGCTTCCTCTATCCTCATGGCAGTTAAAGAAAAACACAGTCCTTGGACTACCATGAAGCTGAATGCTGCAAGCGCCTCCAAAACAATCACACCTACATACCAAACTACACTGCACTGTATCCCAGAAAACTGGAATTGTGTGTTTATCTCATGGCATCAGAATTAATTCAGGGTTCAAACAGAAGAATGCTGGGATTTATGTTACAGGATTTAACTTTTTCATGCCAACTCTTACACAAAGAAAGCAAAAGCCCAAAGAAAAACTCTAACAGGGCCATACAAGAGGGGCCAAAATTGGTGAACGCATATGTTGCTTCATTGAATCCTCTACCTTGCAAAACATAGTATGTGTTGGTCGTCACAAAGGCACCTATTGCATTTCCTTCACGTAACCTGCTGGTATGAATAGTTAAATGGGAATCATATCCATCAGTGAAAACAGTCAATGGTCACAGTACCATCCTGACCTCAAACCAAGAACAAAATTGTATACTGCAATGCATAACATAGCCCTTCTCACACCAGACCACATAGCAGTTGCATAACTGCATGCCCTTCTCCCTCACCACAGACTGTCTGTGCCTCATTTTCCAACCATACACACAATAACTTTTTTTTTAATATAAAGGAATAGGTCTGAAAACTTGAACAAGAAATTTTTGCACTCCAAACAATGGCCTTCACACTTCCCCAACCTTTCTTGTTGGGGGGGGGGGGACTGTCCAACTTTAAAACCAAATCACAACCCTCCACAGCAATTCTCATTCCCCTGCCCAACTTACCCAACAATTCTTTAACTGACACATCAGTTTCATTGTTTTATCCTCAGGCTCATCAGCATCTACATCACCCTTATCAGAAATAATTATAACTTGCAGGAAAACAATTAGTTCTAAAAACTGTGAAATGTGCACTCAAACTACCATCTGTATTAGACAGTGACCCAGTGATGCAAGTGCATAGATGCGCCCTCATCTGTATTATTACACAAGCACAACCATAAATAAGAATTATACCAAGATACATGAAGGTGGTCACAATAATTCTTCCACTATCCACAAACTATGACAGAAGTGGACCTTGATGTATTTTTGTACGACTGCAGGAGTTTGATGGTATTTACAGCCCAAAGTTTTAGAAATCCTTTTTTACAGTTTGTGGTCATGTCACAAGTTTTAACTATGTGGACATTATCAGCAGTACGGTTTGACTCAGAAGATTGATTTGCACAGCCTTAACCATTGCAAGGCATTATTAAATAAATCATACACAAAAATAAATGAGATACACTAGAATACTGCCTTACCCACTGTAAAATATAAGTAACCTTTAAAATTAGGTCTACTTACACCGTAATTCATAATTAAAGTTGGACATAAAACTTTAATTATGAAACAAGGTTTAATTACTAGTTTTAAGCTTATATATATTTCACACAATCTTCAACAGAATACTGTAAATTAAATTTTCTTTTGTATGTCTCATTCTCCTGATAATTTCATTTTGACAGAACAAGTATGGAATAACCACAATCTCTGAACAGTTGAGGAAATGCGGGATATCTGCCGTAAATGGCTGCATTCGCCGGTAATATTACTTAGATGCAATTATATGGTGGATCATGAAACATTTCACCGCACTTCTCTCACGCATATTTTAAAGTTTTAATCAACTTCAGAACGTATTACATAAGTCAGCTCTGTTACTTAAAAAAAATTAATGCCATGTTTGTTGCTCATAAATTAAAATTAACTACGAAATGACACACAAGACAGAAAACAACTATACATATTACGAAGAAGACGCGTAACGGAGAGTTTACGTTAGGACTACTTCATGTAACACTGTGAATGATACGCACGAAAATTCGGCGGCGGGTGACATAATCATTAAATATACTAAACATACAATTCCAATGAATGGAGTCCTGTAACACACCGCACTGCAGGATCTGCAGCGGAACAGCCTGTATACCATTATGGCACATACATATTCAACAGCAGTCTAATATCTAATACTGCTTATACCTTACTTTAACTTTGTTTTTAATAGTTCAAACCCTTACACACAATCTTTCGGTAACGAAACTGCCAAACGAAGTTACGTTATACTTCTACATCCAGAATAGCATGAAACAAATAAAAGGAATTTGGAATTTTAGACGATAATGACAATAACCATTATACAAGTAACAAAAACTGAACTTTATGTACAAAACAAAAAATTCACTGACCCATTTTACAGACCGTACTTACCGACTTGATATTATTCAACCATTACGTAGATAACACAGAATCGTAATAACTCAGAGCATGAGCAAACTAACTGAAAATCGAATAACCCGATAATTTCAAAACAGTTACACAATTTACTAACAACTGATGGAATTCAATCACTCTGCTCCTTAATCGGAATTCATTTCACATTCTATGCCCTTTAAATATACATGCCTTACATCACGTTTCTACACTGCCTTCCACAGATGACACCTCCACGGATAACAGGATTGTTATTACCAAAACCAAAATCATGATAAACGGATTACCAATGTATATACCGTGGATCTGACCCCTATGTCGTCTGTGCCTTAGGTAATCCGTGATAAAGCGTCCTACTGGTACCCCTGGCGAACAAGTATTTTGGTTTTTGGCTGCAGGACCTACTGGCTTGCGCTGAATAATACTAGTAGTAGTACTAGTAGAGGTATTAGTAATGTTAATTACATATATTAAATGGCAGGCAAATCCAGAATGTTTACCTGATTTCCTAACAAAAGATACTTCCTGTCTCTAAATACGATCACTTGTTCATAAACATTATTTATGATCATGACAACGTGTATCACATAATTTTACAGATTGAAACAAATAACATTTTAACAGAACAGCAATAAGAATCAATGGAGCTAGAGTGAATCAAGCTCAAATCAAACAGAGAAATTTGTACATGCGTTACATTAATTATAAAAAAGACTTTGATTCAGTACCACAGTCCCAGCTCTTAGTATTACGAATTTATAAAATTAAACACATCAGTACATGTAGTTTAGAAATCTCTATGCAGAATTGGCACACAAGTGTGAACCTCAAGACAGGCCAAACTAATTCTATCAGTCAACTGTGGGCTATTTCAGGGTGATCCTCTTTGCAGTTTATAGATTTGTTAAGCCATGTACCTTCTTTCAAATGCTCTAAATGGGACTAGATATGGCTGTAAAATAAAAGACCCTAAGGTTGACACATACTGTGGACCACCTGCTCTATGTGGAGGACCTAAAGATTTACATAATGATTCCAAGACAACTCAATTGATCAACATAGTTGAACTTTATACATCAAACATAAAAATGAAATTTGATCTGGTTAAATATTGGACATTTAACATTAGACATGGAAATAAGAGAACTAGAAGGGTTCAAAACATGACAAGATATAATAGAGTGAATGCATGGAATTGATACCTACAAATATCTTGGTGTACTACAGCCTAGACAAATTCAACACATTACAATTAAGAACCAACTAACAACTGCACAGACCAGTAGACTGCAGACAGTACTAAAAACTCATTTAAAAAGCAAAAAACCTTACAAAAGCAATCAATGTGTGTGTTATTCCATCATCAACCTATTCGTTTGGCATTACATCATGGTCTCGAGCAGATCTTGAGTTCTGAAGTGTGGACCTACACCTCTGTAGTCCACAGACACCCCCACCTTAAAAATAGGCGGTAGAATATAGAAGACCATCTGGATTGGCACCCATCCACACAACGATTCCACCAAACAATGCAAATGCGGACCACCACCAAAAAACCCACCTCAGCTAAAACTACACACCCAGTGGAAACACTGCTCTGTTATAACATACTGTTGCACCAATGGGATCCACAACACCTTTAAAGATAACATTGCTTAGACTGTAGAAACAATTTTGATGTAAAATAACACACAAAAATATTGGCTGGCACTGAGTGACACTATTATATTATTCTTAGAGTTTTATGAACTATATTGGTACATTATAGCATGCTAGTTTTAAGTATATTGACACCAGTATTACTAGTGATGCTATTTATAACATATCCTTAGCATAAGAATAGTAACCTACTTAGACATATGTACATAAACAACTAATGATAATTCACTCGTAACAACCCTAGGTCATGGTGCCCACTATTGAAATAATGAGATCTCGTTCCTCCCACCCAACCCCCAGTACCCTAAAAGTACACCCCACACATCTTGTGTAGCTGCTCTGTAAGTTAAATTACAACCTGAAGATGGCCAACGTATAGGGCCGAAACATGTAGTTGTATACCTACTGTACTACTAGGTGAAATATAGTTGTGTTCGACTGTATGTGTAATACACAAAAATTCTTTGTTATAGATCTTGAGTGTCTAAAAAGAGTTTTAAGAACCAAAATGACAGAAGCCAGCATGTACCATAATAACCCTTGTTCTAGAAAGGTTTTTGTTACCCAAGAATGATGGTGGTGTAGGAATTATCTATATGCAAAATCTCCATGACGGTTGAGTTAAATCCTTAAGAACTTCACAACAAGAAAAATACCTCCCACATAAATCAAAATTATGTGTGACACAGATATTAATCACATACATCTTAACTTGCATGATTCTCTGCCACAACATAACAAAAACATTAGAATTACACAAGAAATAGTAACAACGTGGAAGGGCAAGCCCTACACGGAAGACACAACTATGACCTTAAAATGCCAGATGTTGATAAAATAGTATCAAATGCATGGTAAAGGCTTGCAAATCTCAGGAACTACTGAATTTATGATAGCCATCCAGGACGGGTCATTAGTACCAGTGGTTATAAGAAGCAGATTTTGAAGGATTAGAAACTACTAAAGATATTTGCAGGCAATGCCAAAAGAAAGTAGAAACAATTCAACATATAGCCAGTGCATGTCATAAGCTAGCTCAAGACAATTATACCAATGTCACAGTCAAGTACCCAACACTCTCCATCAGGAATTGACTATAAAATGTGGCCTGTTAAATGGACTGCTAATGCTATATTATAAATATGAGCTACAATCCATGTTACAGAACTCCAACTATACTATGGAAGGTCCATAATAACTCGCTAAACTAACCATAATAATTGACCCGGACAAACTTATGTGTGAAAAAACCACCAAAGAAGCTTACTTGGTAGATGCAGTAATTCATAACAGCCACAACCTTCACAGCACCATCACCCAGAAGCTCCAGAAGTATACAGACTTGAAAGAAGAGCTCATAAGAATATTGCACCTGAAAATGGCCTGTACGATACCACTAGCACTAACCACAGTAGTTATTAACCAAATAAATTACACAAAAGTTTCAAACTGTTCAGCTTTCTCCCTGCTCTATATATTCTAATGCAGAAAGCACTAATACTTAACATATGCTATATAGTTAAAAAGTTTTTCCCATAACAGTGAATAAAAATTGCTTGGTCAGTGGGACTTGCACCCTTTTGGGAACCAGCTAAACTGCTGTGAAGTAGGGACCTTACATACTCTAGAAATATGGTTTGTTTCGGATAAATACCCTGCATAAAGGTGATTAATAATAATAATGTTTTATCCATCCAGTGTAACCTTCATCAACACTTTGTCACAGTACTTACTTGTCTCAAAAAATAATTAACATTAATCCATGTTTGTCATCAAATTAGGTACATGTATTTACATCTTTGGTCAACACATATCTGGCATTAATACCTTTAATGAGTGGAACAGAGAGAAAAGTCATGCATGGAAACATACAGTGAAATTAGGGAAAGTAAAATGACTGAAATTATGACAGCAGAATTATGGCTACTCTGTTACTATTATGGGGTTTATAGAACTTTAGGCACTTCATTTATGTTGCACAGTATAAAAGAATGGATAGGATTAGGCATGATCACATATGCTGCAGTGAATAAGTAATAAGAAGTAAGAAGAGAGAGCCCAGTAGTTGAAATACTTGCAATGAATAAGGTGATGGGAGAACAATGAAACAATCCTTCCAATATATTTCCACAGGAAGAAGAAAGGTGGGAGACTGGAAGATAGAAGAGGACAATTTATTGAAGTGAAGATGATTTGATGATACAAAGTGTTAATCGAAATCTCCAGCGGATGTTGATGATTGAATTCCAATCCTAAAATGAAATTTGTATTTCATGGTGGTTTCATGTACACTGAATGCAGTTTTCATTTAATGATGTATCCAGGAACTGTCACATAAGATGAATTATAATGTTATTAGAAAATACCAATATACAGTGTGGGCATCTGTTTCAATAACAGAAAATCTAAATTCATAGCGAGGTAATAATTCTCCCCAAAACTGTTTCCTGTAACTTGATGGCAGTATGTGACTCTTAAGATTCTGCTTTAATTGCAGTGAGAAATATACTTCACAAGCCACACAACAGTTGGAAAAGGTAATGTTTTTCATGCCACAGCATAAACATTTAAATGAGAGCAAACAAACAGTGTGTTCCTTAAAGAAATATGTTTGTCTTCAATGGACATGCTGGTACTTGAAATGTTACCTGCTTATTTTGTCACTTTTGCATATTTAATAGTTATTCCTGTGACACCACTAACAGTTGAATCATATGAACATTGAGAAAGGATAAGCTTCTTCTGTCACCATGGTCTCCAGACCACACCTTCTTGCAAATTCTTGTATTCTTCAACTTGAGGGGCAGCATGGCATTTCTGAACAGTCTGATTTTGCAGACATTGGGTTACACTGTTTTTAACATCAGCAGGGATGACAAAGGCTAAATCCCCATTTGGTAGTTTCATGGGCAGTAGGGTCAGTCCCACTGGTGGTTCGATAAGTACAGATAGTGAAGCTGAAGAAACCATTTTAATTTCTTCTGCCACATTGTTCTGTGTACTGTCTGCAGCCTGGTGGTTACTGCTACTGCTTGTTACATCATTCCTGTTTTCTAGAGAATCGAGACATGACGCCAGATGGTTCAGTAACGTTTTACAAAGAGCAGGGTCTACACCATCACAGTGCTTAAACATATCTTGTGCTTGTCGTACACATTCACTGAAGCCTGCATTGAAATTTGGCCTTGAGTGCCCCTCATAATACAGTTTCTGCACACCTTGTTTTGTTTCCATTTGTTTGGAATTTTTCTCGCACTCATACATTGCACTTCGCACTGCTGAACAAGGCCTGTCTGGTATAGGTAGGTCACATTCTTCTTGACGTTCATACTTTGTTTTAACGTGAATTTTGTTAGTATGTATGTGAGACTGTTGGTATGTTTTAGTTTGTTTCTTCTGTTGCAATTTTAGTGAAGCTGTCTCCCCAGTGTCTGATGTAGTCACTTGTGTGAGTTGTTTTTGCTGCTCATGGAGCCACTGCAAGTGCTGGACAGTCATTTCCAGGATATCAGCCTTCTCCAGTTTTGCAGGTCTCGAACCCTGTATAATCATGAAAGATGAGTGATATTTGTCAGGTCCAGAATTGTGTGGCCAAATATGAGCTTCTATTAGTATGGCAATATATGTGCGTGGCACTTACCGTCAAACACAACTATTTTATTGGTTAATGTAGGTTTACAACAACCTACAATAATTAACCAATAAAATAGTTGTGTTTGACGGTAAGTGCCACGCACATATATTGCCATACTAATTGTATATCACACAATGGGATGACGCACATAAAGATTATGAGCTTCTATATTCACAAACCCAGGTTGTGTGACATCCCTTTCCCTCCACCTGTCTCAAACAATCCCTTTGAAAGAAATATAAAAAAATTATGTAGTCTGAGCATCATAGTCATATTTCAAATTCAGGAATAATATTGATATTTGTACCTCATCATATCCTACTAGAAACTAGTCAGATTTGTCAATCATTGTACATCCCAGATTGCCCCAATCAAATTTATTGTAACTAAATGCATACCTTGTGACAGACCACATATATATGCACTGAAGATTAAAGTCTTCCAGGATATTTTATTTTCCTAATGGCAGCTACATTGACTTTATCATTGACCTATGCGACCAATAAAAGTAAAATGTTAAAATTACAATATAGATACTAAAAACATTCAAAGTAAATATGAAAGTCCTAATGATAAGAAGTAGTCACAAAAATAGTAATAGT
>Ga0131853_10006016_pt1 | contig 21914 bp, 13 predicted proteins | sample TergutLab28metaG_FD_92764 | JGI IMG/M metagenome (GOLD analysis project Ga0131853, IMG submission 92764) | Labiotermes labralis P1 segment gut microbial communities from Petit-Saut dam, French Guiana - Lab288 P1 (version 2) (version 2) | ecosystem: Host-associated > Arthropoda: Insects >... | reverse complement strand
TTTTTTTTTTTTTTTTTGTTTTTTTTTTTTTTTTTTTATTACATTTTATGGAAATGTTTTTTTTTTTTTTTTTTTTTTTTTGCTGTTCTAGCACAATGGTTATGCTGGAGGTGTTTTCGGGACATTTATGTTCTTGAGTAATTACTGTGTCAGAAAGATAATGTACAATGTTTTCAATGGCATTCTTAAGTATACACTTTTTTAAATACCATATTAATGTAATCTTATAGGTACAATTTTTTTGTCCATTCTTAACTCCTGACAGAATTAATGTTACAAATCTTCTCAAAAATGGTTTAGGAAAAATTAATAACTGCACCAACACATGTCAATGTGACAAATTTTTTCTGAACAGTGCATTGGAAAAGATGTGGAAGAAAGGATTCTTACCAAATTTCAGATCTCAAGAAAATGTATAATCATTTGCTGGTTGGAATGTCACCCATGTTCCTCCTGATATACTGTAACCCCATTAAATCTAGATTATACTGAATGATTTTCTTGCTACTGTCGTCAATGAACCTACCACTGCGAACTCCTGATACACCAAGTTTTGTATTTCATGTCCATTTTTCATTTCTTTGGTCATTCTGAAGAATTTCTTTGGCACATTGTATAAGGCAGTGGTATTCTGAGGGGGAGGTTCAGGGGGTTCAAACCCCCCCCCCCCGAAATTCCGAAGGCCCTCCAAAATCGTGCCAAACTCAACTCAATTGTGAAAACTGTTAAAAACTGCTGAATTTAGGACGCCATCACCGCAAGATGTTCGGAAAAAAGGCAGTAAAATTCCAAAAATTACCTAGGTTCACATTTGTTTTATAATAGGATTGACAAATTGGTTGTCATTGTAAATAGTCTTAAAGTACCAAAAATTAAGAAAATTGTAATATATGAAATGTAATTTCTTGTATCAAATTACAGCTGCCTCCAGGACCCCTGACTAGGGGGGCTACCGCCCCCAGATTCCCGTTCTCTTTGTCCTCAACTGAATTTGTTGAACCCCCTCAAACAAAATTCCAGGGTACGCCACTGGTATAAGAAAGTGGTTTTCTATGGAAAGAGACCTTTATTACAGTGCCCAGCCCCCCCCCCCAATTTTTTTTTTTTCCCCCCAAATTTTCTAGATCATCTGTGGGTGAACTCAGCCTCCTATTCAATTGGAGGGTAAATTGGGTGGGGCATGTTAGCCTGAGTACTCCCCCTCATCTAGTGCACCATAAGAATGAGTGGAACTGTACCTCCACTCTCTCTGCATGCCTTCATGGCATGTACAGGGAGAAATTTGCCTTTTACCCTTAGCCCTCAAGGTGGAGGGCCACTCCTTGTTGGCCGTATGTGACTGCAGGTTGTCTTTCATTTAGATTCTGAGGACTTAACATAGTAATCAGGACCCATGTAACATGGGAGGAACTGAAAATGTATTTTAACAAAATGAAGACATGTTTAGAATATGTGGGAAGACTGGAAAGAAACATTATTTTATACTATCCTCCTGGTCCAACCAGTTTTTATAATCTCAAGAGTTTTTTATTTCCTGGTATCATCGCTTCCATTTTGGTCTTGAAATGATAAACCTCACACATCTCATCCAATTCCAAGTTTCTTTTGTCACCATACTGTTTAACTTTGGAAAGCAATAAGACCAGTGCTGCTCATAATTGTGTGCTCCCACTTGCAAGAAAATCTTTTCTTCGCCTGGACTGGAAGTTTTGTAGCTGGATAGTTCATATTCAGAATTGTTCACCTTCTTTTGTTTGAATTTTTTTTTAATAGTTTTTTTGTTACTGGTAAATTATTTATGCCTGCGAGGCCCATAGGCCAGTATTCCACCTTGAGAAAATACTGATGTTTCAGTTATACTGGGTCATCCATTAGTCATGTAAGGCTGACACAGGATAGGACTTAATATTCAAGAAAGTAGCATGTGAGTACATGGTGTATAATCATATGTCTTGGGATAGGGTATGGTGGGGAGCTTGTGTGAACACAGTGGTTAATCTTCAAATTCTGTAAACTGGAAATTTCTGTTGACCACCTGATTGATAGGTTCACATAACTGTGCAATGTTTAAGTTTTAATCAGTTGAAATGTGGCTGAAACCTTATGACCTCTTGTGTTTACAAAACATTGTTGCTAATGTTATGCTTTATTCATATCCATGGACATTTCAGTGCACAGGACTGGATTCGAGCCATAAATAATCCTACCCTGAATCTTGAATATGCACATACTTATCACAGAACCCAGGGGGTCTGCCACCGTCATTTTGCAACCTCCCAGTTTACTACTCCTGCAAGGATACGTCTCAATCGGGGTGTTGTACCAACTCAGTTTTTACCATCACGTGATAACTATGAAAATGGTCTTTCAGCATCAGAGATACAGAAAACTGTTTTATCATGTGCCAGGTTGGTAATTGCATATTTTTTACATTATACTGTGGTTTTATGTTGCTTGCTTTGAGTATTTAGAAGAAAATAAAAGGATTTTTATGTAAATAATTTTAAAAATACTTCCAGTTTTTCCTACCTACAACATATTTGTGCTTTGAGTAGAATAAAACTTACTTGGGTTTTTGTACGTTCTTGATCGAAAGTAAAGTTGATTCCTACTCAGTTTTATCCTGTTATACAGTAGCAGTATTAAAAATTCATGATGTTAATTATCCTTTATCGTAGTACAAGACCATATACTAGTCTGTAAAATGTACTGTTGAATGGCCTAGCATGTGATATACTGTTCTGTATGTGCTTATGTGCTAGCCATTTAAATATCCTTGGAAAGGCAGAAAAACTCAGGCCATCACAATCTACAGTTGGCATGTAAATCTGTCTGCTAGAAGTTATGGAAATATTAACATTATGTAGGAAATGTTTATGATTATGTGGAAATCATCACTTTGTGCATGTTTTTATTCAGGCATCACAATGTGCCTGTAGTCAAATTTGTTCATAAGTGATATTTCTTACCTGTTTACATGATTGTTAAACCAATTAGTTGCATTTGAAGGGGGGTTGACATTGCTGTACTGCTTACTCATTTTGTTTCCTAGAATGGATTCTGGTAGATCCTATTCAAACCTTATGAGGAAATTCACACTTTCTTCAGTTAGAAGTGTATTTTAAAAGAACCATAGAAGATGGTTACACAGATTTTCCAAAATCTATGTGCCGCCTCATGGTATAAAATGCCAGAAGGGTGACATGCAGCACATTCCACACTGACAACGTATGCTTGTTAGGTGCCAGTGTACGAAATATGTCATCCTGGCAACCCCTGGCATATAATAGTATTTACTTCTATAATTTTTCTCTTTTACCTTCCAAGTTCTTAAGTTTGGCAGGGGGGCAGGTGTGATTCTTCATGTAGTGTGAAATTAAACAATCCATAGCTGGGAGATAGCTGAGGACTTACAAGTCTTCAGTTATGTTGTGTGTTTATGGTTGTGTAAAAAACCATATTTAAATGCCATTCTGTTTAGTATTATCCATGAGTAGAGACAAGTCATCAGTGAACTAGCCAGTACCTTGGTTTTGTTTGTATATATGTATTTGTCCTAGGTCCTCACTTAACATGTAAAAATGTTTCTTTTTACTGCAGGAAGGGCACTGTTTGTAGATTTGCACAGCCAGTGGTACAGACTGACTATGAGACTGAAGAGGCTAATGTTATAGAAGACACAGACACTGGTATGTATGAAATGAGAGGTCAGTATAGAAAGATATTTGTGTCTTAACCCTTTAGCGCTGGAATTGAATGTCCAGTGGGCTCTGAAAGAGTCCCAGGATTTCAGTGGCCAGCCATTATTTTGCACGTTTTTGGTCAGTGACTTTAGTGCACATTCAGTTTTTTCCAGGATCACACTGTGCATCTGCTGTAGTCAACTTAGAGCACCATAGGGTTAATGAGAATTTTGTGCTTGGGTGAATTTTTCTTTTCTTTTCTTTCTTGGTTTCTTTCTTTCTTTTTTTTTTGTATATACTTTGGTGGCTGAAATAAATAGTACCTATTGTTTATGGTATATTAATGATAATACTTAAAATAGTGGTATGTTAATCCACGTCCAGATTTGAGCACTTTGTCACAATATAACTGCATGATGTAACAGCTCAAGATTCTGCTCAACCCGAGGTTTGACTTGAAATGAGATGGTGCTCATTGTGGCCAACAGGCTGTGTGATATGAACCACCGATTTTTGTCGCTGCTGGTGGTACAATGTGGTCTTTTTAGGTAGCTAGAACAGCTTTCATATTTGTAAATCACATTTTGTTCAGGAGAAGAAGGCAGTGAAGAGAAAAAGTTGTTGGCAAATAGAGTTGACAGAAAGATATCTGTTTGTAGTGGTACCACTTTGTTGGCAGAACTGATGTTCCAAGAAATCAGTCATCAGTACGGAAATTTTATTCACAAGGCACCAGTAGATTTTGAACTCGTCATTAATTTAATCAGTCCAAAATTTTGAAGTGTACTACCAGATGCACAGCAGCTTATCAGTCCAGAAGAGAGTGGTGTTAACATTGGGTTTTTGGCTACAGGTGACTTGTACCCTAGTATGCAGTACCTTTCCCAAATTTTGAAACAACCAGTCATTGAAGTTGTACCCAAAGATTGTTAAGCTTGAGGCACAAAAGGAAAGCATACAAGTAAGAAATCATTCATTTGCAAACAGCAAACTGTACTGTACATGAAATCACTGTGTTGAAGCAGTGAAATAAAATATGCAGGTAAAAAATTATTTACCTTCAAAAAGTGAAGTAAATTTACTTCATGTTTAATCAGTAAGATGAAGCACTTGAAAAGGTGTACTTATAACAAATTATTTACTGTTAAAAATTAAATTGAAGTACATTCGGTGCGTGTCATAACTGTAGTTTGTTCGAAAAAGATAAGGAAATATTCTGGTAACGGATTGTTAGTTTCAAAATGCAAAGTGAATTTACTACTCATCATATCATCATGTTGAAACTTGAAAAGAATACAGGTAACATATTTACTTCCAGAAACCAAACTTAAAAACAAATTACATACGTATGTCGCTGGAACATAAGTTTTCCGAATCAGCAGCAGAGGAAGGGGTAATGGGAGAGGATACCTGGGATGCAGAAGAGGGGGTTGGGACAGGACATGAAACATTTGGTGATTGTGGGGTAAACAGTTGAAGTTTTGGCTTAAGCATAAGAGTGATAAAAATTATATGTTGTGTGAGGATGGTATGTAGATGAGGTAGAAGCTGGACTAGGTGGCCTGTAACACTGATCAAAATATTCCTGATCAACATCAAATACAATGTTGGTGATTACATGCTGCACTGAATTTCTAGTGGATGGTAAATAATTATGCAAGGTGCTGGTAAAATGTTAAAAATTCCAGATGACACATCAACAAGTATATGTACAGATTGTTGCAATAAAAACACCACACAGCAATGGTCCTCTGTTGTATGTTCACAGACATTTTATTTTTTCCTTGGTTGTGCACACAAACATCTATATTAATTGCTGGATTGTTGTTGTTGCAGCTGTGTGTACTGTGGAGTTTTAACATTTTAAGACTTTAACTTTTATGATGGAAGTGAGGACAAATAGCGCCTGAAATACTTGTTGGACCTACAAACCTGTGTTGTTGATAAACTCCTTGATGATGGCACCTTGGTTCCAAAACATGTAGGACTTGGCATCTGATATGAAGTGTGTTTTGTAATCTGTTTTATTGTATTTTAATTAGTTCATTTTGTTGGTTTCTGAAAAGATAGAATGGAAGAAAATGCACAGTATGAATAACAAAGTTTACAGATGGTTGGTTGTTTTGTTGTTTGGATGGTAGGTTTAATTAGTCAGTTCTTGTTACTTTGGAATAATTTTTTTTTTGGGGGGGGGGGGTAAAATTACAGCAGGACCTCTTATGGCACCATGGCCCTTTCATATTTTTCCTCTTTCTCTTTGAAAGGAAGATGTTCACTGGTTATCTTTTATACTCGTCCGAAATTGTTCTCATGTCTTTGACCATCTTCACCCAAGTGTCATTTCTAATTTGTTAATATATTAGGATTGCTCATATCCCCAATATAACAGGCTTTGTTTTGTGCAGTTAATTCCAAAGTATTTTAACTGTTCCACTCCATTGCAAGAATACCATAAACAAGGAGCTTGAGATCAGAAAATTGTGAGTGTCAGCTTGATGTAAAGATCACAGTGGCAGAAGAAACATTAACATACTCCACTGGCTTAACATAACGTGTTATGATGTTCACTGGAAAACCAAAAGCAGGGAGGATTGGCCATGCTGTGATCCGTACAGCAACACCCTTCAGGCCTGTGAGTTGCTACATTATGCCATTACATTACTGCAGAATGCTCATGTCTGGACATGGCTTTATGTATGCCATATTTGACTGTGAGATAGCCTCATGTGCAGTGTCAGTTGTTAAGGGAAACCAATTTTGTTACTTTCCTTCTTACATGTAACTAGCAGAGTATCCAGTTTTGACTGGGATGTGGTTGATTACTTTGTCATGGGCACACTGTACACACAGTGAAATGAATAGTCCCATGACTCTTTGGGACTGATGAATAATCTGTAGAATGTAAAGGTAAAGGTCTCCCTTTCTATGCCATGAAGTTATACAGAGAGAGAAGTATCGCTCTACCCATTCTTAACCTCAGCACTAGATGGATTTTAGTGGTTAACTTCACATCCTGGCTGCCTTATCCCTGGGAGAGGCCCCAGGGTATCCATTAAATAGAAACTGGGTAGGCCTTGGAGCCAGTCTGGGCATTTTTGAGAAGAGATTTGAACCCTGGGCTGACCATGCATAGCCTAGTTGCTATACTGACTATGCTACGCTGGCTGCAGTGTGCTGTCTTTACAAAACACTGTCATACCACTCATTGCTCTAGCAATCTGATTAGAACAAGCCGGACCTCAAGTGTGACTTTGTTTTATTTTTGTCATGTTTTCATCATTTCATAATGTCTGTTATATAAGTGCTCAGTCTGATTACCCATGCATATAACTTGAGAACCATTGAATGGATTTGGATGAAATTTGATATGAGGACTTTTATGAGATATTACCAGGCAATTCTTATTTGGTGAATATTGGACAAACATAATGTGGACTTTACATGAAGACCTTTACATGTTGCATTGTGCACCTTCAGTGGGACATGGTATCCTTGTGACAAGTGTAAGCAGGGAACACACATATGTGTCAATACCTGCAGTAGTGCCTGTGGTGTAGAATACAGATACCATAGCAAGCAGGTGCAGGGGCATGTGAGTCATCTTATTAAACATCACTAGGATCATATACTTTGTGGAGTAGACTTGTGCATGGTGCAGGCAGCAGTAGTATCCAGTGCTTCTGTAGCGGAATGTAGAGTGTGTCCTGTGTTGCTTTGCTCCAAGTTTGTTGTATCAAAATTACATTTGGACTAAACATACTCTCCTCCCTAATTTTTTCTTTTCTTTTTTCTTTTCTCTCTCATTTCTTGTGACACTAGCCTGCTGGTGCCCTTAGACTTTGGTAGGCTAGGCACACACATTTACATGGTTACTGTGGAAACCTTGCAACCCACAGAGGCAAGCCATTCTTCATGTACAATGTTCCTGTGAAAACCCTGTGACCAGTGCAGGCAAGGCACATATATTTATGTAGTTACCATGGAAACCTCGCAACGCATGCAGGCAAGGCATGCTCTTTTATGTAGTTACCATAGAAACCTGAAGAATGTGTGTGTGTATATATTATACTTTCGTAGTGGTGCCCGTAGTTAGCGTGGAAACCTGAATAGTGTGTGTGTATGTATGTTGTACTGTTATTATTAGTGTCTGACAACCCTTTACGTTGTTACTGCTGAAACCTGGAGAGAGAGAGAGAGTATATATATATATATATATATGTTTGTATGATACTTTCACAGCAGTGCCTATAGTGAGCATGGAAACTTGAGTGTGTATGTATATATATATTGTATTATGGTATTAGTGCCTGGCGATCCTTTAGGTAGTTACTGTGGACATCTCAATTAGTTGTGTCCTTTATATATCATCTGCACTTCCATGAGACTGAATTGTATGCCATCTGGTGGCATTCCGTGAAACTCCAGAGTTCAGCCTAGTGATGTTACCTTGCATCTGGTGGCAGCCCATCAACTCCATTGTGGTAATATGATAGGACTGGCATTGTTAAAATATATATGTAAGATTCTTGAGTCAATAATGTTTAAACTTGAATGATTTTGAATTTGTTCCTTTGTATTTCTTTATGAGTTAACATTATTTTAAACTGCTCTTGGTTGTGCAGAGCATTTGTGGTGCTACGTGAATGAATTCAACTGTGGGAATAAATTGGTAGCTCAGACGTATGACAGTTGAACAGTCATGGCTGGACAATATAATGGTCTACAGAAGCTTATCAGACACAAATATCCTCAAACTCTCTGTGCGCGTCATTTTACTCTCAAATCGTACTGTTAAATATTTTTCCAAACAGTTATGGTTTTGCCTTTCCCCCCCCCCTTCAGAACCTTCCAAGAGTTGAGAAATTCATAGTTTCCAGTCATCCAGAATGTAACTATTAATGTTGATGTATTTCTTTATTATATTCAGGTATTTGTGAGGAGGCTGGAAGTCAGCCACTTCACCATTTAGACAGTGGAAGACACAGCTGTATGTACAATAGTGTCAGAGTGAAACAGCCACCTCAAAAGGTTCAAGAAAGTGCAGAAAAGCCAGTACAGGAAGACAGTTGGCCAGAAGAAGATATTTTGACAGAAAATAGTGCAGCAGAACTTGCTAGTTCAGGTAGAAACCAAATCGATCTGCAGATTGTCCACAGAGAACCAGTGGCAGATATTGATGGCTCTACAGTAGATGGAAGAGAGCCATCTGAAACGTGTGACACAGGATCTGATCAAGGGGATACTGATGAATATGAAGACATAAAAGTAACTCCAATTGAGTCTTATATGGTAGCAACAGATACATGGGAAAATTTACCAAACCAAGTATGCCGCCTGTGTGCATCTACAGATGAACATCCAAAGCAGTCAATTATTGGCTGGCTAGGCATGCTAAATGAAATAATTCCAGACTTGGTGAGTTTTATCTTTCTGTTTATTTATCTTTTTGCCCTCCCATGAGTACAGCAATGTGTGTAGGTGATATGAATTCTCTAGCCTTGAGACATTCATCTAGACATAAATTCCATGTTATGGCAAGCATTGCCTTAGTTTGATCTACATTCCTTCCAGCCAAGAAAAGTACAGTTGGTGTAATGTTAAATGTGTAACAGGTAGTGAGAGTTATTCATCACCCAGTACCACGTATCCTGATGTATGTGTAAGTATAGTTGGTTTAATGTTAAATGTTTAGCAAATAGTGACTGTCATTTGTCACACAGTACCTCTTATTCATCTGTGTGTCACCCTAGTGCTCTTGTAGTGTGTTAATTTGAAAGCCTGTGACATCTCTTTGATAGGCAGTTATGCTGTAGTTGATAATTTTGTGTCATGTAACCAACTGAGAGAAAGTTGTTTTCCATCCAACCTTCCTTGCTAGTGTGACTTCTCAGTATCATACATATAATTGTTGTCTTGTGTTTCATTTTACCTGAAATTACACTGGTGTTTACTTTTATATAGTCAAGGAAGTCATATAGTCTGTCTTTATTGCAAAGCCTTTGTGTTTCTTAGGGAAGTATTGTTTGAAAATTACTCTTCCTTTGAAGAGCATATAATATCCTAGGTCACAGCAACATGTTCAGATGGACTGCAAGCAGCAGCAGCAGACATACCATTGAATTTATTACAAATCCAGTTTTCAGAAGTCAATCGACCTTTTTCTATTGACTCATACTGTCACAAACATGTAGATGTAAACATGGGTGTGCACATTCCATCCTGTTATAAGATGGTGTATTGAACTGCTCAGGAATGATTAGATAATGTTTGAGTGTTTTTCTTATGTCATGTTCTATTTATGTTATTATGGGGAAAAGATATGCTGTCTTAGTTTGTGTAGTGTTTAGGCTATGCATTTGGTGACAGAAGGATCAGGGTTTGAATCCTGGCAAGGTGAAGAAAGTGTTCTTGTATTGGTAATTTCCAGACCACCTATTGAGCGCACTAAATCTCTTTGCCAACATTTACTGGTTGGTCATTCTCCCAGGGTGGGGCATTACATATTGAGGGCATGAAACTGACCACTTACCTCTGTCTAATAACAGGTAAATTTGTCCACTTACGTCCACCTTGTGTGGATATGAGTGGTTGCCTTCAGTCCCCATCTTTTATCCAGGGCGAAAGAACCCTTTGTCCACTGAATATAAAGGTAGGTGGGCCCCAGAGCCAACCTGAGCATTGTGGAGAAGAGAAAATTCTCTTGCTTCTTATTCTTTTTGCTAATTTAACTAAATGCACATATACACAATAGTATAGTCTTTTATCTCTTCGACATGTTTTGGCACTACTGTGCCATCCACAGGGAGTTTTAAAAGTGGCTAAAATATGATAGATTACATTAGTCATACGTGTATGCATACAGCATTCTGCAGGTAATTTTAATTTGCAGGATGGTGAAGTACATAGTCTGTAATACATTATAGCAATATTATGTGTACATTGTATTGTTGTGACAGTTAGTACAAAACATGTAAAATATATAAAATTCGGTGAAAATTCCAATTTCTTGATGTGTCATGGCAGTACTCATTTGTGTATACAAATATATATCATTGGATTTGATCAAATGTGGATCACACTGTATATGACTAATTGTCCAGCCTGTAGCCTAATCACTAGGGTGACTGAGCTTTCCTGGATCTACCTCTATCTAATGCTAAGCTTATGAATGCATGGAACTCTTCCTCCACTCCCCGATATCCCTCGTGGTGGTTCATTAAGCACAGGAATAACTTACAGAGACATGAATTTCCTCTACTTTTTTCCAACAAAGTTTCATATCTCAGTCTGACCTCCCATAATTGGTGTTGCTATTACGAGGGTGAATCAAAAAGTAAAGGCAGTTTTTAAATTACGCGGTAACTGGGACAGAGAGGAGCTGGCGCATTGCGCAGTATTGAAAATGCCTGTTGAAGAGTTCAGCCATGTGCAGTACAGTGCTCTGCCTTCAGTCGAGTGGCAGCAACGAGAGCGAAAACATGGATGCTCCTTTGCAAGATTGCACCATCGAAGAACAACGTGGTGTAGTGCGGTTTCTTTGGGCAGAAGGAGTGAAACCTGCGGAAATTCACTGTCATATGTTGGCTCAGTATGGACAGAGCACCATGAGTCAACGAAAGGTTTATGAGTGGGTGGAAAGGTTTAAATCGGGTCGAACACGTGTTACTGATGAAGTTCGTTCTGGTCGCCCATCAACATCGCGCACAAAAGACCACAAGAGCAGCCGAAAAGCTTCTCTGCAGGAATACGGAAACTATTTGAACGATATAACAAGTGTATTGTGTTGCAAGGGGACTATGTAGAAAAATGATATGTAAAATTGCTCACAGTTACTTCTAGTAAAGCCGTTAAATGTATTTTGCCTTTACTTTTTGATTCTCCCTCGTATAACATAAATTTCACATATTTTAACAGCCTGAGGATGACCACTAGTGGTTGAAACATGTAGCCATATGCCTATATAACATAAAATCAGTTGTGTTGATGGTAGTTATTACACTATGTTATTTACATTATTGATAAACGCTAATGTGAGTGGTTGTCAGTATAAGATTTATTGCAGTGTTTATCAGTTTCACTTTCACTTTGCAATGATATTACTCTCTAAGAGTCACTGTACAGAATTAGCTGCTGCTCTGCATCCCTTATTCCTCAGAGTTTGTGCAATTAAGGAGTTAACTAAATTCTGTTCAGGGTCAGACAAATCTAGTTTACTCTTGTCTATAGTAATCACAAGATGAGACTTCTGTAATGGCCTACCCCTTTGTTGCCACAAGTTTTCTCTTGCGAAAACATATAGACATGTTTATGTATTTATTATTTTATTTTAACAGACCACAACAGTAAGTGTATATTGAAGAATTTGGAGCTGGTATTCCTTGCACCCTCACATATCCCTGGTTCCAACAACAAACCCATGAGTGTTTCAGTCTTGCTTCTGACACAATCATACATGCTGAAGAGTGTGAATGGTATATTGACGGAATCATTGTGTGGAAAGGACATGACTGGAACCTGATCCTTAACATATCAGAGTTCCATGTAGGTCTGATATTTATAAATAACTGTACAGCAGGAAATGCTAATGAAAGTCTTGACAAAGTAATGGTGAATATTCCACTGTCATAACTGCTCATAGGCTGGCTTTAATTAAAGGGATTTTGTATCAGAATGTTGGAATAGGCATGCTGGGCCATTCAGCCTTCATGGCAGTTCAGCACAGTGCAGGACCAGTACAGGTAGGTGGAAGTTGACGCAGTTAATCATTTCTTACCTTAGATACTTACTGTGTGAGAATGTAAAAAAACTGTTCTCACAAGGAAGGGGTCAGGGAGGTAAGCAGTAAAACTAGAATGTCAAGCCTCTGTGAAATGTTTTCCTTGCCCAAATAATCAGACTCCAAACCATGCAAGTAGTATCACTGTCTTTCAGATTTCACTGATGACTTTTTCTGTAATAGTTATAAGTATGTTTGCATGTGAAGAACCAACTATTTGCTTCTTTGTGTCTTATGTATGTCAATGGGCATATGTTAAGGTGACTCTCACTGTACAGATTGTCGTGAAATTTCATGTTCAAGAGTGAAACTAAAGTTTGTCAGCACATTATAATTTTAAAATGGGACAAAGTGGCATTACATGGCAGTTCATAAAAATGAAGGTCCTTTTCAGTGTCCTTATGTGACTGACAGTTTATAAAGACTTTCGGACTTGATTGTGCATAAGAGAAAGCTCATAAGGGAAAGGCCACTTTAATATCCAATTTTCATGCAGAAATTCCTGAAACGAAGTGATGTAGCAAAGGAATATTCGTAAAGTAGTGCAGGTGTGGGATAGAGGGAGGTGGTTGAGGGAACTTTATCTGTAAGTGAAATATTTATATTTCACCATACATGTTGTGTGATATTAGTGTAGTGGAAGAAGTGGTTTGACTGTATAATTATCTGTTGTTGTCAGGAGACTCCTGGACATGTGTGAGAGTTATTGCTTTGCTAATAACAGTATACAAGAGTTGATACAAAAGAAATGCTTCCTGTGTTCTCTCAGGAACAGTAATTACAATTATAATTAAATTTACTTTTATCATGGGTACCTCCTTTAGAAAGTGGATATTATTTTTTGCACAAAGTCTCCATTATCAACGCACTTTTTCCACCTTAGCATGAGTCGCTGTTTGTCTGTCGCATAGAACTCTCTGCTGAAGCTTCAGAGCTCTTCACACATGCTGTGTTTCAGCTCATCATCTGCAAAATGGCTTTCTCAGAAGATGCTAAATCGGGACTGTAGGGAGAATGAGGGAGAACAGTCCACCCCATTTTTGTAATTGCCTCCCTCGTGCAGAGACTGGTGTGCTGTCTGGCATTGTCATGCAGGAAGAGGACTTGATTCACTTCCTGTTTGGCCAAACCCTTCAGATTCATTGTTTTAACTTAACTGTCTGCACATATTGCTCAGAATTGATTGTGGCATATCCAAGAATTCCTCTAACAACATTCTTTCATGGATCCAGGAGATGCAAACCGTGACTTCGCATACTGAATTCTGCACCTTGAATTGTTTCTTGTGTGATGATGACTGATGATGCCATTCCATTTATTGTCTTTTCATTATGGGTCATAATGATGAAACCAGGTTTCATCACCAGTAATTATGTTAGACAGAAAAGCATCCTCATCTTTCTTACTGCACTGGAGAAGTTCTGCACAGATGTGCTTTGGGGCAGTTTCATATTGGATGGTGAGCATTTTCTGCACCCACCTTGCATCAAGTTTTCTGTAGCCAAGTTCTCTGATGGTGGCCGTAACTGCTGGTTTTCCACTCTCTGTTGTGGCACATAGTTTACTTGTTGTGATGTGGCTGTCATCCCACATCAAAACATCAGTTTTGTCCTTGGTCTCTGTTGTTGCTGCCATGGCTAGTCAGCTGCTGCAGACCATGTCACCAGTGTCCTTTTTACTGCTCTTGAAACAACAGACCTAGTGTCTGACTGAGCTAACATCTATGGCATCCTCATTGTACCCTATTTTCAGACATCTGTGAATCTCTATTGGACTGGAGGCTTTCACAGTAAGAAACTTAGTAACCACTCTCTGCCTTATTATGGACGTACAAAACATCTGTTACTGTGTTCTGAACGCACATGACTGACTGGAGCACCCATGATCCTGGTGGATCTGGACAGTGTCACTACATTGTTGGTAAGGCAAGAAACTCTGCGTAGTGTTTCATATATATATAAAGAGGCAGTACTTCTGTACCAACCTTTGTATTTCATATAGGTGGTACTGGAATCTGTGACCTACTTGTATGGTTATGATTTCTTCACTGTTGTGATGACCTCATCTATATCATAAAAATTTCAAGACTTGGGGTTAAAATTGGGGGTAAATAATCTGCATTTTGCATTATTTTGTGGTATGATTACAGAAGTCTTTGCTTCAAAATCCATGTTCTGGCCTGCTGGAATACCACATTCCTATGGCAAGTTGCATTAATGAGGTTCCTTAATGTCTGTGGTCAATTGGAACCATAGAATAACCACTTAGAGTGAATATCATATAAGCAAGACATTTCTGCCCACAGGCAGTAATGTAAATATGGTTTCCTGATGTCTGGGTTGGTGTGTACAGTACTTTTTGCAAATAAATGATGCATAAGGGTTTGTGAAATGAGAGAGAAAACCAACAAGATGCAACATCTGTTGCATCTTGTTGGTTTTCTCTCTCATTTCACAATTTGCTCATGATGCACGGTCACAGAAACCTAAAGCATAAGGGTTTATATCATGAGCAGAAGAGTGTAAGGTAATGGTTGATGCATGACACATAGAAACCATTTTGTGGTGGAAAATTGGTGATTCATGGATGTGATCCCTTAAGTATTAGGAATATTTACACGTAGACCCTGAAAAAATTAGCCATTTTTATGCAAGGAAATTCATATCAGAGAGTTGAATAATGAGAACATACTGTACATTACTATTCTGCAGGGGGCTGGCATTGGTGTATGACATCTGAATTTATTGACTTTAATGGACTTTTCCATTGTACACATCAAAATTCTACACACTGCTAAGTTTCAGGGACAGGATGGGTCCCTATCTTCAGGCATACTTCTTCAAGTTTTTATACTGTGACTAACACAAGAGTATAGTCCCTGTTTCAGATGCTGTCTGCTAGTTGTATAGCCCAGGGAGCATAGAATCTGCAACAGGGACTCTCATCCTTGTTCAGTCACTGTAAATAATTTAAGAAGCCAGTCTGAACACAGGAATGTCTCGTGTTCCTGCATCATGTTAGTGTGTTAAATTTCAATGCACATGATGGAAAAATTCCATAAAATCAGGGAATTTAGGACCCTTTACATTGTTTGTGTTTCCATTATTGGTTACATTTATTTTCTGTATTGACAGTCTTAGCAAATAGTGCCTCCATTTAAGAAAAAATGTACGTCATGTAAGTTAGTTGCATTAATAAACAGTTGAAAACCTGATAAGAACACATTTTACAAAATGCATAGAATCCAGACAATGACTGCAGATGGCAGGAAATATGCTGCATGTGTATGAGTGTGTTTTAGGAAGGATGTTGCATGTCAAGTTTCACGGCAATCAGATGAAGACTGTAGTTGAACTACGTGACAGATGGTATAACAGGACAGATATAGAATACTAAAGCATAGAATCTAAAAATTAAAGTATTGAATTTGCATTAAAAAGTGTTGTCACCCAATTATATACAAATGAGACAAAATGTGTTATTTGTATCTAATAATTTGATTATATACTTCTTATAGGTGGCTGTGAATGATGGACTTCCCCAGCATATATGCAGGCCATGCACAAACAAGCTATATACATGCTGCAAGATAAAAAATGGTTTTATTGATGCATATAAGAAGCTTGAAGAAAGTTTTGGATTTACAAAGTCACCAGGCATTCAGATCGTACATCTTCCAGCAGCTGTGTCCAATTATCAGACCTTTAATGAATTTCCTGAAGACCATCTAGTGTCTGAGGTTGAAGAACAGTTGGTTCCTGAGCATGAAGAAGAATTTGTGACTGAGGTTGAAGAACAGTCAGTATCTCAGTTTGTGAAACCATTAGTGTCTGATACTGACGTACAATTACTGTCTCAGGTTGAAGAACATCTAATGACTGAGGTTGAAGAACAGTTGGTGTCTGAGGCTAAAGAACATTTGGTGTCTGTGGTCCCTTCTGATGTCAGTTGTGGAGTTTTAAAGACTTCTAATAAAGACCTACTTAAAGGCAAGGAGGTGGTCTTAAATTCTGTAGATAAATTGTCCATGAACGTTCAAGAATCTGTCATTTCATGTTCTGATGACGAGCATGAACGAGCCTCTGCTAGTAACACCTCACCTGATTGTTACATAAAGGTACAGAGATTAGAAAGAAGAAAGAAGAAATATAAATATGTATGTGGTGAGTGTGAGGAAATGTTCACAATAAAAGGAGCTCTAAGTAGACATAAACGCATCCATTTCAGAACAGTGTTTGAATGTGACTACTGTAAGAAGCAGTGTACATCTGTAACACAGTTAAATGATCATAGACGCATTCACACCAATGAGTTACCATTCATGTGCGAGATCTGTGGAAAATGTTTCCGGACTGCAATGAATTTGTCTAACCATAAGTATGTTCATAAACCATCCATTTACACTTGTGAAGTATGTAACAAGAAATGCAACAGTAGGTTTTACTTAACTCAGCACAAGAAGGTGCATTCTTCAGATTCAAAGCTGATATGTGAGGTATGTGGAAAAATGATATATACTCCTTTCAGCCTGAAGATTCACATGCGGATTCATACAGGTGAAAAGCCTTTTCAGTGTGCTGCCTGTGGAAGGTGCTTTATTTCTGCCGCCAGATTGAGGACACATCGGCTTGTTCATACGGACAGAAAATTCCGATGCTTTACCTGTGGTAAAGAATACTATTTCAGGTCCTCATTAATAAAACACCAGGAATGTCATAATGCACTGGGCGAATACAAATGTCCAATCTGTTTCACACTATTTGCTAATTCAGACAATATGAGAAGGCATGGCAAGGTGTATTGTAAGCATCCTCTTTGTTCATTCTGTGGTCATACACTTCATACTGATGAGATGGCAGAAGAAAATCGAGTAACTGAATATGAAAAGGAAGAGGTAGTAGTGGCAGCTGGAAGTCATATTCAGCAGTATTTGAAATGTTGTCCTGTTTGTTCCCAGACCATATGTGGTAGGGAGAACATGTTGAAACACATGGAGTGTCACAAGAATTATAGTTATAAACCTGCATGTGAACAATGTTTGAAAACACTGTGTACTTCAGATGTGTTACATATGCATAGGACATGAAATAGTTAATACTGTTTGATTGTGCACCTTTTGGTAAGACATATAGGGTGTACAGTCAAAAATGGTATTATGGTCTGTCAGTCCGTAAGAAAGAGCGTCGTGTTCAGTGTTGAGAGTTTCAGAATTGATGGCGTATAAGAGGAAGCACCATTAAGAGATGCCATTTCCTTGCCCTATTTTTATGCTTTAGATTTTCATAAATAGTAATGTGTAAGGATGTAAAGAAAACTTTCCCAAAATAGTGCAAAGGTGGTGTGGGAGGAAACTGCTTTTCCTTTACTGTTCATGATGTGACTGTACTGTATTGGTAAAAGTGATTAGATTATGAAAATAAATGTATTTAAGCACAGAAAGTGTAATCACATTTCTTACTTGTTTCAGTCAGGAGTTTCCTGACAGATGTGGGGTTAAAATTTTTTTCTAATAGCATATTCAGTAGGAATGTTCCATGAATCCATAACCTAGTTGTGATTTAATGCCCAGTGGTAAATTCTTCATTATGGCTATTATTTCACTGCCATACCATTGAAATGGAAGAAATGACTTCCTTTCTCTGTTAAAAAAAGAACACTTTTGAATCTTTTTTCCTGAAAGTTACTACTTTGTTGTATGCTGTTTCTGTAGAGCATTGGCTAAAAGGCTATAGATGTAGAGTATTCCCTCCTATAACTTGCCCCATCATTTACAATTTATAATTTTATTGAAGGGGTTTTACCACAAAAGTAGTGTACAGTCTCGGTTTTCTTCCAAGTGATTGCTGAGTACAAAGTGATCTTTGTTTTGTGATGTAAGGTTTTATAAAATTGCAGTAGTGTGATGCAGAAAAAGAAGTGTAAATAAACTAATTCTTGTATAATCCTTCCTATGAGGAATTGATGTGTGCAAGATTGATACAAATGTGATTAAAGACTTATTAGAGATACTATTCTGAAGAATAAATGTCAGAAAAACCTAACATAATACAGGATGAATGACCCTGCCCATCTTTACCCATCCTAAAGAGCTTACACAAGCTCAGTATCAGAGTGGAGTTTAATTTTAAATTATCCAAATACAAAACATTCACATTTTGTTTGTTGTTGTTGATGATACCTTGGACAGTGTTGAATTTTTGACTCTTTAATTTCTGGGAGGGGGAAGGGGTAAAAGAAAGGAATTTTGTACCCTTTTGCATGACCTGACCACTTGATCAGGATCGCCACTTGTAATGCTTGACCACTTGATCAGGATTACCACTTGTAATGCTGTTTTCATGGCTGTAATAATTCTGTTTGTATGTGAAAAATTCATGGTCATAGGGAGTGAACTGTCAAACTATCATTATCTTCTCTTCTAATTATTCTGTGTTACAATTTAAGGGGTTAGCATGACAGAAGACATCGTTATGTTTGACCATAATCGTCTACATTGGATCCTCATTGACACAACTTTTGGAAAACTTACCCAGCATTAATTACTTCACCTATTGACCTTCCCCCCTCATAAAAAACAGACCACCTTCAGTAATTATTAAAAACACCAGACCTTGAATGATGATAATTCTTCAGTAGAAGAAAAAATTAAACACAGCAAATGATCCAACCTCTGTAAAGCGTGTTCCTTCTGCAGTGCCTCAGATGTCTGCAGCATCCCAAGCATCTCCATCACCCAAGATATCCCTAATGAATCCCCAGAGCAGTTACTGAAGAATGGTTTGAATTATTTGTGTGTAAAAACTTGAATTCACTGTTCAGGTAACATACTGTTTCTGTATTTCTGTGGGACCAATAGCCAAAAATGTAGCCTAGAGAACTACATTTAAAAAAAGATACATCCAAATACAGCAGTTTCTTTTTCTGAATTTGTTTCAGTCCTACTTCAGGTACTCAAAGAGGGGTAACTATGTGTGTTACAATATGGAGGATGCATGGATTGTTATTTACTGGTTGATAGAACTGGAGTTAAGGATTTAGAATCTTATGGGAGAAGTATATGCTGTTCGAGTGTACATTGGTGTATTTCCTGAAACGTACCACAAATTTCATTTTTGGCCACATCTGCTGTTAGGAGATACGAAGCAACAGTTCACTGCACACTGTCATCTCTGTGGTAAGCTTTCATGTTAGTATTTTGGTTCTGATAACTACAAACACTCATTAAACGAGCCTAAAAAAACTGTTAAATTTTTTGTTTCCTGAATATTAGTATGGTGGTGTTTTTACATTTAGTACATATGCCATCATTGTGTGTGTTCATCCACAAAATTTTGTTATTGGTGAATCATATTAGTTAGAAAAACAGTTTTATTTCCTACATGTTTTCAGTTATATATAAAATGGTCTTTGATTTTTTGTGTTATACTTTCCTCGTATTGAAAGGAAACAGGGCGGAAGTAACCTTGCCCATATTTGTCCTCCTCCTTCCCACTTGTGAGTTTTTGTAAAATCAGTTACAGTCAGTATGGCAGTAATGAAAACCACTCTCTGTTGTTGTTATGTTGAGTTGTAACAGGTGTTTAAAACTTACTTATTTGCCTTCATCAAACCAACATTTAATGCACCACCTCTCATAATGTTTTATCCTTGTATGTGCCTGGATTCTCTTGAGTGTTTTGTACTGGGATTTCTAAATGTTCTATTGCATCTTCTGTTTCTATTATTAACCCTTATCCTGCTAACATGGAGAATATGGTGAGCTCCTAATAATGCCAGCAACAGACCGGTAGCAACAATACCAAAAAAAACGCATTTTTTAGTTCAAACTAGCAAGTCTACTTGGCTGAGATATGAGCGAACATTACTCTGTACTTTAGGTATTCGACAGAACGCAGAAATAAGATTAGTTGTAATGGGGCGCAGTGTAGCCGTGTCGCATGCACACAATGATCAACCTCAGAAATGGGAACCCATTTGCATACACGCAGGATTTTACTGAATAACTCGTAAACTTTATAAGAGATAGAGAAAGGTACAGAGGCTTCTAGGGTTGATAATATGCTTCGGGTTCGCTTCATGGACCACATATATGAGAAAAGTCGTGGAAAGTGAAGGGTCTGTTTTGGGTAGTTTTTTATTTGATTGGGCAATTATTCACAAAACGGCGGATGCCCTGACAGGAGTACGCGGAGGGTGCATCAATGTTAAGTTTTACAGCGAAATCAGTTGCAGCGACTTCGATAGTTGTGGCGAAATTTTAGAAAATAATTACGCTAAAAACACGCAATCAAGGTAACCGACAAAAAGTATGAAATATACGAAAAATTTAAAAAAAATTGTCAGTCTGCTGTTGATTTTAGAACTTAACACTAAGGGACCAAAAATTCCAACATCACATATCAGTTTCCGGCGGGTACATCACAGACAATAACGCCGAACGAACTCAGTAACTGGTCCGCTTGATTTCTTGCTTTGGTGTTACCACAAACGCCCCACGTGTATAAATGCATAGGGTGTTACTGAAAAGTTCAGAAAAACTTACGGAGGTTGTGAGAGGAAAGGGGGAGGGGGAGCTTCTAAGATTTGGTAGAATGATTTGGGGGTCGCTAAATGACCCACATTTATGAAAATCCCGTGGAAACAGAAGTGGAACTAGTAGCTAGAATATTATCATTGTGTGTAAATATAAAAAAATACACCAGGTACATTTGCGCCCGAACGCAGCGGACATTGTGCGTAACTTCTAGCATTATAATGAAGTCACAGGCAGGCGGTTCGACAGCTCTTGCGAATTATTCGATAATATTTCCGCTGAAATTTGCAACAATAAATGTACTCTAGAAATATATGAAAAATGATACGAAAAATTAGGATATATTTTTCAGGCTGGTATATTTGAAGTATTCATTGCTATAAAGTCTGTAAAATACCTGCACCACGTAAACGCTTTTAAAATTTACATAAAAGAAAATAGCTTTTGCTTCGTTTAACCTCTCCAACTACTCTGAGATGCTAGTACCAATGGACGCGAAAAAAACTCATTTTCCTTAAAAAAAAAAATTCAACAGTTCTGTGTTTTATTAAAATCTTATGACTAATAAACCATCAGTCACAGAACACGCTCGGTCAGGCTCAGTCCGGTTCGGTTCGGCTGGGTTCGGCGATCAATGTGAATGCTTCCATTTCTTAACGTAGGTTTGTTTTCCGAGTCGAATCGGTTGGGTTCGGTTTTGTTCGGCTCTGTTCGGCTTGCAGTGTGAGTGACGCCTAAGGCGTCTGGCCAATACCTGCCTGACACGTCATGAATTTAATACATATCTCGCAGAAAACGCGACGCGACGAGAGTGATCCGACCAAAGCGACGCTCAGTCTTCACCACAATAGCGACGCGATAGGACGTGTCGAGAGCGACGCGGAGCGATCGAAATGGATTAGGCTGTCAGGATAGGCGAAGA
>Ga0131853_10006015_pt1 | contig 21915 bp, 11 predicted proteins | sample TergutLab28metaG_FD_92764 | JGI IMG/M metagenome (GOLD analysis project Ga0131853, IMG submission 92764) | Labiotermes labralis P1 segment gut microbial communities from Petit-Saut dam, French Guiana - Lab288 P1 (version 2) (version 2) | ecosystem: Host-associated > Arthropoda: Insects >... | reverse complement strand
CCACATTCGCTGTATCTCTATACACAAACTCTTGTATTTTAACTTCTTTTCCGCTTCCTTTTGCACAACATTTCTGTCTGCGGGTATTGCCACATCTATCAGTGTGCATGTTTTATCTTTTTTGTTTATTACTATTATTATTATTATTATTACTGCCTCTATATCACCACCACAACCACCACCACCGCCGCCGCCACCGCCACCACCATCACCACCACCACCACCACCGCCGCCGCCGCCGCCGCCACCACCAACAACAACAACAACAACATCAACGTGATCTTCACCACTCTGGATGCACGCCACAGACACAACCATACACAACCATACACAGCTATACACATACGAGTAGACAGACGTTCCCTGCAAGCTCTCTAACAGCTGTGATAATGCGCATTCATTCTTTCCTATATAAATACTTACTGTCAATGTTTGTTCGTTTTGTGTAAAAAGACAGGCCATAAATATATAACAATAATAATAATGATGATGATGATTATGATAATAATAATAGTCACATAAAAAGACATGATAGACTGTGCCCTCAAGTAAACTTTAACACATGCAACCAAACAGGGATAATATTATACAATGTGCACTGGTGCCAACATGCACCAGAGTCAGTAGAAGTTTTGAAGAGAAAGTAACCATATTATGGAACCAACAACTGCAAACCGAAAGAAACATCCCTAACAATAAACCGGACATCACACTCCATAAAAATGAAAAAGGAACATTATTATTGCAGAAGACAGGAATGTTACAAGAAAGAAGCCGTAAAATTTAAAAAAGACTTTACCAAAAAAACACAGCGAATGTGGAATGTAAAAGCAAAGTGGTAATAATGGGGGCAACTAGAACCATCTCAAAATCATCCAAAAATGCCTGAGAAACATACCGGGTAAGTACGAAATCAAGGGACTACAGAAACAGCCATACTGGGCACTGCACACCTGCGGGAATTGCTGATGTAAAAGCACAAAACATTCAACATGGTAAATAACGCTACAAGTAGCACAAATTGTAACTACAGAACAGCTGCAACAATACATACTCTATAAACATGGTTTTTTTCAGGCATATAATTGTAAATACCCTGCTTAAATATACTAACTAATAATAAGAATATAAGCAGCAGTAGTAGTAGTAGTAGTAGTAGCAGCAGTAGTAAAGGGAAGACGAAATGGGAGAACTATGAAGAACCGGAACGTAAAATTAGAATGGAGTACAGAAAATGGGAAATTGAAAGAGGAGTAGAGGAGAAAGGAAAGGAAGGCAGAACAAAAAAAAAGAAAATGGGTTGCGGATAAAAAGAAAACAGAGAAAATGGAAATAATGTAAAGAAAATAAAAACAATAAGAGAAAGGCGTGAAATGAACAGAATAAGAAAGGTGGTAGGAAATAGCACAAGGTTATAAGAAGAACAATACAGATGACAAAGTAAGGAAGGCACAAGGAAACAACAAAAATAACAGGAAGAAGAGTGTGTAAAAGAATTGGACAGGGGGAAAGTAAAGGAGAGGAAAACTAGAAGAAGTAGTGCTGAAAACAGTAAATGCCACTTCACAGCAAAGATGCTCAAGTCTGTGTGTCACGTGGTTTGGGGGGGGGGAGGAGAGCGAGAGAGAGAGAGAGAGAGAGAGAGAGCTACACTTCTGTTCTTGGCGGCCCCCACCCAGTAAAACTCGTCTTTTTCGCCAACCGGATACCAACACCACCAGTAGGCCAGGCTTAGTTGCTGGGTTGCCCACAAAACTCGGGACGTGGCCACCACACAAACCACGGCGCTACGGATTGGAGCTGATGTAGGCGGGGGGAGGGGCGGAGAAGAGTGCTGCAGGGTGGGGGGAGAATAGGGAGGCGACACTCGTCTGTCCCTTTCCTCTATCCCGCGTTATAAAACAGGTTTTTCACTGACAGGGGCAGGCTCTGAAAGAGGGGGCGGTGAATGAATGTCTGCATGGGATACTGACGAAGGAAAAAGTCCTCCATAGGATCATTCGTTCACCCTGTGAGTGACGACCACCCGGCTAGCGCAGTGCTTCCCGAGCCGTTTAGGGTAACAGCAGCGTTCACGGCTGCTCAAAAACTTTTCCACAGAAATTCGTATCATTTGGGTCTGTGACAGTTCTTGAAACAAAGACTGAATTTGCTTGAAGACATACACGTGACCAAGTTTTGTGACTACCTGACTGCTGGTGCTGAACTTCTTGAAGCTGCTGAAGACGCTCGTTCTGAAAGTTCAGCCAACAGAGCTACCGTTTGAACTAGTTAACACTGTGTTTATACTGTGACGTTTTATTCGGCAAAGTTCGGGTATATTCGGTGAGGGAAGGGTAAAAGAAGAAGAAGAAGAAGTAAAGAAGAGAGACAGAATTATACGTGTGAGTGTGACGGTGGTAGGCGTCGTGACGCTAGCACCCCCATAGGGAGGGACGATCGACCTCTCCCCTGTGGTAGCTGCCTGACGTTGAGGTGAGTTCTTCTCAGCGTGGCGGAGCGCCACAAACGCAACCCCCCCACCCCACCCCTCAGTCTCCACACTTCGACATCGTCCCCACCTCTCATCTCTCTATCTCACACAATATTTTTTTCCCCCCCACATCTCTCTTCGAAGTTCAGTACATGGACGGCGCGCATGGTAGGGTCGTGTTCCGAGGACATGTAAAACGGGGTAAGCATTCTTTTCCAAAAGTCAGCCCCCCACACAAACACACCTACACGTCAGTGAAAGTTTGAAACTTTGTTGTGGGGTGTTTAATGCGAGTGAACGCTTCGCCCTACCAAACACGGTGACGGTTTTTAGGTGGTAATTCATAAGGAAATAGGAAATACAGGTTTATCTGCCACCTGTTTCTTCCAGTAACGCTCTCAGAAATGTATAATTCAACGGTGATTTCTTTTTTGTGAGTGAATTAGTTTCAAATACAGACACAGATCAGTGCAAATGCTCATCACTCAGAACTGTCATCAAAGCTCTGAAGATACTAAGTTTGGGCAAAGTGATTGACCAGCAGTCTTCAGAAACTGTAAAGACGTGTGATTGTTCTTGCAGCCACAGTGGAGTCTTCCTTCCTCAATGCATCTACCATCTGCTCACGATTTGGACTTTCACCATCGCTCAACTTTATCAATCAGTAACATTAAGAACAGTCACATTAGTAGTATAAAGTCCGGGGAAGAACAGAAATCTTCGCCGGCGATGTCAGGCTCGGTTCCCGCGAGTTCGGGCGAGCCATCTCCGGCCACAACAGCAGTTCCTGGTACTGACTGGCTACATGAAGCTCTACAAGAATACCACGGTGAACTGGTACAGACCGGCAGTCCTGCCGTTTTGTGTTCGGCTCTACCGTCGCACTGGCGGTCAAACAAATCACTGCCCGTAGCATTTAAAGTGGTTGCCCTTGACGATATAATGGACGGTACATTAGTGACGGTTAAAGCCGGTAATGATGAAAATTTCTGTGGTGAACTCAGAAACTGTACTGCTGTCATGAAGAACCAAGTAGCGAAATTCAATGACCTCAGGTTCGTCGGAAGAAGTGGTAGAGGTAAGTTCCTGTTGTTTAAATTTGTTTTTATGGCCTAATTATAGAAGTAAGTTCTCTGTTAAGAAATGAGTATAGGAGTCTTAATTTTAAGATCACCATAGTCTTGGATGTGAGACCGTGTAGTCTGGCACAACTTTACTGACTATGTGGCTGTACACTAGCTCCACCTTCAGGTCAGAAAATGAAGGCAATACGTTCCTTCCCAACGTACCAGAATACAGTCTCAACAGTTTCCTTCTTTAAAACCTCAAATCTTTAATCCTTGATTAGTCCATAAAAAATCGTTAAGTAAAGTGCTCATGAAATAGAGACAGGTGGAAAGTTACCCATGATAGACTTCAGTTATGAACTTGCAATCAAATCGGAGAGAAAGAGGGTAAAATAAAGTGCATGTTGTGTCCATGGGAACCCCCACAGGATATTTAGTTCGCAGGTTCGGCCATATAAAACCTTCCATCACATCCGTTCAGTTCCCTGCCAGATATATTTAAGGAAAGTCCATGTCCAAACAGCAGTGTAGGCCAGTAGGCTCGCCGTAGATGTTTAAAATTACTACAGCAATTAATTAATTATTAAAATATTACAATTATATTATCTTCGGCAATTTGCCCACACGATTCATTATGATTAAGGTCCATGTTAACGGTATGACTTTCACAGTAAATAATGATCAGTTGCCTGCACAGCATTAATCGGTGCAATGGAGTTGCAGTGTGTTTACTGTCAGCTAGGGATAGATATTTTCTGTTTCCTTACGTGACACTGAAACTTCGAAGGGGTCAAGTTACAAAAAATATTCAAAATTTTCCGTTTAATAAATGTCGGAAAGGGACTGGATTATGGTAATTTTCATCACAGACCGAATTAGGCGGTAATCAGCGAACCACTGGTGGTTCACTGACCATATGGGTACACCCATTGTAATGGGATGTTCATAAATAGGCCTTATATGAAAATGTAATGTGGAATGATAAGGAGACTGTGGAGTGGAGGGTCTATATACATCCGAAATAATGGTGAATTGCAGGTTCTGTAGAGAAAACCTTATATTTTAACAACAATACAAGTAAGAAAACGAGAATTGGCTGGCCATCTGGTAAAAATGTCTTATGAAAAGGCCGTCAAGAAAGTATTTCTGGGGAAAACAGGAGGAAGATGAAAAGCAGCAAAACCAAAACTAAGGTGGTTTGACTGTATTGAGAATGATCTGAAATCGATGAGTGTCAAGATATGTAGGAACAAATCAGAGGACAGATATGCATGGGATGTCAATCTGAAGAGACGCTCGTTAAAACATAAGGGCCGTAGTCCAACGAAGAAGAAGAAGAAGAAGATGATGATGATGATGATGATGATGTATAACCCACCCGTTAACAGAACTGCGCTATAACTGTCATAACACTCACGTGTCATTTTGTGTTGCACTGTGACATTCTGTGTGCGCCTTCTGCAGCAATTAATTACGAATGTACCATCAAAAGCAATTATAACATATTTATCTTATATTGCGCTTGAGTAATATTTAGTGGTTGATAATTTATAGGGTCTGTTACGAAGGGCAACGCAGTCAATTTCCGTTACGCCACGCTGTAAGTTAAATTAACATTGGTCTGCTCAGCAAAATAAAATTTTCTTCTTTTCATATTTCCGTTCAGAATGAAGGTAATTCCTTCCACTAAAACATGGTCTGTTCGTCGGTATTACTAACTCACGCATGCGTGTTTAAGCGTGGTGCCCAATTAGACGCAGAAAACTTTGCTGTACAGTTCCTTCAACAAAATCAATTTATTAGATTCTCTTCAGGCCACGAATTGTTCTTTTGTTTTCTTGTTTGACGGTAACTTTCTCCTTGTGTGGAATTGGTAAATCGGCTGTGAATACGAAAAAAAATATATATTTAAAGCAATACAGAGCCCCCCCCCCCCAAAAAAAAAATTATTTGGAACAATTTACGAATTTGGTGTTTTGTATCAGAAATGCAGACATGTTAGCAACTACTTAGAGCGAGTAACCGTAACAGGTTAGGGCGACGCATTTGTTAACTTTCGGCTGAACGGTCAGACGTACAACAAAGCTAACACAAGAAAAAGAGTACCAACTCCATGCAGAAACTGACAGTAGCTGATATGCAAGTGCTTCTTCTGCTTCCGTCTACGCCTACGTGTTGCAAATGTACACCGGGCCTCTTCATAAGAAATTCCAATAATCCATATCACAATATTCATCCGTGTGTTAAACAAGTTATCGCTCGATACAGTCACGAATTTTAAGCGATCCACGAACCAAATTCCTACTGAATCTAATTCTATTACTATCGCATCTCATTTCGATGTAAGGTAAATGCTTCGGTAAAGATAAACGCCTATATTCAATAGAAAAGTAAAATCAGTAGCATTCGCGATTGAATCCCAGGCAGGAAGCCTGGATTTTTCGTGGTTTTTTCCAGCCGCTCAAAGCAAATGTAATGACTACTTTTGTAAAATACACCACAGCTAATTCCTCTTGTAACCTTTTCATTTCAAAAGTCACTATTATATCATTCGACACTATACACATATTATAGAATGTGTAGTTGTAAAGGCGTCTATAAACATTCATTTAAATTTGAGCTCTCGACGTTGTATAGCCCTGATTTGAAAGTTCAGGGAAGTCCAAATATGTTACACACCTGTGAATATCAAAGAGACGAATATGCGTAGGCATGTTCCTGCTAACTTTCAGCTAAATTCAGTTTATCTACCCTACAATAGGCTGATATATCAGACCCTAGAAATTCGGTCTGTATTACTTTATCACTAAACCATAGGGCGACACCATACGAAAATACGGTAACATAAATGTCGTACAAATATCCTATGCACGACTAGGCTCAGTTTTATATTACAGAGCCCTCGTAAATAAGCCCATACAACTGGACGTTCTAGTCAGTTCCGGCGGCGTCAACAGTTTTCTCAGGTTTGATGTATTCTTAATTCTTGGATCATTTTCAAATGCTCTTATGTGTACAACCAAATGGGCCTGTGAGAAATAGATAATTTATAACAAAACAGGCGATATTGCAACTCTTACATAGCAATGTGAAAATCAGGGGTGCACATATGTTTCATAACTCTAGGAGCCACCTCAGAATTCTAAACCCCCAGAAGGACGTCATGAACCAAGTCGCACACCCAGGATTCACAAATATTAGGCGCTGAAATTCAGTCGCCACTGCGACCTGCCGCCCGGAATTTATGCACCTCTGTTTTCATATAGGGTCTAAGCCTGCCCTTGTCACAAATAGTCATACTCAGCCATTTAATAGCTGAAAGTAATGGGTATTTCCAGAGACAGGCCGAAACATGTAGTTGTTTCCATCACAGTCAATAAATACACCTCAGTGATTAAGTTGTGTTTGACTACATACCTTCTCCTAGTTTCACACACACAACGGGGATGACACACTTCCTAGATATGGGCTCACAGCCTGATGGCCCTTCAAGTGCTGTGGGAACACAGGAACCAGGACCCTACTGCAGTCAGTGGAGAACTGAAATACTTGTGCTGCAATCATGGACAGTTACCAGGTCCCTCCAACTATACAATGTTTCCAGTTAACCATAACGTCTATCTACACAGGCCATAATGTAATTAACAACGCAGTTCCTTCCTCAAGGAATGAAACGTGGATCTTTGTTACTAAGACCTCAGGCTTAATGCTCTGCTGAAAAGTCATAGGAGTGCATTCTGGGTCATGTGAAGTAAATCAGCGCAGAGTGTAGAGCAAATGAATGTTAAGGGCAGCTGGTAAACAAGGTTACCTTTGTGCTTTCAATGATTATACATTTATAATCCATCTTTACAACTTGGAATAAAGGCTTAACCCAAACGTGAACAGCCGCTGTACACCAGATATAACTACTAGGCCTAATACACTGACTATTAGATGTATAGCTATAATCAGGAAACTTCTCGGGAAACTGAAAATTAAGAATAATTAACACTTTTGCGCATTAAATTAACATAACATGTACGAGTGAGGGGATAAGAGATTAAAACATGTGTTAGAAAAAAACCATTTAAACTGAAAGGATGTCGAGCCAAATAAATTAATTCAGGCTTGGACTGAATGATATGTTTTGCTGGAAAATTCCTGTTTAGATTAAGGAACATTAATTTGGTTCATTGGTTCTTTCGTTCGTTCGTAGGTACGTATACTCGTCAGTTGGTCGGTAGATCACTCAGTTTAATGAGCATGTGTCATCTGAATATGAATTAAGAAATCTTATTTGGAAGGCCTTACAATTAAGGCCAGGACACAACATCTTGGACATCAAACGGTCGGCAATTGCACAGTCAGGCTACATTCTTGATAATCGTCAATAATCAGGCAACACAGCAACACGGCGGATATATATATATCACTCCCAAGCTAAATCTGTGTTAAAGTCCTGAATATTATCAGTCTGGACCAAACAGAGAGTAGAATGTAAGTCCAGTTTCATCATATTGGTGATAATACATCATTCTTTTAGACCGATATGTGACTCAATGCTGATTAATTCTTGACCCAGCTACACTGGGACAGTATTTGGACTTACAACCCTGTGCATCTGAAATTGAAACTGTAAGACTAATTACGTATTATTTCAAAGGCGATAAAATCGGACTTACACAGTTCTGCTTCTCAGGTCCAGAGTTGATAACATGAGATTTTAGTCTCTCTCGGCTGTCATTATGAAGAGTGTCCTCAAAAGATGATGCCGATAAGGACAGATAATCGAAAAAAAATTGCGCCTGTTGTATTCAAGGCAAACAGGAAGCAGCAGGTTCCTCCAAAGAGAAATTAAGAGACGTGGCATTCCAGAACACCACAACCTCTAGTGTATTAATCTCGAAATCCCAAACAGAAGTAGAAAAATTCCCATGGACGGATCGATTTGAAGTGACTAAATGGTGGCGATCTTACAGCACAATTTATATGGAACAGAAATACGAGCGCAGCTGGTCATGAAGGGCGAATGTCGAGTGGGTGGGTGTTGGCGGAGACGAGGCAGTGGCTTCTTTGATATACTGACGGCAACCGGCAGCAGGACTGAAGGGCGGAGGGGGGGGGGGACCAGACCTGTGCGGACGGAGCCTGAGACCGCTACTGTGAAAAGTAGTTATGCAACTCCGTGTCAAACAAGTACGGAAACACGTAAAGACCTCGCAGCTGCTATCGGTCTTACCCGAAAGCACAATTCGATATTTACACGTATACAGGTCTAATTTGTAAGTAATGTAAGTAATTTTCTTTTTATGTTTTGCTGGCCGTACATCTCAGTATAATCTTAGTAATTAACCAACTTAATGCATAAATTCTTGTTTTATAATAAGTTTATTATATGCCTCTACATGTTTCGAGCACATGTGCTCATCATCAGGAGGTCAAAATTGTATTATACAGCATCTGGTATCATCACACCTGTAGGTGGCCGTCCGGTGCACAGACCTCTCTCAACCTTTGCAAAGGACAGCCACCTACAGTTGTGATGATACCAGATGCTGTATAATACAATTCTGACATCCTGATGATGAGCACATAGTGCTCGAAATGTGTAGAGGCATATAATAAACTTATTATAAAACAAGAATTTATGCATTAAGTTGGTTAATTACTAAGAGTAATCTAAGTCAATTACCTTCTTCATAAACGTCACGGTTTTACTGTCCTGTAAATTAGGCTCTGTGACGATACACAAATCCCGGTCACCTCATATTTGTGGGTCCTGAGTACGTAACTTGCTTCGTGCTACTCTTCAGGCGCCTAGAATTTTGAGGTAGCTATCAGATCTTTGGAAGGTGTGAAGATCTATCAGCCTCTAACAATCCTTTCCCTAAAATTCTGGACTGAATTAGGGTATCAAATTCCGAAAAAGAAGAATCCCTTCATAATAAAATAAAATGTCAAGAAGCAATACGTGCCAGTGAATCGCAACTCAGTACTAGCCTGGCTAATAACAAAACAGACATAAAGGACAGTGACAAGTAAAACTTCTCAAGACGTCGGAATCACGAAAATAAACGTGAACAACAAAGACAACCTAGTAGCTGTGCAATATCAACCTTAGATAAGTTGAATAATTTATACAACACCAGGAGCAAACGCCACTCAATAACAGAAGGGAATAGGCAATTACATGAGTTGGAGACGACAAATAATACAGACAGCACAATAGAGCCTGTTTATTAAAATCATCTTGAAAACTACGAACATTTCTGCACTAAATTAATGCAGTAAAGCTGATGACTGTAGGTTTGAAGTAAAGATAGAGGCTTAAACTTCAAAACCCAGACAGCAGGAAGGGCGAGTTTTACGAATGGAAGTTTGGTCACGTACAGACCCACTGTCCGCTTTCGCTGAAGTATAATGGTATAAGAACTAATTAGTTTAAGATGCAAAACCTGCAACAGCAAGTATGATTGTGTAAAGTGCCACTGATAATAGCATAAGGACCGAAACATATCTTGCAGAAATAGTAAAATTTTCTGACATTTGGGTGGTTGTATTAAAACATAATTTTAAAAATTGACAACTCTAAAGTGGAGAGAATGAAAATAATTTTAGCCTTAACAATAATTTTTTTCTTGCCAAAGAAGCGACTAAATTTGGGTAATTCTGTGATACTTTTCCGTACGGTCAGTAAATGTGGGACAAGAACATCGATAACCAGTTGAAAATGAAATTTGCCACATTATGAATTATCACAAACAATTCTAGACTAGATGAAATTCAAGGTTCTTGTTCTGAAACCCGATGGTTCATTACAAATACCTTATGTTTATTGGACCGTGCGTCATTGTGATAGTTGAAGAATAAGGGACCAACTTGATGTCACTGAAGGCTGAAGCCTGCAACACGGATACCACTCCAACCCAACCACACCGAAACTCCAACACACATCGAACCAAGAACAATATGACCAATGTGGTAATTCAACAGAATAGTCGCAAGTTCCTGATGATGGATATATTAATGTCCGAAACATGTTGAGCACATAAGTGAAATAAAATAGCAAGTGACTCAAGTCAGTCTTTTATTCTTCAACTATCTTACAAGTACATTTACACATTGCCCTCCCTTGAACCTTATACTCAGCCAATTTGTACTTCCATCATTTATTGAAGAAAATCCAGTTTCATTAGCAGGCCTATCTTCCCAGATAGACGGTAAGCGTGTATCGCCCCCTTTCTTGCTGGACGCCGCGACGCCGAAAACCGTGTACGAGATTTTTAGGGTCTTCCTCCGTTACCCAGTAAAAATGGCCCAGATAGAAGCCTTAAGACATGACAGCTTCCTTCCACATTCTTTCCAGTTCACAATTCGCTGTTGTCCCACAATTCGAAGCAAGATTAATGCACAGCAGAAGAGGTCAGAGAGAACTATACTTTAACATTGCTGGTATTGTTAGGTGTGCAACATGTCGCGGCTTTGATTACAAACCATCACAGGCACTGAGAAAGGTAAGGGGGAAAAGAACACTCACAAATACGGCTGTGACTGGCATGTCTGTCTGTCTGTTCGGTCACACTATACGCATCACAACGGGGACGTTTCAACAGCAAAAAAAAAAAATCGAAGCAATATTGGCAATAATACTCACGATAATTTTAAATGAACCAAGCGTAGATATAAATAATTATCTGCATACCAATGTGTGCTAAATGCTTCATCCAACCTAACATTAAATCACAAACTGTGATGTTCCTATTTATGCATTTCTCACCAATCGTTCATGTCTACAGTTTCAGACAAGTACTCCCGCGGTAGCACAGTGGTTAAGGTGCTGTGCTACGATTCGGAAGGTCGCTGGTTCGATCCCGGATGGTCTCATTGGAATTTTTCATTGACATAATCCTTCCGATCGCACTATGGCCCTGGGGTCGACTCAGCCTCTAACATAAATGAGTACCAGGAGTATTGCCTGGGGGTAAAAGCGGCCGGTGCGTAAGGCTGACAACCTTACCGCCATTCTGGGCCATTGTCACGTAATCTGGGACCTTAACTTCCTAGAACACTCTGGGCCACTCCAGGCCTGTAACGGGACTGTTTTACCTTTACTCCCATCACAGATGACTGTCCAATATCTTGAATCGTGTGTCTGCCATATAATGTAGTGTCCTTGCGCATATAAAACAAGAGACAGCATGGCATCCTCTTCCCTTTAGATGGAGAAAAGTATGTCAGAATTCGTATGAGCCTACTGGGTCAATATTCGTAACTTACATTTGCTGAGAAGCAGTCTGACTTTGTTATAAACTGTCTTCTGCTGTATAAGAATCGGTCTTTTAGAAGTTCCAAATTTTAGGAGTTTATTATTGTCGGCTACAGGGTAATATTGTACAGAACGAGCGATAAATAGAGTAATAACTTATTGTAAACACACACACACACATATGCAGGCCTGCCTTCACAACTTTGAACGTAGGCAGAACACACACGGTATGCTGCTAATCACTATATATCCTTTACGTGGGTAAACTGCAGTGTGTTGTTAACCAGCACATTCCTATTCATATTAAAATGAGAAATATTACTTTGGACACGACTGGGCCTACTTCAGCTCAAATTTAATATGACAATTCAATAATTGATTTTAAAACTCAAATGTTATATGTAAATTTTAGGATGATATTAAAATGGATCTTAAAAGACCTGGGAGTGAAAATGTGGCTTAGGATAAAGACAAGTTCGGTGGCTGGATGGTTATTGTGAAATATGTAAATAATAAAGTAGTCGTCTTGGGTTTGATTCCCTGTAGCCTGGTAGACAGATACCAATTTGCGCATAGAATATACCTTCAAGTTCACGGAAGAATAACAATTTACAAATCTACCGGTCTATACGGCTTCACATCCCAGAAGAACATACTGTTAACGAACTGCACTGATCAGAATCCCAATTCAGAACCTAAGAATTGCTCCGATAGTCAAGAAACTGACATGTGTGGACCTCCGAAGTTCATTCCCCTCCTCTCAATAGCCCGCCACCTGCCCCTATCCTGATTCACACAAACCATTCCGTAACATCTCAGCCCGTTTCTTAGTTACTTTACGGAAGGAAACGAACACGAATTATATTTAAGGATTCAGTTCCTACCGCGCAGTAAACACACTGCCTCTCGGTTATAAAAATCAGCGAATGTTATATAATTCCGCTTTCTTCTGAGATCCATACAAAATACACGAATGCATTGAGTGGGCACAACTTGGAATATTTTGTGTTGAGCCTGGTCGTATATAAAGGCTCTAAATGGTTGAACTTACATTCATTATTAAACTCCCACCCACGCTTACGTCTAATATACATAATATTCTCTCAACAAAATTTTGGATGAATTTATTTTTCTTCCCATTCATGCCACATCCCCCACCCATCTCAATCCTTGGTATGCTTATACTGATATTATTTGGCTAGGAAATCCACCTCAAATCCAATACGAAAACGTAGGATTTCGTCGGTTTCTGCAGCAGAGTTCCTGAGTGGCTGTCAGCTTCCCAAAATTCTGACACATGTAGTTGTTTAACTAAAATGCAAACACATCTAAATATGATTGATAAACAGGCACCTAAGAGTATTTTTTAAGGGACGTTCTTCTGTGCTAAGGTCCCGATGGCCAAAGAACGCCGGACAGAAAGGATAATACTTGAACCGCTCAGTTCACTTACCTAAAGAATTTCTTACCATTTCGAGGACCGGAACACAGTGAGGACCGACATTCACCCAAAACATGCGCAAAATTTACGCTCTTATACCCACCTAACGAAAGAAAACACACGGCCCGTCTCCATCAGAAAGATTAATCATCTAATCCAGGGGCGCAAAAATTTTCCAAAAATCTAGGAGCCACCCTAAAATTGTATTTTATTGTATTGTATCTAATATTTCTTATGAAAATTTCGACCGAGGTCAATCCATAATATCTGCAGTTCGATACCTTGTCAGGAAAGAGGCCATCATGGCGAAAGTCTGGGGGATTTCCTCACTCCCTGTAGTTAGATACTGTAATAATGCCTCTTTCTGCGTTCTTTCCAGTTCATCACTCAGCCTCAGCTTCCCTTTCAACTCCATACATCCTAAGAAATAACAACAATAAATAAATCTGACTTTCATTGGACCGTGCATCGTAATATATTTCTATAGTAAAACCAACTAGATGCACCAGTGTATCAAATTTATTTTATTTTGAAATGACACTCTACATGTTTCGGACGGTCTTTCCATCCATCATCAGGAGTTCAACAGTGTACAAACATATGTCATTGCTGTATGTACACTTTTGAACTCCTGATGTTGGACGGAAAGACCGTCCGAAACATGAAGAGTGTCATTTCAAAATAAAATAAATTTGATACACTGGTGCATCTAGTTGGTTTTACTATAGAAATAATAAATAAATTCTACTGCAATGCGGATCATTAGATGAGAAACATGTTTCGTTGGAAATTGTGAATTCAGGGCTTTCATAAAACAGTTAATAGCCTCCCCAAACTTGGGTCTTCTCACAGCAATTAAAGGTTCCGCCAATAAAGAGCTACTAATTTAACACAAACCAAGGGAATGAGTCGCGCAAAGAGGGGGGGGGGGGAGTAGCCCACTTTTTAAGTTTTAATGACGTGACTGTTCTTCTGACATTTATCCCAGAGCAGTTTCACCACAGAGGGCGACAGACAGTGCGATTCAACGCTGCATTTATTTACAGTCGGTAACACGGCACTCAGACGTTATCAACACCTGAGTTTATGTGAGGGATTTAAATAAGAGAAAGTTGCCCTGGATCGAAGCAACGTGGGGTGACGGAACGAGAACAGGTGCACTCGAATTTGAGACCAGTGTGGAAATTCAGATTTGGTGCAGACGTTTTAAATCGAAGTGTGTTGCAGACATTATGTGATTAGTCCCTTATTCAAGAACTGAACCGGATGTTCAACCCTGCCGTCGACTATAACTGCACGTGAAGAATTATTTTATTTTCATCAAGTATGCAGCCAATAAACATTTATTAAGAAGAGCACCCGGTATTATTCCTTTCTTCGTCGCTCTGGTAAAGTGCAGATCATCGATTGAAAAGTGGAAACTACGCGTGTCAAACATATGCTGTGGTTCAGTGCTGTACGCCTTAGGCCTATGTAGCCTGCACTTATTCTAAACCAGGGATATCACACATAATGGCCGTATGAGGCCCGCAAGTTCATGTTATGTCCGCCAGGTTAATCTCTTTCTAATTACAACTGTTGACTCGCTTAGGGCATGTTTGTTAACTAAAAACTTTTCTCGTCATGGACTGTAAAGGCTCAAGAAGTTTTGCTGTCCCTGCATTGTGACTGCTATAACACACGTCAACATACACATAACAATGATATCGAGTTTAAAATGCAATAATTATAGATATTTCAGTTTTTAGGCGCTTTCGCAGAGTAGAGAAAAGCGTCTGTGAAGTTTCGTCAAATCTCTCCTTCCGTCTGTCAGCATGTAGAGTACCAGCGCGGCTCTCACTCTGGACGGATTTACGTGAAACTTCATACTGAGGGCTTACATAAAAATCTGTCGAAAAACTCAAAATTTAGTTAAAATCGGGCAAAATTATCGGGCACTTTACCACTGGGCCTACGCAGACTAACATTATGTTGCTGCAGGCTATACAAATTCGCCATTAAAACTTTTCGAGCATCACTCAGCAGGTTTATATTGTTGACAGCGACACGCAGCCCGACAACAATTACACAACGCTCTGTTGCATTTCCACAGCAACAATGATTACACAAACGGGCCACATGCATTGCCTATATGACTTCATTAAGAGTAAAATACAATACAAATTGCGGGTTAAATCTCAAACAAAATATACCATTCTCCCCTGCTTTAAAATGACTCGCCGTCAGCAATAATTTTCAAAATCAATCTTTTCTCCTGCGTAATATTTCAGTCCGAAAGTCCTGCTCTAGAATTTTCTGATGATCCTGTTGGCTAAAATAAAACTGACAGCTGGGTTTCAATTTCTCATTTCTCCATATTAGCCAGTTCATTTGAACAATGAAAGTTGGTAGCGTTTCACGTCTTAACCCTTACCCTGCTAACGTGGTGAATATGGCGAGCTCCTAATAATGCCAACAGATGCCAGGTGGGATTTAAATAAGCGTTTATAGTGTTAACTCACCTAATCGTAATCCAGAACACTGTGACGGTCTCCTAAGGACCCCCTAGCATACAGCCAACCCTGATACAGATCGTCATTTCCAAATCTGACGTATTTATTAGCTATCCCAGTCTCTGGACTAGAAATAGCGACATAAATTTCGAATAAAAGTGTTTATCGTTCTTTGGATTGTTTTGAGTTCAACAGGTTTTGTGAAGTACATTATCGCCTTGCACCGCCCGTACAAAATTTCTGTTAATAAAGAATCACAAGGCATCCACAGTACCATGCACTGCTGATCCGTATTGATTTTTATCAACCGAACTCTACTTGCGAAATGACTCAGCAGCCGGCCTAGGTACACTGGTTATCCCCACTCTCAACATCCCCCTGTGTATACACAACTCTCCCCCTCTTTCGCCCTCTCCTCGCTGTTCCCTGGATACCATGCTTGTGTCAACAATGCTTTGCCTGCCTTTCTAGTGTACTGATGCAGTCAGGCCAATCTGTGCAAAATCGGGAAGGCAGTGGATCTGCGAAATACTGCCCCACAAAAAAAATCGTTAAAATTTAGTTCTATAGTAGATTGAAATACCTGAATGTCACGTTCATACCCGTTAATATCTGGACGTCGGAGAATCTCTGTAATTAAAATTAACCGTTTAGCGTGTTAAGATTAGTAATTCTGCAAAAATAAATCGTTACGGTGACTAATCCCAACGTACTGTAAATACATGTCATTATTTATTGATGTTACACAAGACTATTAAATATTAGCGAACCCGCACCCCTTACTTGTAAGCAGAGCAAGACTTAGTGTACAGCGCTTGCCTCCACTCCTCCATACGCCATCGCGGATTGATAACCTAGCACAGAAACTGCACATTCGCTTTTCCTGAAACAAAATTTAAATTTATCGCAGCGGTTCCCATAAAACCTTTGACGCACGTGGACGAAAATATGCGTCACGACATGGAGAAAATTTACGCGATCAACTGACCTCCATAAATACATCAACCGGGGCCGGGATAGCTCAGTCGGTGTAGCGACTCGCTACGGGCTGGACGTTCCGGGGATCGAACCCCGGTGATGGCGAGATTTTCCGCACCCGACCACACCGGCCCTGGGGCCCACCGAGCCTACTGTACAATGGATACCGGGTTTTTCCCGGAGGTAATGCGGCCGGGGCGTGGCGTTAACCACCCACCCTCATCTAGCGCCGAGGTTAAAGAAACAGAAGAGCTATACCTCTACTCTCCCTCTAGGCCTTCGTGTCCTGTACTAGGGTGATTATGTTTTATGATATTTTCTTTTATTGTTTTTCACGAAGAAGACAAACTGTGTTTTCTGCCAGGTGCGAACGGAGGTTGATGAACAACTAAGGATCGATGCATAAATACTGTGAATTATCTACTCATTTCCGATATCTCGACGTCTTCGAGACATCGATTATGATCGATTATACATCTGTTCCTAAATACGAAGAAATGTTACAAGTACGACATCCTCCAAAGTACTTCCGTTTTACTGTTCTCGAAATTATTCACGAATTAATAGCTAGGAGACAACAATAGAAAGAAATCGCCCCAAACATTGCCCTTTGAGAACATTTCCTAACATGCCTGATTACCTTTCACTTTTCCTTACATATTCTTAATCTGTTCCGTCTTTATTCCTTACCACTTGTTGTTTTTATTTGTCTAACTAAGCAGTAGACTATCTATTCAGCTTGTAGGGGCCGATCCTGCCGCAGGACTTTACCCAGTTAGTCACTTTGTTGCTGGCGACTACAACAGTTGACTAATCTCGGGGTTTTGTCCTTCTGAACGTTGAATTTTGGGGTTCAATCCCACCATAAACATGCGTGACTGTGATAGGTGAACCTATGGTCTTTCGGAACAGCCGATCCTCCACCTTAAGGGTCCACTTACGTAAGAAAATGTCCGCGGACCGTCCGTACAGTGCGTGCTGGCCGTCACGGACTCCGGAACAGCCACACTGGACGGATCGAAATTCATTAGCCTACACTAAAAGTGAGAGAGAAAACAGCGTTCCTGAACGAAGGTTTTTTGTGGAAGGTAGTAGTAGCAGTAGTAGTTGTAGTAGTAGCAATAGCAGTAATAGTAGTAGTGGTGGTAGTAGTAGTGGTGGTGGTGGTGGTAGTCGCACATCCTCTCGTTCCATTAGAACATGAAGCGTCTGTGAAACATCTCCATCTGACTCTGTCGTCCGCCAACCTCTACATCTCGCTCCACATTTTGCAGCATATTTTTCTTCCTCTACAACAGTCCTTTTTTCGGGTTTCTCCGGTCTTGCTCTCCTTCTGGCTCCCTGGAGGTTCGAGTCCATTGCTTGTTTTTCAGTGGATTAATCCTCCTTCCTCAGAGTATGACCCATTGATCACCATTTTCTCTCTCTACTTTGTAATGTTATAGGGTTCTCTCCAGTAGCTTCCCACAGGTCGGTATAACTTATCTTAGGCCATTTATGCTCATTATTCTTCACAAACATCAATTAACAAGAGTCATTAATTTATTTGTTTGTGGGTGGTCACTTCCCATGTTTCGCACCCATACAGCAGTTCCGATTTAACAAAACTCTCAAAAATAAGAACTTTAGTCTTCATGAGTAGTCTGCATTATTATTCTTCCACAACAGGTACATTTCTACGAAGATTCCATTTGCCTTCTTGATCCCTGCCTGAACGTCTTGCAGTGTTGCTCCGTCTACTGTCACAGCGACACCCAGATATCTAAATTGTTCGACTCGTAATGACTACATTATTTACATTCATTTTTTTAGTAATCTCTTAATTCATCCGCAGTTCCTTTGCTTTGTGGAAGGAATAAACAGTAAAATCTTCGAACGAACGCCGCTGACGGCACCGTCAGAAACACCGTGGCCTGAATGTATTAACAGAATTAAGAGCGTAATGCTATCCCTTACCGAAGTCCAACTCTGACAATAAAATCGGCAGCCCCACACCCTCTACAATCCGTGATTAAATGTCTGTTAACATTATTAGTGGACGGGTAAGGTTAACACGTGGGCGAGGCACGTGTCTGAACTAGGGTAGAGGCAAATCTGAAAGGCGCAACTCTTTGTCCAAGAAACGGACGGCATTTGTCAGCTGTCGGAATGACACAGATGGCTTAATGCATTAACGTCTTCCCAAACTTGAACATAAAAATTTGGCAATCCTGACTGGATGTCATGCAGAGATAACCGGAAAGGCGATTTGCTGTTTCTTGGTTTTGCACTTGAATGCCGTGCATCCGTTGAGGAAGTTCTCTAAGCGTCACCTCCTTGCTGAATTTGAACAGCCAATAAAAGTCACAACCGTACACACGCAACTCACAGAACTTAGCGAGTGGCATATCACTTCCTAGAATGAATGCACCTACCACAAGAGGGTAGTGTCACCTGCCCCACAGGCTGATACCGCGAAAAAAATAACTGGCAGTTGGCAAGACGCGAGAAAGACAATCCGACAGCGATCTTGGAAGCAAGAAGACACAGGTTGAGCCTCACCAAAAATAATAATTCATTGAATAAATTCCAGGAAGCAGAAATAGAATACATAAACCCCGTATTTGAACAAGTTATAGGGCAAAGTTTTATGTCGTGTTAAACTGTGACGGTTTAACCAGCCCAGAATAGTGAATGAAAATTCTACTGCCACGTAGCTACATCCAGGTGCATAACACGCTACCCAACACGTCCCGGTGTCACCCCACGACATTCACAAGCGTGAATATTTTAAAACCATGACATATAAGCCGAAACAACACCCCCGAACCCATCTCAAACAGGCAAATTTACATTTTACGAATTTGTTACAAGCCAGGTAGGGACAACCCCCAAACCTGATATGAGCCCTGTGTTTGTGCATGGACATAAATATCAAAAAATCGAATTGTCGCCAGGCTGTCACCACGGAGGCCCGGGTGCAATTCCAGACCAACCCAAGTGAGATCTGTGGAGCGCAAATTGTCATTGGTAGAGATTTCTCTTCGATTACTTCGTTTTCCCTCTTGTCATTGTCACTCCACCAACGCTCCATACTGATTCATTCATCTGTCACTGGCGTTATGTGACCTAATCTGCGCAACTGACAAATGGCGATAATTAAAAGTGAGCAAGACAAATTTGAGAACAATGAAGGTTTACACAAATCAGTCATCGAAGGAGAGAGATTAATACAACAAAAACCCTTTAAGGATCAACATTAATCTAAACTATACATAAATATTCAGCTTCTACCGCAAAGAGAAGAGATTTTGACTTCATTATAAAAGAAAAGTTTACTGTATGCGGACACAGTCGCTACTGAATTTGAACAATGTACAGAAGACTCGATATATTTTTAATGTTAGCCACGTGGCAGCCTGCACACATTAACGACTGAATTGCGAACGGTGCAAATTCTTACCAGTTTCAGAGCAGTTATGAAGATCCAAAATCAATTGCCTGAGTACGTCGTGGCCCACTTCCAGGTATTTGAGGCGTTCCTGAAGGAGCGTGAAGCGAAAACAGGCGGCTTTACGACAATTCGAAGAGCTCCATACACATTGAGACACGTGTTCGCGAAACTTTTCGTACGTGGATGGTCCACTGAAGGCAGCGATACGCATTAATCGGCCACCTTCAAATTCGGTACGGCCACCGAAATAAACATGGGAATTCGGACCAGCAACGTCTTCCGCTTGGGGCAGATAATAATAATAATAATCATCATCATCATCATCACTCCGTGGTCAGTCTTACGCCAGGTCCATAAATTCTGCCAAAGCGAGTTCTCCACAGAATGCGAACTAGTGCTTTCTCTTTAAATTTCTAGAAGCCTCTTGTTTCCGTAAGGTCATCCAGTAGCTGCTTACTTCTCTTTCTCGTCTTCCCGCCACTTACCTTAGATATTTCCTTTAATAAAGTGTTGTTTTACAAGGCAGTTCCCATGCAAGATGTGACCAATCCAGTTAGCCTTCTTCATTCTTATCCTAAGTAGGACGTTATTTCCTCCCTCGACTCTAAGTAACACCTCTTTATGTTTCACACGATCAGTCCAAATGATCTTATGCATCATCCAGTACCACGTTTCAAAACTTTCCAAGTATTTCTGATGTATTTTCCGAAATGAAAGTTTCAGCACCACACAAAGCCAGCTCCATGTGTTACACTTACGGCACACATCCTTTTTAATTTCCACTATAATTTCTTTAGAAGTTTCCAAAGCCCTCTGGTTGTTGTAGGAGTAGAATAGGGCACACATATAGAAAGTTTGACGGAAAACTCAATTTTTAGAAGCGTTCGCAAAATTACGACAGAGTATATTTGCTTCGTCATTTCTGTCTGTCTGTCACCCTGTCCATCCGCAAGGAACAACTTGTTACTTATGGATTTTTGCGTTATGATCTCACCAAAATGCATTTCGACTGTGCTGCTACACGCAGGGCCACAGTGCGACTGCTTGCTGGCGTCCATTCGCACGCTGATACAACTTTTTCCTTATTCATCTCTGGCTTATGTGATTTAGCTTGGTCCGCTCTACACAGACAGACGAACTCTGAATATTTAAAATTAATATGTAAAGTGTAAGGTGGACTGAAGAAAAAAAAACCAACTAGATACCACTTATTATTTTATTGTACTTCTTATAGGCTCAACATGTTTAGGGCATTACTATGCCCGAAATATTTTGAGCTTATAAGAAGTACAATAAAATAATAAGTGGCATCTAGTTTGGTTTTTTTTTTTTTCAGTTATTACAATGATGCACGGTCCAACAAACATCAGATTGTAAGGTGGACATTTTCAAGAGTAAATTCCCCTCCCCCTGCAGTATTGTACTGAAACATGTGTCAATGTTTGAAGAAACACCTCTGCAAGGTAACTTCCAGTAAACAGAAACTTTTGTATTAATCACTTTATTATCCAAATAATGCACAAATATATAATTCGTAGATACAATTAAAATGATAAAATATTTAAAAGTGCTCCGACATGTTTCGGATCACAGACGAACCATCATCAGGGAGAATTAAACAGTGTTTGGCTAAAAATTACTAGAATGGTTCTATCGTGTCCGTTGACATGGACATGGTCGGTGTTATGGCAGCATACTGTGACCCGTTGTGCGTGTGTGTGTTTCACTGTATACGAAGGCACAATTTTAATCGTATCTACTAATTATATATATATATATATAT
>Ga0131853_10006014_pt1 | contig 21916 bp, 17 predicted proteins | sample TergutLab28metaG_FD_92764 | JGI IMG/M metagenome (GOLD analysis project Ga0131853, IMG submission 92764) | Labiotermes labralis P1 segment gut microbial communities from Petit-Saut dam, French Guiana - Lab288 P1 (version 2) (version 2) | ecosystem: Host-associated > Arthropoda: Insects >... | reverse complement strand
TATTTCGGCATAAAGTATGCCGCCGTCATTACTGAAAATCATTACCTCGTCATTTTAGCTTTTTATTAAATCGCCTTTTTTATTTTTGCTCATGTTGTTCAACCTCGCTTGTTTTTGGTTTTCTTCCCGGCTTTAATTTTCCTGTACGTGTTGGCTTTTCTGCATCTTTTGGAATAGCCCATGTCGTGCCAAATTTAACAGCTCCCTTGATATACCTCTCAATACAAAGGCGTTGAACGTGGCGTGGAGAAACATCCCATTTCGCCGCCACCTCATCTACTTTGATTACGGCTACGCCATAGCAAAACCGGGCTTTTGGCTGTTTACGCTAATTACATTTTAGATGAATGGCAAGTAGCAAAGTGCAAAGTATAAAAAAGCATTATCTTCAGTTAGGACGCTTTCTAACCGGGGTTGTCATGTTAGGCATTTTAGTGCTTAATGTGGCAACCCCTTTACATTAGAAGAAGAAAACTACCCCTTGACTTAAACACGATGTCGGAGTTTATACTTCGTAAGGGAAATGAAGAAGCGAGGCGAGAACATGGAACTGCAAACAGTAAGTAAGGTTTCAAAAATATATGGGATTTCCACAAGAATGCTTAGCTACTACGAACAAAGCGGTCTCATCACAAGCCTAAAAAAAGAAGGATATTCATACAGGGTTTATGATGAGCCGGCGCTCAAGCGCTTACAGCAAATTATTATACTGCGCAAATTACAAATCCCAATAAAGCAAATTAAAACTATCTTAAACAATCCTGAAGCCGCGACCGTTGTAGATATATTCAAGAAAAACATAAAGGAACTAGACAGTGAGATTACCGCACTATCAACAATTAAAAAGATTTTGGATCGCTTTGTAAGCGATATTGAAGAAATAGCTAACATAAATTTGAATCTTGATTTTTTAAATAGCGACACGGCGGTGGGGCTATCAGCGTCCCTTGCCTTGGCCCAAAAGAATGTAAAAGAGAAAATCACAGTAAACGACTTAAATCAAGCTGCAAATGTCTTAACCAAACTGGAAAATGCAAGGGTTGTCTACCTCCCCCCAATGACAGTAGCGTCGTACCGTCATATAGGTGAAGATCCAAAGGCAAACGCCGCAAAAATTATTGATGAATTTGTTAGAAACAGCGGTGTCCTACAGCTCAAACCCGACATACGCCAATTAGGATTTGACCACCAAACAGGCGCTAACTATGACGGTTATGAAATGCTGGTATCAATACCGGATGAGATGGAAGTCCCGGCACCACTAATTAAAAAGAAATTGCGTGGCGGGATGTACGTAACCGCACTAGATGTTAACTGGTACGACTACAAAAGAGTATACGCATGGATAACCAACAGCGACAAATACCAATATGACGGCGATTTCACACGTATAGACCCACCCTTGCAGGATATCCCAAGCTTTGCTGGACTGGAATTTAATTTTCAGGAGCATTTAAATTACTACCATAATGTTCAAAATGCTGATCTAAACCCAGATGATATACAGTGGGAAATGCTTTTTCCGATAAAGCCATATATATCCATAGAGGAAGTACCCATAGAAATTGAAAATAGTGTGGAAAAATGCGGCGTAAAAGCATGGGTAGTACGTAAAAATAAAATCGTTCTTATAGGGTTTACAAGAATAGTGACCGGTGACTATGGGCATTATCATTTTGCACAAGAACTTAAAGATGACGGGCGGTTGAATACTTTACTTAAATACAAAAAGCCCGGAGCACCAATCCTCCTTTTTCATTCCGCTGATTATGAAGCCGACTTAATCGATGGCCAACGCTTGACATTCGGCATACTAGAAAAAGATATAATAAATATTGAAGCTTTTATGAAGCATGACCCGTTTATCCAAAGGATAGACGCCTCCAAGTGGGTCTGCTTCGAATATACAAAAGGCTCAGATTTTCATACAGGCGACAATGTTCACACCGCGGCAATAAAGCTAGGGTATAAGTTTAACTGCGATATCATAACCGGTATGATGACTGTATATCCGGACTGCATTATAGATGAACCTATTAGTGAAGCTGATATGGAAAGTACATTATACGACTGGTATCCGGTAAGAGATAGCGGCAATATAAATTTTATATAAACTGGAGGACAAGAATGTCTAAAAAAAGAATTGAAGATGCGATCAATGAAGCCTACAAGGTAGACAAAGACGCGCAGAAAAACGCACTGGAATTTGTAAATTACCTACAAGCAAACGATGTCGAATTCGAGGAATCTGACAGCTATTTCTGGCATCCCAAATATAAGGGGAACGAAGTCTTCACAATTAACCTCGAACTCAATGAAGACGGTTTGGGCGCAAGCCTTGATACCTTCGTAAATCTTTTGCCCAGCAATAGCGACAGTTGGTCTGAGCGCGAAAAAGAAGTTATTTGGGCGAACGTGCGCCCTTGCGAAATAAACGGATGTGGCGACTGCAGCCCAGGAATCACCAAAGTTATTATAGGAAAAGAATTTAATAATCTATGCGGCAGTTTTTTAGGAATTTATGACCCTAACGCCGAGACCGTGGAGTGCATGAAGAAACTCTTTGATGGCATAAAGTGTGATATAGATAATGCATCACATGGAAAGTAAGCAGTAAAGAAATTTTATGCTGATTCTAATGCCGCCCAATCTCCACCCCGGGATAAAAATGCTTAAGTACATCCCGATAGCTGTATCCCATGTTTAACAAAACATTGGCACCGTTTTGACTCATACCGGCACCATGGCCATGCCCGCCGCCGTGAAATACTACGGCCAATAGGTTGCCACTGGTGTCGGTTTCTTTTTGTATAGAGAAAAAGCCGCTGGGCATAAGGCTCATGCCGCTAACTGGGGTACCGTTTTCGCGGGTGACGGTGGCCGCGCGGGGGGCTAACAGGCTGCGGATATTAAACTCTGTTTGCACGCGGACTTGGCCGGTTGTGCCGGTTATCAGCATCTCCATAACATTTCCACCTTGTCCGCGCCGGGTAACCTCAAGTGCGGTAATATTACCTATATTGCCTGCGGGCCTGCCTGTGGTTATACCGGCCGCATCCAACGTATGAATCATACTGGGATTGGCTTGCTGGCGGGTGGGCAGGGCGGCGTTAATGGTTGAGGTTAGTTCATCCACAGTCATGCGCACCTGCCAGCGGAACCATGGCAGATGCCGCTCAAAGGCGGGGATATCGGTGGATAGGAAAAATAGCATAGCGTTTTCTTCGCGGCTTAGGTCTCTTACCGCGTTCTGTAATGCCCGGTCTGTAATATCGTTTGGGTCAAACTGCAGGCGTGAAGACAGGTATTGTGGGGTGCGAGCAGGAAAAATGCTTCCCATGCCCCAAACTTCACCTGAGTTTGCCGTAACCCCTGCGGACGTTGAGAAAAAATTGGCGCGGATAATCTCTCCATTGTATGTAAGCACCAGCCCCGCGGTGGCCCGTACGGCTTCCATTGAGATATCGTTTTCGGGGATATTATTGTAGACTTGGCTGATTACAGAGTCGTCAACATGTGCGCCGAAGGCTCTGAAACGGTTTTCGTAAAACTGGTGTATGGCAAAAGTGCGGGCGGTTATAGCTTGCACTTTTGCCGCTTCAAGGCCGAAGTATGTGGGCATCTCGCTTGGGACAACGGCATATAGGTATTCTTCCAGCGGAAGTTCGTTAACTATGATAAACCCTCCATCTGCACGGGCAATTTCCAATGTGCCGCGATAGAGTGGGGTGGGGTGGTTGCGTATTAGGCCTATGATTTCTAAGCGGTCTTCGGGGTTAGTTGGGGTGATATATAAACGGTTATGACCCATTAGGTCAGTGGGGACTGTGAAGGTCTCATTTGTGGATAGGGTTATTTCTGTGGCGGGTGTTTCCGTTCCTCCGCCTTGTACTATAAACGGGCCTGTGGCCGTTATAGATACGCTACTATGTACCAGTCCGGCAAAATTGGACGTTCCTATAAGCACACGGATATCGACCGGTGCGGGCTTGCTTGTTATTACCGCCGCGCCAATAGCGCCACCTGTTATATGGAAATCAGCCATATCCGCGCCTACGATTAAATCTGCCGCGCTTTTTGCTGTAACCACGCCCTCATCAGAGACAGAATAAACAGAAAATTGCGGCCTTATTGGCACCGCCCCCCATTCCCGCAGTACGATGCTTCTTGGGCCTACCTGCTCTATTGTGCCGCGAATCACTGTTTCCGCCGGGGTGGCAGAAATGATTGTGTCGCCATAAATAGTTATATCCGCGATTAGGGTACCGTCCGGTAGCGGCGCTACTCCATCAGCAAATACATAATTACGTACTGCACCGCCTATAAAAATAGTTAAGCCAAGGGCATCCGCGCTCTGCACCATGACGTTGTGCAACGTGGGCTTGGCAGAAACTTGTCCCAACAGCGCCAGTATTTCACCACTCCGGTGCAGGACTTTAATCTCCGTGTCTAGATAGAGCGCCATGTTTATGCCCGTGACGGAAAACGAACCGGTGTTGGTCATAACCCGCTCTGTGGTGGCGTTGTGGGCTATTGGGATGATTTTCGCGGTGGTGATTGCTTCGGCTTCGTCTAAATCGGCAATGTATTGGATAAACAGGTCAACCCATAGCGCATATGAAATGGGAAGGCTGCGGTTTTCATCTGTTGTTAGAAGTCCTGGGCCGCTTGGATTTAATGAATTCATCAAATGTCCTGCTTCGTCTAGGGTAAGCATGTCCGTTGGCCTGAATGTTTCGCCATCTCCGGACATTTGGTTAAGGGTGAATGCCGCGTTTATATATTTGAAGTACCAACTTTGGGGGCTTACGTCCGCGAAGTTAATGGAAGGATAGCGCGCCCATGAGTTAATGGTTTCTTGGCAGGTAAGGGATAATGACAGCATCTTGGCTACTATGGCGCGTGGAACGGGGAAATCGTCGCCAATGCGGGCCATTTCTGTATCTGCTAGCGGGAGAATCTGCGTGTAATCGCCTTGCTGAAACCACCTTAGGACATCGCCGTCGGTATCATCGCTCCATTGGGTTACAACCATGGGTAAGCGACCGCCTACATCTTCGTCTTGATTGCAAGCGGTTAGTAGGGGTAGGGATAGTAGCAGGAGGAATAGGAGGATGATTGGTTTCATATGGCACCTCTTTTATGTATAGGAAACTACGTTACGGCTTTCATCGGTAAATGGGGCGCAAAAATGTACGATATGTTTTAGCATTGGGTATAAATTATATGCGTGTGAAGAGCGTGGTATTACAGGCTAATTATACCAATATAATAAACCCGCCTATACGAGTGTAGAGGACTATGCACAAAACCCATCCGCCACAGGATGGGTTTTGATACAATTGATAAAGGCTTACTGCTCTTCTTCTAACCTCTCCACAAGCGCTAAAAGCGAGGCATAAGAGTTAAAATTCTCCGGCACAAGCTCCTCCGCAGGGATAGCAACATCCATACGGTCGTTGACTTCGGCTACAAGCGTAATAATGTCAAATGAATCCAGCACTTTGTCATCAACTAAGGTTTGATGAGTCGCGTAATCAACCTCCGGATGCATTTCTTGCAAGATTTTTAATAATTCGCACATAATTTCTATCTCTCCTTATATTGGTCTAATAACCCTGCCCGGTCAAACTTCCCGCCCGGCGTAAGTGGTAATGTTTTTAGTGGGAAAACAGCATACGGCATCATATATCGCGGTAAATTGGCCTTAAGATAAGCCTTTACCTCCGCCGCTTCCACAATCTTGCGGGCTGTATAATAGAGTATAATACGGCTCTTAGTTTGGTCGAACACCGCACAGGCAAGCTCAACCTCTGGGCAGCGTGCGGCTACCCATTCAATTTCGGCAAGCTCTATCCTGTACCCCATATGTTTAATCTGATGGTCGCGCCGCGATACGAAGAATAACATACCACTTTCGTCCCGGTACCCAATGTCTCCGGTTTTGTATATAACATCCGGGAACTCTGACAGCGGGTTTTGTGCAAATACGGCCCCAGACTTTTGTGTATCACCATAATATCCAAGGCTTAAACACGTCCCGCGAATACATATCTCCCCATGCATGTTGGCAGCAGGCTCGGTGTTTTCGTCATCCAAAAGTACAATGTCTGTATTGGGAAACGGCTGGCCTATGGGTATAGCTTCCCCATCCTCAAAAAATCGCTCTGCCACATAGTAGGTAGCAACCCCGGTGGCCTCTGTTGGCCCGTAAAAATGAACAAACTTTGCCTTAGGCAAAACCTCCCGCCATTTATTAAAATGCTTAACCGGTAAAACTTCGCTGGTAAAGGCAATTGTGCGTAATGTTTCAGGAACAGCTTTTTCCAAAGCCCCAAGCCCTGCAACCAGCCCTAAAGCCGATGCTACCCAGCAGATAGTATTAATACAGTGCTGATTTATATACTCAATCAGCTTGATAGGAAACATAAACAGCGAAGGCGGTACGATATAAGTAGCTGCACCAAATTTTAGCGTAGGGAAAATTTCCTTAAGGCAAGCGTCCAAGTACAGCGGTGATTGCATACCAAAAACAGTATCCGGCCCGGCTTCCAGTACTGGACATAGGTTTTCTATATAATCTATAACAGAACGGTGGCTCGCAACTACGCCCTTAGGCGTCCCGGTAGAGCCGGAAGTAAATACTACATATAGCGGGTCAATATCCGTAGCTTTCGAGCGTACACATGCCAAATCTTCATCCAAAACCGGATGTCCGCATAAATCCGCAAAAAGCTGTGTCTCGCAGTCCACGCCCCATTTGGCCATTAACTCTTCAGTAGTTTCATCGCAAATCACAAGCGGCGGGTTTACTGTTTTAAGAATCAATTGTATACGAAGCGCCGGCATTTCTGCATCCAAAGGCACATAATAATCCCCTCCATATGCTACCCCAAGAAAAGCAGCTATCATGGCCGGGGATTTTTTCATAAATACCGCAACCGGCCGCTTGCGTATACCTTGCTTACACAAAAAAGAGCCGATAGCCCGTGATTCATTGTAAAGCCGGCCGAACGTTAACTCGCCATCACTGTCTATAAATGCGGGCTTGTCAGAGTTATGAATTACTGTGCGTTCAAGGTATTCCAGTACGTTTTTCATATGCACATCCTATATATTTATTGTACTATCTCAGGGTACAACTCTGGATTATAGGTGAAATGGTCACGCCTGCCAACATAGCTATGTATAAGTTGCGTAAACTCACGCGCCTGAGAGGAGGTAAACATAAACCGATCCAGCATCCTGCCAAATATAGGCAGCGATTCTGTTGCGTCAAAGTGATGCCAGCCCAGCCCATCGGGGTTAATCAGGTTCCAGTAATGCGCAGTTGGTGTGCCTTCTATTCTTTGAATGCGCATATTGGGGATTCCGGCTTGGGTTAAAAGTACAGAAGATATCGCGTAAAATACAAAGCAATTGCCGCGCCTGTTACGCATGGCCTGATATGCGCCCTCATACCTTGTGCGGCGGCTGATATTTGCGGCAAAAAATACATTGCCGTTAACCCAGTTAAAGATTGCACGCGCTTGCTCTACTTGGGTCATGCCTTCACGTAAAATATTATCAAGTACCGCATCCGCCATTTCGCGTACCCTTATTGGGTCTATCTCTAGCACTTCTACATATATTATCACTTCGGTACGCAACCCCCAAGCGTCTTTGGCGTAATATGTGACCGTATAACGCCCCAACTGGTGGATATTTACCGCGGTGCTGTCAACAGAAAAATTAATCGGCCTGCCAAAAGCATCCTCTGCACTAACACCTTGCCGAAATATAATAGGGTTGCCTATTTGCACCAACATATCCTGTACGCCTAAAATTCGTGGCGGTATGGTGTTGGGAAGTACAGTAAGCGTTGCTGAATACACAGAAATATTGCCAAAATAGTCCTTAAATCCAATATCAACAACTTGCCCACCGGGGGCAAAAACATATGGCTCATTGTAAAACCATATATCTATCACAGGTGACATATCAAAAACAGAAACAATAAAATCATCCGGCGCTACACACTGCCCCATGGGAACTGTAATATCCATAAGTATTGCCGTTGGTGGGGTAGTATCTACAACATTGATTACAGAATAAAAAAACACATTATTAACATAAATACGGACGGCATATTCGCCAACCAAAAACACATCATAATCAGGTAGTCCGCTATGTATAACTACATCCAATACAGTATTGCTATTTATTATGTACGCCATCGGCAGAAAATCCAAAGGCATAATATAAGACACTGGTGTCCCGGCCTCGACCGGCATATAAGGTAGCGGCGTAAGCACATAAAGCGGCACGGCAGTTTCGCCTATACGCCTGCCACTGCGTAGAGACAGAACCACCTCTTGCCTGCCGCTTAAATAAACATCAACAGCTTCCGGCTCAAGGAAATCGGCAATAATCCCTTCCGTTTCTTTTGCGAAAGAAAAGAAATCCGCAGGGGCAACCGACGTCCCGTTAAGCACTGCCACTCCGCTAATGCTACTTTCCGGAATATCCAGAGCGAAGGTCAAGTTATTGGCTAGTATTACGGCGGCTAAACTGATAATAATCACTGCCGAAAAACCTATTATATAAACATCGTATTTGCGTTTACTAGCCTTTTTGTACTTAATCATATGCATCCCTCATGACTTAAGCAATTTTATTAATAACGCTTCTTTTAGAAACTACATTAAGCCTATGAAGACCGCATATATTAACATGCTTTCATGGCTGCTTATTAGAATTTCGAAAAAAATCTATTGCTGCGCGGGCCAGCACTTCCATTGCTTCTATGTATAAATAATTGTTGCTTCTTTGTAGCAGGCCAAGCTCCGTACAGCCAAGGATTATTGCCTCTGCGCCTAAATCGTACAGGCTGGCAGATAGGTCATCCAAGGTATTTTGGGGTATTTCTCCGCGTTTTAATTGATATATTATTTTGTTTAAAAATTCTTGCGTCTCGGGCAAAACTACATCTATCCCTTGTTTAGCAAATGTATTATGAAACAGTTTTCCATACAAAGTGCCATCTGTTGCCAACAGTCCAATTTTCGAATATCCGTTTTGCTGTACATACCGCGCCGTCTCGTCCATCATATTAATCACAGGTACATAGACAGCCCCGGCTAAATCTTTATAAAAATAATGTGCCGATACACAAGGCATGACAATACACCCGGCCCCTGCTTCGGCCAGTGTTTTTGCGGCGTTTAGTAGAGACCCGAGAGGGTTTATATTACTTTTGCCGGTTATAAACGCACTACGGTCAGGTATAGACGATTTACTATAGATTATCACGTCTATGTACTCCTGCTCGGTTTCTACGGTTTGCATGGCCGTTAGCATTGTATAAAAGCGGGCTGTAGCCTGTACGCCCATTCCGCCAATTACGCCTAAGGTCTTCATTGCACAATCTCCGGGTACAAAATCGGGTCGTAGGTGAAATACTCAAATGTACCCAAGTAGCTGCGTATAATCTGCGTATAGTGCCGTGCCTGCGTGGATGTAAACATAAAACGGTTAAGCCTTTGCCCATATACAGGACGCAAAGGTGTGGTATCAAAATGATGCCAGCCCAGCCCGTCTGGGTTGATAAGGTTCCAAGAATGCCTGTTTGGCGTGCCTTCTATTCTTTGGATATGCATATTAGGAATCCCTGCTAAGGTCAGTAATACTTCGGATATGGAGAAAAATACAAAGCAATCTCCGCGTCTGTTGCGTATGGCCTGATACGCGCCCTCGTACACAGAAGAGCGGCTGACATCTGCCGCATATGCCACATTACCCGCAATCCAATCAAAAATTGCACGGGCCTCTTCTACTTGAGTCATATCTTCGTGTAAAATAGTATCTAGTACTGCACTTGCCAGTTCGCGAACTCTGTCCGGGTCAACTTCCAGCACGTGTACATAAACCATCACTTCTGCCCGTAAGCCCCATGCATCCTCTGCATAATATATTGCCGTATAAGTCCCCAACTCGCGTATATTTACGCCGGAACTATCAACAGAAAAATTAAGCGGTCTGCCAAAGGCATCTTCGGCACTTACACCTCGCCTAAATATTATCGGGTTGCCTAGCTGCACGTTGATATCCTGAGTACCTAAAATCCTAGGCGGGGTTCTATTGGGAAGCACAGTAAGTGTTGCAGAATATATAGCACTATTGCCAAAATAGTCCGTAAACACTATTTCCACCATTTGTTCATAGGGCGTAAAAACATATGGCTCGTTAACAAACATAGCCGACACTACCGGCGATACATCAAAAACGCTGTAAATAAAATCATCAGGCTGTACTTCTTGCCCCATGGGGATTGTTACGTCTACAAGCGTAGCTGTGGGCGGGGTGGTATCTGCAACAGTAACTTGGGAATAGAAAAATGCACCGTTTATAGAAACACGTACGGCGTATTCCCCGACTTCCAATGCGCCTGAATCCGGTAGACCGTCATGGATAATCGCATCCAAAGCCGTGCCTGAACTTACTATGTACGCCATAGACACAAAATATAAAGGTGAAACATCCGACACGGGTGTCCCTGCCTCTATTTGTATATAAAACAGCGGTGCCAGCACATACAAATGCGCGATAGCTTCACCAACCCGCCTTCCGTTCGTTAAAGTCAAAACTACCTCTTGTATGCCGCCAACAGAAAAATCAACGTCATCTGGCGCATAAAACTCGGCATAAACGCCTTCCATTTCCTCAATATGTGAGAGAAAGTCCGCTGGGGCAACAATTGTACCGCTTAAAACCGCCACACCATTAACTCCGCCGTCTGGAATATCCAGTGCAAATGAAAAATTATGAAAAAGCATAATGGCAGCAAATCCGATTATCATAACTGCGGTAAAGCCAATAAAATATGCGCTACGTTTACGCCTAGCAGTTTTGGGGATGCTCTGGTCTGAAATGGGCTGCTTGACACCGGTAATACTTGGTTTTTGATGTAATTCCGGTGTTAAAATCTGCTTATTTTCGACACTTGTCTCTATGCCTGTAGCTTGTAGAGCCTTTAATTTTGCCCTGCGTTTTTTCATGCGCATCCTTTTATTTGATATGCGATTGCGCACACGTTTTGACGAAAATCTAACCATGGACATCCCCCTGTTAAATCTTTAGTCCATTATCAACCCATAAATTATCCCGGTAACCATGTCGTTTTCAATAAAAAATGACAGCGTTGTACGGCCGATGGTAAACGTGAACATGTTTATATCCTGCTTGTAATCGTTGCCATATGCGGCCACAACATCGCCTAAGTTGTTGCCAAGGGTAATACCCTCACGGGTGGTTATGCTGTCATTTAAGAAGCTGATGGTGTGTACCCGGTCAAGGCTGCCATCGGGGTAAGTGTGGATTTGAATACCTGTAAATCCAAAAATACGGTCTATGCCGTCAAAGGCACAGCTAGGAGCTTCAAATACGCCAAGCGGCTCGCCAAGTAGTGGCAGCAGGTAACCCATATCTTGGTCCATTTCAATTGTTACGCCATTGTAAACCAGTGTGAAGCTTGTAAATTGGGTGTAATCTGTGGAGTTATCTTTTGCTTCGTCTTCATCGTTTGTGTAAACAGCAAAGATTTCATCATAATTATTGCCGTCTGATGTTTCCTCATAATTATTGATGAGTGGAGTAGCAAGATTCTCCTCCTGATCAGACATATCTGCCGCGTCCCCGCAGGCTGTAAGCGTAAAAACTATTATTATCAATAAAAAAACGCTTGCTATTCTTTTCATATCCTCATCCTTTCAACCATTATCTTATCAAAAAGTTTTGTATTCGCCCATATGTCGCAATTTCCGTCTGCTGCCGTTCGATTATCCTATGATACAACTCACTTTTTTCATTCCAAAGAGCGGCGGTTACAGGCTCGTTGCGCCGGTCAGGCAATTCGAAATGATATGTTAAAATTTCGCCAAAAAACCTAGCCAATTTTTCTGCGCCAAACACATTCAAATGCAACCCAGCATTAAATGTATCGGTAGAAAAATCCAGCCCGATGTCATCAATATACTCTAAAAAGTTGATGTAAAGCAAATTATTTTGCTGTGCAAACTCTACTATTTGTGCATCCCACTGCGCATGCCAGTGCGGGTATAGCGTAGGTGCCTTAACCAATACCAATGTAATATCACTGTCGGCGGCTAATTGCACCATGCGGTTCAAATAATAATACGCCTTCTCCCCAAACTGGAAATCGGCCCGTGGCAGCGGTGCCGGGATAAACCCCGCAGGCATAATATCACTGCGAATCATAAACCCGTTTATGGAGACTCTGGGGCTACGGAAAAAATATCTAAAATCTTCACGCGATATCTCGCGCCAGCGGTCCTTATAGCGGAAGAACGGGAAGATATAAGACAGCCAGTCTTCATTCTCTAAACGCGAAGCGGAAATAGCGTTAATCTTTGCCCGCGACCAGCGCATACCATCCAAAGTTAAGCGGTTATACGGCTCATACTGCGGCTCGTTGTACTGCATAGCCAATACATTAAATACAACAATATCAGGCGTTTCAAACCGTAATGTATCGTGAAATAGATAATATGATTGCCAAATAAGCTGCTGTGGGCTGCCTCGTATAAAGGAAGCAATACCAAACTCTTCCCATAATGTAATAGGTGAAAAATTGGCGTAAACTTCACAATCCCCAATAAACACGACATTGTGGTCGAAGCTAGACCTGTAATACTCCCTTATAAGCCCGCCCTCTAATACCACAGATGCATATTTGGGCACAAGTAGACGCTGAGCAATAAGAAACATCAATATAAACACAACAATAGAAGAAGTAATTTTAATCCATCGCATAGTTAAATCTCCATCTTAAAATTGATTATAAATAAACTGCCGGGCATCATAACCATGCCCATAAGCCCCAAAAATCAATACCATAAACAAAATAGTACCTACAACAAGATAGCGCAATGGCCACGCAAAAGCAGCCCATTTATCTCTAAAATCTACACCGTTGCGCCCAAGCCAGCTAAGCCAGAACAGCACAATAAGCCCAATACCGGCACTTACATAATCCGATATGGGCAAGGTTAATTCTGAAATATTGCGGGAAATGAATCCTGTAAGGTCAAACTCTGTTATAACAGAAAGCATCAACCGGAAAGTATTAATAACCCCCGCGTAAATGTCAAACGAACGTATCAAATTCATAAGCCAGAACGTACGAAAAATCTGAAAAATACGATAAGCCCTTTTCTCACCCAAGGCAGGAAACCGCTTATGAAACCGTTCATATAGCGGTGCAAACTCCAGCGAAACCATAATAACTATACCGTTGGCCAACCCCCAAGCCACAAAATTCCAAGTAGCCCCATGCCAAAAGCCTGTCAAAAACCAAGTCCAAAGCAGCGTGATATGTACCGGTAACCGTTTACCAATGCCGTCCCCAAAAAACCGACGGCTAAACTTCGAAAACCGAAGCATAGATTTACCCACAGACATGGGATAGAAAACATAATCCCTAAACCATGTGTACATAGTTATATGCCAGCGCTGCCAGTATTCCTGCGTAGAGCGGGAGTAAAACGGTCTGTTGAAGTTCTCTGTCAGTTTAATACCGAAAATTTCGGCAACGCCTATAGTAATATCCAGCCCGCCGGTGAAATCCGCAAACAGGATAATCGCGTACATTAGGATGCTTAAAAGGTAGAATGCACCCCGGAATTCGTCTGGGGCTTCTATCATAACAAGTAACGCGGGCCACAGCCTGTCTGCAATAACCAGCTTCTTGAAAAACCCGATTAATATGCGTTGCGCTCCGCGTGTAAAACCATGGCGGTTAACGGGCATACCACTATAAAGTGTCTCTGAAAGTTCGCCAAAGCGGCTGATTGGCCCTTGGATAACCTGAGGGAAAAATGAAATAAACAGCGCTAACCTAAACGGGTTAGTTAAAGGCGCGGCCTTCTCGCGGTAAACATCCATGACATAGCCCACGGTTTGGAATGTGTAGAAAGAAATCCCCATGGGTAAGGCCAGATGCATAAAGCTAAAACGTCTGCCTGAGCCAAACAGCCCTAGTAGTGAATTTGTGTTTCCTATAACAAAGTCTGTGTATTTAACAACGGCCAAAAGCCCAATGGTTATCAGTAAACAAGCCACAAACCATCTTTTGCAGGCAGCTTTGGCTTTTGCCCTGATTGCTTTGCGTGCCTCTTTATCTGTTGTGCCGGCTACGGCTTTATCGCGCGCTTCACGCAGCTTACGGATTCGGGTTGTGCAGATATATGTACTTACAATTGTGGCGGTTATGTACAACAAAAAAGATGGCCCCGCAAAACCGTAAAAGGTCATAGAACCCACTAATAGCACAAACCAGCGGTGTCTTTGCGGGAAGACTTGATATAAAACTAATACAATCGCTAAAAATATCAAAAAGGCCGATGATGTGAAAAGCATTGCTATCGTACGCCCCCCGAAGACGGAATGAGTCTTAATTTGTCACACAATTGTAATTATAACCTATATACTGTTCAATCACAATCATGATTGATATAGCGATATGGAAAAATGTGTAGTTTTGATACAAATGATGAAGGCGTTCTGCCCGCTTCGAATCGAACATAACCCAAAAGAGGCTATTGCGAATAACTGCAACAGCCTCTTTTCTTTTAATGGTATAATTTGCGTAGTGGGTGCTTTGTTTGAAATTTGGCATTATCTGTACTTATATGACCTATTATACCGCATACGCCTGCTGTCTCGCAAAACATTACGCATACGCCGTCTGCGGCTTATTAAAATTAGCGCAACTGATATCAATATCGTTAAAACAGATATAGCAATTGGCGCAACCACCGTGCGCACATATTCACTCCTCCATATAGGGGCAGGGTAGGCGGTTCCTGTGTACCTTGGCGGGTTAGCATAGTGGGTGGGGCCGACTCTTTCGCTTCCGCCTACACCTGTGGTGTGTGTATCATCCTGAGTACTTGCCGGCAAGCCCAATACAAGGTTTTGAGCAATCATCTCCACTTCACCGGCACGTATATTTTGGACATATACCGCCACATGCCCTACAACATCCCCCGCAAGTACAGGTGGGGCAACGCGTTCGGGTAAGGATAACTCATAACGCAAATCCCGGATATCAAAATCTGCTGGGAGTTTGAAGTGCAGGTTGTCATCAGCTTGCACCGCCACATATCCGATATTAAGCGGCGTGCCGTTAATTTCCTGATAAACAGGTATTCGGCGTGTATATGACCCAGATTCAAACACCAGCCTTTCCTCAAATGGCATGGAGAACCCAAATGACATAAGCGCCAGCGTGTCCCTAAAAGTCCCGCCTCCTTCACTGTTAAGCGTGACTATAATCAGACGGCGGCCGTCTCTTTCGGCGTAGGTAACAAGGGTATGCCTTGCGGCACGAGTCCAGCCGGTTTTGCCGCCAATAACCCATTCGTTAAAGTATGAGCCGGGCTGGATTAGTCTGTTTGTGTTTAGTAGTGGCCTTGAATAATCTTGACGTTCTGTGGGCGGAATATTGTATCTAAGTGTGCCTATAACCTCAACAAATACTTGGTGGCGCACAGCCTCGCGCATTATTAGTGCCATGTCATAAGCAGTGGTTAAATGCCTCGAACCGGGCAATCCGCTTGGGTTTTCGAAATGGGTGTTTTTAGCCCCCATAGATGCGGCGCGGCGGTTCATAAGGTCAACAAATTCGTCAACCGAACCGGCCACATGTTCGGCTAGTGCCATAGATACTTCGTTGGCCGAAGACAGCATTAGGCCATATAGTGCTTCCCTTACGGTTAATGTCTCGCCGACATCCATAGCTATATGACTGGAATCGCGTGGGATTGACCATACCGCATTATGAGAAAACTCTATACGCTCGGTTAAATCGTGGACATGTTCCAGCACCAATAGCGCAGTCATTATTTTGGTTATGCTTGCCGGGTAGTGACGGGTATTGTGTTCGTTTCCGTACAGTATCAGGCCGGTTTCCGCGTCCATAATTAGCACTGCCTCGGAAATGTATCTAGGCGGCGGGATAGTGGGTGGCTGTGGCGGAGGCTCGAAGCTTTCCGCTTCCTCTGGATAGGAATCGCTGATATCAGCGTCTCCCCATGTGTAGTTGCCATAGGCGTGAAGGTCTTCTATTGTAGCTGTAGCGAAGTGATCTAGGTTTGGTGCTGTGTGATTTGTGATGGGTTCGTGGTAGTAGTTATCTTCGTAGTGGTAATCATACTCTGCCTGGTAGTCATATTCATCATCATCGTAGCCATACATTTCATCCGATGTGTAATCATCGTAGGCATGAACGTTTACCGGCAGAATCATAGCGAGTAAAGATAGACATAGTGCAATTGTGATTAGTTTTTTCATATCGGTTTCCTTTCGTTTCATTTTGTATTGGGATGTGATAATCCGTGGATTTTATTAAAAAATACGCATATGTTATCTTGGGTGTGTTATGCGTATTGGCCTTGGGTGGGTTGTTTGTGGCAAACAATAGTCGTTCATCTGGGGTTATGAGTTTGGGGCAAGATATCGGAGTACCAAGGCATAGCACCTCACCGGTACCTGCACCGCAGTCCCAAGAAGCACAAGCAGAGCTGGAAACAACAAGCGCATTGCCCCCTTCCCAAGAGGAAGATTCCGGTACGATATTTGTGCATATTATTGGTGCGGTGTATGCGCCGGGGCCGTTCGAAGTACCGTATGGCTCACGGGTATTTCATGTGTTAGAACTGGCGGGCGGCGCGACCTACGAGGCCGATTTAGAATTAATAAATCTTGTGGCTGCCGTACATGATGGGATGCAAATTCGTATCCCATTCGAAGGCGAAGAGCCACAGCCGCAAGACAGCCAACCGGGCCAAGATTCAACAAGCCAAGGCTTAACAGGCCAAAGCCAAGCTGCAATTACAGCAGATGGCCTTGTTAATATAAATCTTGCCAATTTAACAGAGCTTCAAACCTTGCCGGGTATAGGTGCTGCAATTGCACAGCATATTATTGACCATAGGGAAGCAATGGGCGGCTTCAATTCTATAGAAGAATTGCTTAATGTCCCGCAAATAGGGGCGACAAGATTTGAAAATATGAGAAATTTTGTTACGGTAGGAGGGTGATTGACATGGCTCACAAAATCTTGGTAGTAGATGACGAGAAGTTAATAGTAAAGGGCATAAAATTTAGCCTGGAGCAAGACGGCATGAAGGTAGACACCGCATACGACGGTGAAGAAGCGTTAGAACTGGCAAAAAAAAATGATTATGACTTAATAATATTGGACGTGATGCTGCCCAAAATCGAAGGTACATCTGTATGCCAGCAGATTAGAGAATTTAGCCCGGTACCGGTAGTTATGGTAACGGCCAAAGATGAAGATATGGATAAAATCATGGGCTTAGAATACGGGGCCGACGACTATATAACAAAGCCTTTTAATATTCTGGAGTTAAAGGCCCGTATCAAGGCTATACTGCGCCGCAGCGTCCTTAACCGCCCCGCTGTCCCGGCTGTTGTTGAGAATCTAACCCTGCGGGATATTTCATTAGATACCCAATCACGGCGCGTAACCGTGCGCGGTGCTGAGATATATCTCACTGCCAAAGAGTACGACCTTTTGGAATTTTTCATAAGCAATGTTGGCCGGGTATACACCCGTGAGCAGCTGCTGGCCCAGTTATGGGGAAGCGAAAACGCAGGTGATGTGCGCACAGTTGATGTGCATGTGCGCCGTTTGAGAGAGAAAATCGAAGAGAATCCAAGTGATCCTAAGTATATCTGTACAAAATGGAGAGTGGGTTACTATTTTAGATAAAGTTTTGTGGTACAAGAGCCTGCGCTGGAAGCTTGCTATAAGTTATATCGTGCTAAGCGTCATACCGATGGTTGTTTTCTATTTCACTACGATGAGTTATATAGAAACTCACTACCTGAGAGAGCCAAAAGCCGATATCCCCTTTCGCGCAAGAGTGGCCGTAAATATCTTATCGCGTACGGGTACGGGTATGGAAACGCTTGCTGCGCGCGGGCCGGCATTATCCAGAGTACAAAGCGAAATTGTTAGCCGTGGCAGAGAGTGGAACCTGCGTATCTTGGTGCTTGATGAATACGCAACGGTGCTAATTGATTCTATTGCAGAGGGCGCTAATCCGGGACGCTTGGGGCAGACACTTATTATCCCTGAAGTTTTAAGCGTCTTAATGCATCAATATCAAGACGAACCCGTGCTAAGGCGTGAGCGTCAAGCAATTTATCATGCCGTTAGCATACCTTATGGTGATGGCGAGCGGTTTGGTGTTGTACTATTGGTATTTAGTGTTGAGGATGTATTTAATTCGCTGGCGGAGATAAGTGACCAAATACTGCTGTATAGCTTGGTGGTAGGTATAGCTGTTATTGCGCTGGTATTCCTCGCGTCACAGTGGCTTATTGCCCCGCTAAGGCGGATGCTGAAAGTCGTGCAAAGGACAGCCGCAGGCCGTTTAGACCAGCGCGTGCCGGTTAAAGGCGGCGATGAGTATGCAATTTGGGCAACGGCTTTCAACTCTATGACAGAAAAGCTTGAATATGTAGAAAAAACTCGTGAAGAGTTTGTGTCCAATGTTTCGCATGAGCTTAAAACGCCTTTATCCTCTATGAAGGTACTTAGCGAATCCCTTCTCTTGCAAGAATCTGTACCGGAAGAAATGTACCGAGAATTTTTGCAGGATATTGTTTCCGAAATTGACCGTATGACCAGTATTAACAATGACCTTCTGGCACTGGTAAAAATAGACCAGCGTGAGCAAGGGCTTAATATTCAGTTAATATCCATTAATCGTATGGTGGAAGATATACTAAAGCGGCTGTCTCCTTTGGCCGAGCAGAGGAATATCGTACTGCTGTATGAAGATGTACGTCCGGTAGAAATGGACGCGGATGAGATAAAACTTTCTTTGGCAATTTCCAATATCGTTGATAACGGTATAAAGTACACCCCGGATGGCGGCACAGTAAAAGTAGTTGTAGACGCAGATCATCAATATGCATACATCACCATTCAAGATACAGGCATTGGTATCCCCGAAGAAGAGCAGTCTCGCATATTCACCCGTTTTTACCGTGTAGATAAAACCCGGGACAGGGAAACCGGCGGTACAGGGCTGGGGCTTTCTATTTCATATTCTGCGGTGTTGCTGCATGGGGGGAGTATCCGTGTTAACAGCAGGCCGGATGAGGGTTCTGTATTTATTGTGCGTATACCCATAAGGAGGAGTTAAAATGGGTGTGAAAAAATGGACTGCTATTGGGGTGGCAGTAGTATTAATAGGAGCCATAGGGCTAATATCACTTTTATTAAACCGTAGCGGCAATGATGCCGGATATATAAATGTATACTTCTTTGACCCGGTTGGCATGCAAATGGAGGCAGAAGCGCGGCCATTGCCAGAGGGGGATTCTCAGTTACATGATGTTATTATGTATTTACACACTGGCCCTAAAGTGGGAACCCTTAGTTCGACATGGCCGGTTGAGCTTGCGCCGCAGCCGGAAGATTTAGTTAGCGCTGTGATACTGGAAGATTCGACATTGTTCGCTTTTTTTACTCCTGTCTTTCATGAAATGGCGCCGCTTAATCAATCCCTTTTTAAGGCTGCGTTTATCCATACTATTGGGGGCCTGCCTTTGGTTTCGGATATAACAATACTGGTGACAGATGATTACGGCCACGCTTTTGAGACGATTATGCGGGATTTATTGGAGGAAGATGAGCAATATGGGGATAATGGCGAAGATCACACCACCTATATGCCGCTGATTATTTATGATAGCAGTCACGCAGGTGTTTTGCTTAATCCACTTGACCCGCCAATTTCCCCTCAGTGGATAACGGATCGTACATTCAACCATTTGCATTTTGTAGATGCTACCGGCACCGGCTTGGTGGTAGAGACGTATTTTGCTCAGGATGTGAACATGCAGTTTGAGCGCATGGCTCAGTATGCGTTGGATCTTTTAATAGCCGGTCCGCGTCAAGAAGGTGCTGTTACTTTAATCCCGTCGGAAACCCGCATAATACGCATAGAGTTTGATGGTTCGGACATTTACGTAAATTTGAGCAATGATTTTGTTACCCGCTTTAATGGCACAAAAGAACATGCAGATTTGATGATTCACTCTATTGTAAATACCTTGCTTGCGGAGTTTTCCGCACAAACCCGTGTTTTTTTTCTGATAGAAACCCAACCATTGGAGCAATTTCACGGCATTGAGGATTTTCACACAGGGTTTACCCGGAATAATACGCTGCTTTTGTCGTATATAGAAGCCTTGGCTGCATATATGGAAGACAACGAATACGAACATGAGGAAGATGCCGAATGAAGCGCCCGCTACTTGTAGCACTTGGGTGCCTTATTTTTGGCATTGTTATAGGAAGGGCTGAGGCTCTACGGGCATTTAACCCTTTATTAATTGTGAGCCTTAGTCTTGGACTGGGGCTTCTTTTTTGTTTTGTTTTGTACCGGGTTTGCCGCTATGGGGCGGTGTTTGTTTTTGTGTTGTTTATATTGGTGGGGCTATGGCGGGTCCAAGGTAGTATGCATAGCTATATAACCGCGCCTGTTTATGTGGAGTTTAGGGGCGTGGTTGTGGATACTGGGCGCACAGGCGGCGGAAACCAGCGGGCGACGGTTGCGGGCAGAGTTTATAGGGTGGCATTGCCAACGGCGGAGGGCGTGGATGGTAACGTCGAGGAGACGCCACAATATCATACGTTTACATATGGCAGCCCCGAGTATCACGAATTTACATATGCCGAGATGCCAGATTTCCGGATTATGGCTTACATCCGCCCGCATCAGCCACAGGCTGTTATTGGCCGGGAAATAATCCTTACAGGTTATTTGCGTCCCCTTGCACGGGCGCTTAACCCGGCTGGGTATGACCAATTCCAACACCTTCGCAGCCAAAAGATAGATTCGTCTATGTGGCCGGATGAGGTTGTTTTGGGTGAACTTAGGCCATCGTTATTTGTGACGCTAAGGCAGTTTCGGAATAGGCTTGCCGGTGTGTATGACAGCTTATTGCCTATGCGTGAGGCGGGTGTTATGCGATCTATGGTTTTAGGCGACAGGCTTGATATGGACCAAGACTTGGCTGGGCAATACCGTATGATGGGGATTTTTCATATATTGTCTATTTCGGGAATGCATGTGGGAATACTTACTTTGGCGGCGTTTACGGTTTTGAAGGTGGTTATGACCGAGCGCAATGCGGGGATTGTCGTGCTTGTGATCATGATTGCATACTGCCTTATAACGGGTGCTGCCGTGCCTACGGTGCGGGCGGTTACAATGGGTGGAGTGCTGGTTTTTGGGCGGATTTTATATCGGGATTATGATTTGCTAGCTTCGGTTTCGCTGGCTGGGATTGTTTTGCTTATTTATGAACCGTTGTTTTTATTTAACCTTGGGTTTCAGTTATCCTTCGGGGCTGTATTTGGGATTGGGATACTTAAAACTCCTATAGAACGGGGGCTTGCGCTTCTTAAGCTGCCCGCGGGGAATTTCAGGGGTAGTTTAGCAGTCGGGATTGCAGCAGTGGTGGCATCTTATGTTGCGTTTCAACATCACTTGTATGAGATTCCGCTTTACAGTGTTATTGGTAATATTGTTATTATGCCTACGGTTACAATACTGTTGGTTATGGGTGCTATGGTTGGTCTGGTGGGGCTTATTTGGATGCCCGGGGCTATGGTTTTGGCTGGGCCGGTTTACTATATTTTGCGGTTTTATGAGCTTGTAAGTAGCTTTTTTTCAGCTTTACCGGGGGCAATGGTGCTTACGGGCGGGGGGAGTTTAATTGTTACTGTGGCGGCGACTTTTGTGCTTTTAGCCTTCGCGTTTACATTTTCCGGATATGGAGAGGTTTTTAGAAAACGACTGCCGCTGCTTTT
>Ga0131853_10006012_pt1 | contig 21920 bp, 13 predicted proteins | sample TergutLab28metaG_FD_92764 | JGI IMG/M metagenome (GOLD analysis project Ga0131853, IMG submission 92764) | Labiotermes labralis P1 segment gut microbial communities from Petit-Saut dam, French Guiana - Lab288 P1 (version 2) (version 2) | ecosystem: Host-associated > Arthropoda: Insects >... | reverse complement strand
GTTCATCACCGCACCCACAAGCGTCCGCCACCTGTCTCTATCCTGGGCCAGCCCAATCCAGTCCATATACCCACATCCAACCTCCTGGAGATCCATCCTAATATTATCCACCCATCTACGCCTGACACTATAATATCTAAATGTAGACGACCAAAATTACCTTTCACATCCCTTACAATTCATTTTGGGCCGTCTTCTTACTATTCAAACCTACAGGCCTGTAATTTGAACTGCCGGCAGCGTCGCTAAGTGAAAAATAGATAATAAACAACACCGACTGATATCTTTTGAAACACAGGTGATTTAAAATTTTGTACTAAATTAGTTGGACGGCCGGAGATCGGTTCCCGATAGATGCTTCTGTTGTTCTTTACACCAGGTCCGTGTCCAGGTAGGATTTGGACTTTACTGTCTCTTTTCCAAAGGTTACAGACTTCTCTTTGCCGAGGGTGGGTAAATCGACCGGAGCATAAAGTAATGCAGTGTTCAGCTGGCTCAGATCAGGGTCAGGAGGTATGTAAATTCCTACTGAATATAATTAAATAATTCGCTTTGCAGGCTTAAAATACAGGATTATTCGAAATGATTGTCGGGGTTTTAACAACTTGTCATGCACAATACACTTGAGATAGGAGATATTTGTTTTGTTATTTAATAGAACAACACTCCAAGTTGTTGTTCCATACCTTACAGGTGCCCTATATGGGCACACTTTGTGATTCTACAAACATCAACACGATAATGAAATGTAAGCACACAAAGCGCTTTCTCACTGCCGTTCGCCGCCATCTTAGTAAGCTGCACTCCAAGCGGAGAAATTCGTAACTACTGCACACCGCACAACATAAAAGAAAAGTTTGAGAATTTCTAGATCCATCGGTGCAACTACATACTCCTATCTCAAGTGTATTATGTATGACAAGTTGTTAAAACCCCGACAATCATTTCGAATAACCCTGTATTTAATTACACATGTTTTCAGCTACTGAATTTTCATTTGAAGGAACGACACTAAGAATGGTTGAAAGATCACGGTATTTTAAAACAGCTTCTAAAATCAAGCTGTTGCGAAATGTATAAAAGTAAACCGATATTATTTAGCTATTCGTAAAATTTGAGAAAAATTTCTACGGACGGCTGCACTTTGTAATGCGAGGTCATGGAATTGTTTTTACTCCGATACAGGATGTGAAGCAGATCGCGTTTTGGGTGCCTCATCTTGCATTGTCTTAGACCTGAATTTAGTTTCAACATCAAATAAGTATGTCCATGTTCTTGTGTCACGATCACGACTGATGTCAAAATCATGGTAACGCTTAGCTATTAAGTCATTAGAAATTTTAGAAAAGTTCAATTATTTCAGAATGACTGCCTATCAAAATTGTGCTAATGAAGGTAATCTGGATTTTATTTGGTTTCTATTGCCTCCTTCGCCTTAGAATCTTTGTTATCCATTTATCTATCTGAAAACCTTTATAACGTGAATAAAGAGATCTACTGTGTGTTTGAAGTCTTTGCCGTCACCCTAATAGAAGAACCTAGTTTGAGGGTGTCAGAAGGGGGTGCTAAGAAGAATGTTGTAACCTTAAATCGAGGTAGCAGGAGAAGACGAATATTACATAATGTGGAGCTGAGTAAGTTCTGCTTTTTCAATATTATTGGTGCGATGAAATAAGGCGGGGTTACATGTGCGGGGTTTGTGGCTTGATTGCGACAGAGACGATAAAATGTAACAAAATCTGGTTCGGAAAAAATTTAAAGGAAGGAAACACTTTGGAGTTCTGGGCTTAGACAAGAAAATAATAGGCCGTATTGAATTTATCCTTTATAAATAGTGTGCGTGCTTGATTCGCGTGGCCTCCACTAGATGTCCGTGCCGGAGTCGTTATAACATAATGATACACTATAACTTTCCAAAATGTCGGGAAATCTTGGCTTCTTGAGAGACTGTCAGCTTATGAAGGGTAATGGAGAAGGGGTTACCATCAGCATCGACAGACACACCATTATGTCTGTTAAGGAGCGGCAGCCGCTTCGAATCTCGGTCACGATACAGTTGAACCTGACAGAGGATTCTGAATTTTTTTTTATCTTCGGATAAATTATGTGATTGCAAAATGAAACGTCTGTAGTGTATGTTGTTATAGTTTTTTTTTTTGCAGATTCGTCTTTTGGAGTTGGTAATGCAGTGCTAAACAACGAGAGCTTTTGAAACAAGTGGTTATTTGGTCGGTCTCTAGAAGCATTTCTGCAGTAACACTGTATTTCTGTTATTTATCAAAGTTTCTTCTTATTTTATTATAGATCTCTGACCGCAGAATAACCACCAGAAGTCATCAGCCCTCTTCTTGTTTGTTAAAACTTCATAGCGACACCAGCAATCATCCTTTCGCTCTACGATTAGACGTCCATTTATTCACGAATATGATCCTTAAGAACGTAGACAAGCATCGTTTATTATGCACGGCAAACGTCATTGCACATAAGGATGAACTTTTACATGATAGTACCACTCATGAAATAATCATTTTATACAACACAGTCATGTTGATATCCATGAAGGTTTATATAGGAATGGAAATTCACGCCAGATGCTTGACACATTTTGAAGATTCGAGTATTTTGGGATATGGTATCCTGTCGAATAGTAAATATTTACCGACGTTTCGGATTCGCTAATGCCTCAATCTGTAGTGTATAGGCAGTCCAATAATGGACTAAAAATAGAGGTAGTACGTCGCTTCGAAATGTCGACAGCTATTTTACTGTCGACACGTCATCGTGTTCCTGAATACTTGAATCTTCACCGACGGTGCTGCGAAAACTTAAAATCTCGCATGGTAAAATTCAATACCAGCTCAACGAGACATGCCTTTCTTACAGAATTTGTAGATATGTTTGAGATCAGAATCCATTTATGATTTCACATAACTAGCTCAATTGGTTCATTGTTCATACCGCAAAATAAAATTGACTGAAGAATCCACGCTGTCCCTGGGTTGCTGCTTTACATTCTACGAAACTGAATGGGTATCCAGTAACAAAATATATAGTTGTTGGAAGAGCAATTGCCGTAAATAGTTCAGGACTGTGCCGCTATAATAGTGCTTGTGTCGCTTCCACCAGAAAAATTCGCAGTGTCTCCATATTGGAATTTGTGTGGGGAAATTATAAATTACAAGGTGGGGTTGTTTCTGGTATGATATACCATGTTTCATGGAAATCTGTCAGCTGGTTGAAATTTCTTAAGGCAGCAGACCCATGAACGTGATTAAACCATAAACCTGTCTTTCCTTATAAATATTAAAGTGAGTTAATAAGGATGAAACAAAGGTGCTGTGTTGAACAGTTCAGATGTGCGTCCAGTGATTGCCACTCCAGTACCTCCGGCCATGCCACACAGCTATGGAAATGCTTCATAACACGCCCACTCCATCAAATTACTAAGGTTCAGTTCTATGAATAAAATATGAAGAGGAAATCGTGGTTAGGAGGAGGAGAGAGAGGATGAAGTCAAAGTAGGGGAAGCAGAAAAAAGAAAAAGGATACAGAAAAGAGGGGAAGGAATGAATTCGTCAAAGCGACAAGCAAGCAGCCATGATGAAGTGGGGTGTAAAGTATGGAAACATCAGCAGCATAACAAGTATAAGATTTATAGGGAGATAAATTAGACATACGGCCTACAGGACCGGGGATGAGACCTTAACATAACACCGACGTAAGTGGTGAACATTTTGTTTTATTAATATTTGCCTTCTATAAATTTAATTTTTATTTGTTTCATTGTGCTCATATTATGACCGCCATAAAGCCTCCAGTTTTTATTTGTAATTCATTATTTCATTAAGCTATTTGTTAGAATGAAGCTACTTTTTTATGCCTCCAAAGCACGTTGTGTAAGGCATGCTGCGGCAACTATGACCTGTGAATAATATGGTTGTCCTTTGGTCAGCAACCTTCGATGCGGGTGCCACAGGTTGACACACGAAGCAGTTTACCGACTCAGAGAAATTCGTACATGAAAACTGAAAAGAATATATTTTTTTATAGTTTAAGGCATTATAGTGTTTAAGAACTGGGAGCAGTTAATTGTGCAACAATACAGCTTTATCTTTTGGCTTTGATGCATGTGGTATTGTAAATAAGAATGCTTCCGAAGGACTTGGCAGCACGCTCTTCATAGAGGTTATTGCCTTGTTAACAAACTGTGCACTTTCATATCCAAGAACTCATGTTTATTCCACCGCTGTGAGAACATTCCGTATGAGGCACTAAAACTCTTACGGCTACATCGCTCTGCGCATACTTGATTACTTTTCCGATTTCGTCTGTGCCTGTTGGTGTGCTTGTGTGTGTGTGTGTGAGTGTGAGTGTGAGTGTGTGTGTGTGTGAGTGAGTGTGTGTATGTGTTTGTGTGTGAGTGTGTGAGTGTGTGTGTGAGTGAGTGTGTGTATGTGTTTGTGTGTGAGTGTGTGAGTGAGTGAGTGAGTGTGTGTGTTTGTGTGTGTGAGTGTGTGTGTGAGTGAGTGTGTGTATGTGTTTGTGTGTGAGTGTGTGTGTGAGTGAGTGTGTGTGTGTTTGTGTGTGTGTGTGAGTGTGTGAGAGTGAGTGTGTGTGAGTGTGAGTGTTTGTGTGTGTTTGTGTGTGAGTGTGTGTGTGTATGTGTTTGTGTGTGAGTGTGAGTGTGTGTGAGTGTGTGTGTGTGTGTGTGAGTGTGTTTATGTCACATTAAACTTCCCTCTGTTATGGGCATTAGGTGTTTAGAGCAGGCCATTGTTCTTATGACAACCCTTCAGCAGATTTAGCATTGCCGCTCGCGTAGAGCGTTTACTAAAAGTTATGTATCGGCGCATGTTACAACGCATTTTAAATTCAGAGTTCCAGCGGTTTCTGAAGATGTCTCTAAATAATTAATAAAAGGATCATCAGCAATTTCACATGAGCCCGTAAACTGAAACTCTGTCGTGAGGTAGCTTGAACTTACATGCAAGCTCGCGTAGTTAAACATTTGCATTGCGCTGTAATCTTTTCGTGTACGAGATTAAAAAAAATGGACGCCGTTACGTTAAGCATACGCAATCCCCTGAAAGAAATTGGAGGTGTTGGTTTTGGGAAGCATCTTAACGTTTTGTCCATGCTGATGAACCGTCAGTACTTGCACCTACATTATTTCGTACAAGAAGTTTAATCTGTGTACTCCGTCGATAATTGATATCTAATTATTTGGAGAGGTTTCAATGAAGCAGACCTTTCAAAATCAAAGCAGATTGCGGGCGAGACCCAAAATCCAGCTGTACGTTTTGAGCCGCAAGATTTAATGTCGTGTTTCCCCGTCTTTTTTTTTTTAAGAAGGTATTTAAATGTCAAACGACTAAACAAATGCCATATTTTTAAAAAATATTATTTTTAATATCTTAGAAAGTAAATTATAAAATGATAAAACTGAACATTCTCATAATTAATATGTTATTTTAAAGGATGAGTAATTGAGAAAGTAGGATAAGAAGAAGTCTCCATTTGTGATAATTTTAAAGGGAAACAACAAAGAAAATAGGCCCATTATTTGCCTCTATTTTTCGGCTTAGCCTACAACGCCACAATGATACTGATACTGCGATACTTGACACCGTTCAGTATTCCATAGGATTTGCTGTTTTCTTATGAAAGGACAGTAAAACTTCGCAAATATCAAAACGTGAGCGGGACGCGTGTTCTTCAGGCCTGCACAAAAGTAAAACCCATGAGAGACCGTGGTCTATTTTATATGCGAATAATCCGCAATCGCCAGCAGGAGGTCAGAACTGTAGACCCTATCGCTGAGTGCCTGAAATATTCCCCTTAATTTCATAGACAGGGTGAATGAAGTGCTACTAAAGGTGTTGCTGGAGCAGTAACTCGACGTATATTGGAGAGGTGATTGGTTCAACCCTTGGCGGAATGATCGGCTATTCTGACAGGTCTCTCTTTCACTGTTCTCACTGTTCGTGCAAATGCTCGGATAGAATCTTTCTTCGATGAAACATGACCACCTTCTTCCAAATACTTCCCCAATTCATCATTTATTAATCATCCTTGCCATTCACGTTATGTAATCTCGAGCCATTGGCTGGGTGATTAAATAATTAACAAAGAACATTTCTAACTGAAAGGCTTTGCATTCGGCGTCTATAGCATGACTGCATTAATTCAGTTGTCACCGTACAAAATTCAAATCCAGTGCTTCATGTAGTCCTTCATGTCTTCACAGTTCGGAATTACGTTCCGTGTACTAAATTAAACCGTAGTACAATTTGTAGGCTACTCTACTATAATGTGGGCTGGGTAGCTTAGTCGGTATAGCGACTGACTACGGGCTGAACGGTCCGGGATCTAATCCCGGTGGGGACGAGATTTTCCGCCCGTCCAGACCGGCCGTGGGACCCACCCAGCCTCCTGTAAAATGGGTACCGGGTCTTTTCCGGTGGTTAAGTGCGGCCGGGTCGCGCTGCTGACCACTCACCCCCTTCTAGTTCCGCGGTCATGGAAGAGTAGACCCTCTGGGCCACACCGGGCCTGTAACGGGATCACTTTACCTTCACTCTGCTATAATAATTTCTTCCTTTGTACTTCCTCCTTAATTCATTCTATGATTTATCATGTTGGTGTGCAGTAATGACATTCATATGCGAATAAGTGTACACAAGAAGATGGTGATTTCATAACCACTGTTATTACCAGTCTCTTCGTTGGAAGAGGATTTGTAGAAGTATTTTCCCTGTAGTTAAATTTTATAGTAAGTTTTTCTTAGTAATAGACGAGTGTGATATTTTAGGGGAATTAGTCACAAACACATTTCATAATATCATAAAAAGTTGAGTTTCTATGCACCTCATTGACACTGACATACCACGGCACATGCTTCAGCGGAAGTCTTATATTTTGAGTAATCCTCTGTGTAATGTCAAATTTGATCGGTTAGCTTTAAATATTTTATGGAACTCTTCGCTAAATATCCAAAATTCGAAACCCATATGCCACAAAAGTTTCGCAAAAGGTGATTAAGAGGCTGGAGTTGCACCACTTACATTGCAATTTCTAACTCGATTGAGCTGTATCTTTCATGAGAGGTTATGTCAACAGAAACTGATCGTGCAGTACCTGCACCTTGTGTCTTTTTTAAACGCCTATCATGTATCTGAACTTTTTTCCAAACTTTATAACTGCCACGCTAAATAACTCAAATCTTTGTCGGATACTGGCAAGTTGCAGGAGCATGCACAGTGATACACACTGAAAAATCGATGTTTTCTTTCCAAAAAAACAAGCAGAAAGTAAAAGTTGTCACTGCAGACGCCCTGAAGGCTCATGAAAGAGTGGAGACCTAGTTTCTATCATTCATCATCTCGGCGCAAGGTGGAGATGGTTGGTTAGCTTCACGCTCAGTAGTCATCAGTAATCATCAAACTGCAGGATTATGGGATTATCAATGAATGATGAACTGTACGGACGCGAAAGAAAGATTTTCTTGTCTAAGTGACAAAACCAGTCAAAATATCTGGTCTGAAGGTTCGAAATTTAACCCTGGGACCTCTGAATCAGAAACAGAAATGTTAATCTTTGAACGTTACGAGGAGAAGAATAAGGCAGAATTGAAGAAGGGGAACAAGGACAGGAGGGGAGGGAGGAGTGGAACTAGGAGAATAATAAGGAACAAGAGAACGGTGACTATGTGGAGAAGAAGGAGTGTAACGAGAAGAATAATGTGAGTGGAAGTGAGAGAAAGGAGGAGAGGAACAAAGAGGGATGGAAATAGAACAAGAGGAAGTACAAAAACAAAGAGAAGAGCGAGGACAGGAAACAGAAACAGGAGAATCAGGGGAACAGGATAACGAGGATTTGATGAATGAGTAGCAGTAAAGAAGAGAGGCACAATTGTTAGCCGCAACACGTCAACTTTGACAATTTGCTATTTTTTTCGAAGTTTCTTTGATGAGCCTATTTTCGTGTAGTCATTACCTCTTGAGGCACCGCTTTTCAGGCTTCTAAAAACAGGACTTAGCAGGGAAGCCGTTAGACTGCTCTGTCAATAATCGTTTGTAAATGCAAACTGGAATATAAACCCACAGAAACGAAGCAAATGTCACTCATGAAGGTGACAGTCTTGGTTTATTTTGAACAATGACAGATCACTATTTGTTTTATTAAGATGGAGGACGGGTATATTGCATTAACTTAATCCGCTCTTGAGCGAAGGTATTGTGATAGCAATAAATAGTCAGGCATCCATAAGAAATACATACAGCAGACAAAGCTTGTCGACTATTAATTTATCTGCGTACACTCTTACGTACACCGGACCTGCGTGTTAGGATATATGCATGTAGAGAGAACATATTACACTGCATTCCACATTAGGCATTATTACTTACTAGCAGAAAGACTCGCATTAAATTCCAAAGAGAATGGTTTCTGTCGTTTATTTATCCCTCTCTTCTTGTCTTCTTATCCAGTATCTGTTCATACACCCACCTCCCTTAGTTTGATCTGTTATATCTTCATCATTCCAATGTCATGGACACGGCAGAGCAAGCCAATACTCACAGCTTCATATTCCATATTACTACAGTCTCAGTGTGTACATGCCTTTCACATGGCCACAAAACTAGGATAAATCTAATACACTTAATAAGAAGGAAATAAGCAGTTGCGGATTGAAGACGGGATTAAATTTCGTGCAACACTAAAACACTTTATTATCCAACAAATGCACAAATATATAACTCGTAGATACAGTTAGAATTATTATAAAATATTTAAAATTGCTCCAACATGTTTCGGATCAAAAGGGGTCCATCATCAGGGAGCTCTATACAGTGTTTGGCTAAAATTACAGTCCATTGATATGGACGAGATAGAACCATTACTGTAATTTTAGCCAAGCACTGTATAAAGTTCCCTGATGATGGATCCCTTGTGATCCGAAACATGTTGGAGTAATTTTAAATATTTTATAATAATTCTAATTTTATCTACGAATTATATATTTGTGCATCTATTGGATAATAAAGTGTTTTAATCGTCATTGATGCACGGTACAAACATGAAGATTCATGCAACACGTCCAAATAGGTCACTGGGGCCATAATAGCCTGCTGGCCAGGGATACAGGCGGGAGTTACCGTCTGTAAGGCGGTCGGAACGTGAATCCGAACCCTCATGTCCATACAGCATAGAGGTCAGCAATTGAAACATAAGGTTTATCTTTATTATTAATAGAGTTTATATCGCCCTTTTTTTTGTAAAAAGGGGCTAACTGTCATTTTGAGCTAAACTGAGTTATGTTTAGCGAATCATTCAACCAATGGTCCTGTATGATGTGTGAAAAGATGACCACTCCATCTTAAAGAATAATGAAGATGGGGTGAAGGGGAGGGGGGAATCCTACCTCTGAAAGCATTTGTCATACGTACAGCGGCGCCACCTTCTTGCTTATGTAAAATTTATATATTTAGTTATATATTTTACGAAACAGGGACGATATTTGCAGTATTTAGAAATTTACTGTCCATCCTTAAGAAAGGAAGGGAGTGAGGGAGAAAGATGCGAAAAGAATTACTTTCCTTTGAATTTCAACACTTTTTTTTTCTAAGTAGTACTTAATAATATGTAATGTTGAATGCAATACGGATTACATTGCTTCTCTGTGATAAATAGCAGCTAGTTAATGGTGCTTGGTGAATTAAGGCTCTTTACTTTGAGTACAGGGCGTATCGTGTAAATATACTTTGTTGGGAAAATGTTTGGGTTGTATGTTACCATTACATTGCATTCAGTGGTCCTCAGAGCGCACTTCGTTCCAGAATATTCCGTTTTCCGTGTTTCTGAATATTGTTTTTAGACTCTCGGTAGGTCTCCATGCAGTGGATCGCTTCATCGCAAACCTTGTATCTACACAGGACTACGCAGACAGATAAATAAGGGGACACAGGATCCCGGATCCCATTGTCTCTAGATATAAGGCAGTGCACGCCTTGAAAGTACGGTCACTGCAGTCGGTACGTCTAGTTACCGTTACATCCCCACTTCGACATGTTGTTCTGTAGAATTAATGGCCATGCCATGAGTACGTATTCGGTAGTGGAGGTGTAATTCCACGCATTACCGCCACTAGGTATAGGTCAGCGATCAGGCATACACTCAACCCCTTTACTCTTCTGGAAGAATTCCCGGGTTCCTCTTAAGTAGGAGGCTGGTTGGGCCTCAGAGCTAGTGTGGGCTCGCTAGAGAAAATAAAAGCTGTATTCCTCCCAGGAATCGAACCCGATTCCTGGTTACCCATCACTTACATTGTTCACTATCCTGAGCTACGCCGGATCTACCTTATCTGTAGCCGTAACTGTAAAAGGCTTATAATTCTGGGTATAATACAGTAACCAGATATCTTTGAGGTGGAGGATCCAGTCTAGAAGCCAGGTGGGGATCAGAGCCTTTATTAGCATATTAAGTTTGTTTATAGTTACGCAAATGTTCCAACATAATTTATATTTCCATGCTTCACAAAGCCGGGAACATGTTATTATCCCCGAAGTACGTGATGTGTATTTTTGTGTGTAGCATCGCCTCACATCACATTAGGATGAAGGGAAAGGGTCTAATGTGTTCTTGTATACACGAATCAGGGTGTGGAACGAAGGTGTTGGTCCATGCCGGGTATAATTTTGGGCATCAAGGTAGAGAATAATCGGATAATTGGATAACATCCATCCATAAATTAAATGGGTAGGCTATATGAATTTATACAGAAGCGGGCTGGTACATTCATTGCACGTCACGAGCTGGACGACTGAGAGAAGTTGGGGTTCGATTTCCGTCTGGAGTAAAATAGGCTACTTATCGTCCGTCTGCAGCGTCCGCACTTGCTCTGGTGCTCTCTTGACGTCCTGTTGCAACTGTTATCGCGGCGCTTTTAGCAGGGTTCTCTTGCCGTTTGTGTAAAGCGGCGGTGAGTTGCCGAGGTTAGGAATTCTTGGAGCTAAACCTCCACTCTCACACATCGCCATAGAGTGATAATAACTAGAACAGGTGCAACTTTGCCTTCACATTGCCTTTAGATGAATAAGAACGGCTTTGTCGGTTTACTGTTACGTATTGCTTGTCACTATTGGCACGTAGTGAGATGTCAAATGACAGGCTAGTGAATATCAGTTGGAAATGGAGCGGACAGAAGCAGTTGTGGCTGGCCTAATTCGGAATACAGCGTGAATTTGCCTAGGGAACTGAGGAGAGCCTCCAAAAGAATTTAAGCTACTTGGTTTCACGGTCGAGCTTTGAACCGGTACCTCTAAATTCAAGTCGGAAGCTTCAGTGCATGAAGCAAATTGATCGACCATGTAGTATCTACCCATCTATGGCGCTACAGCCCCTTCTGGGCCCTGGTCTCCCTCCGAAGATGCCTCCATTCTTCTGTGTATTCTGGTAGTCTCCTTCATTCTCGTATTCCTAGGATCTGTGATGTGTCCTTCCGGACGACGTACTTCCATCTTGTTTTTGGGTTTCCCACAGTCTTTTATTATGACATTTCTCTAAAGAATCCCTTTTATGGATCTTTCATTATAAAATGACCCGCCCACCCTACTCTTCTAATTTTCATATCTTCCACGATATTTAGATCTTTGTATAAAATATAAATTTCACTATTCCATCCAGGACTCCATCGTCCTTATCTTGTATTGGGCCATAAATTCCTAATATTTTCCTTTAAAATGTGCATAACATTTGTTCTGCCATGTGTGTTAAAGTCCAGTTTACACTTCCATGACACAGTACTGGCTTAATTATTGTTTTATATATTCCGATTTTATAATTTCGGTGGAATTGTTGAGATCTAAATACAGTTTGCAGAGAGGAATAGGCTTCATTAACGGCTAGGACTTAGGCGTTGATTTCTCCTTTTTCATCCTCAGTTTTATTGATTACAGCCCTCCAAATATTTAAAGTTCCCAACAGCATCAATGTCATGGTCTGTAATTATTAATATTTCGCTTATTTTTCTTGTTGTCCTGTTTTGTACCATTACTTTTGTTTCTTAGACTTGATATGTAACCCTTCTTCTTTAGCTCTCCATTTCAGCTCTTCGTAAACCTCAGAAACAACTCTTTTCGTTCTTCCTATAATGTTTATGTTCTCTGCACACCCTGTTAACTGCACTGATTTGTGAAATATTGTGGATTTGACTTCTACTGACAACTGTCTCCTTACATACTCCATACTATATTCAAGAGTCTGGGTGCTAATCCATCTCTTTGTTTCAAGCCATTTCCTACCTTAAACCCTCAGTCATCATTAGTTCTGTCTTACCTTGGTAGGTCGTGTCATGTATTTTTACTTTTACTAACCTAATCATTTTATTTGGAATTCCAAAAAATTTCATTGTTTCATATAGTTTGTCTCTTTGTATACTATCATGGGTACAGGAAGTCAATGAAAATGTGATGTATTTCTACGCTGTATTCCCAGGCTTTTTCCAACAGATTTGTAACTGTAAAATTTCGGTCCGGAGTTGGTTTTCCTGCTCTAAATCGTGCCTGGTACTGTACCATGTAGCATCAGTTTGCTGAATACGAAGTTACACTTTTCAGATCGCCAAAGTATGTTTTACATACTGTTTTATATTGATGTGAAATGTGGCCTCTATACATAAGTCAAGTAAGAAGAGTGTTTGAGAAGAGGGAGGACGACAGTACTGGGGTTGTAGCTTAGACCTTTAGGGGGTAGTTTGCATAGCCAAGTGCTTAAGCTGTTTTAAAATCTCGATGTGTATTTCAGTCGTCATTTTACTCTGTTTATTTATTAGCCTATTTAAATATTCTTTATAAACTGCGTAAAATATGCAGCGCGTAATAGAAGGATGATTTTGCGTGTTGAAGTGGGAAGGGTATGGAAGTAATGCGATCGTCTAGAAGGCGCTCTATCAAGGTTTACCTGAAGGAAATAAACAAAAATCATAAGATACCTCAGTCGTAAGAACGGGCCTGCGGTCGGGAATTGGTGAATTCTGAAGCTGTGGGTTTTAAATGTATAGGTAACCGTATTATTAGCTGTTTTTGGTATATATTACCCACCACTACACGGTACCATTACGTTATTGTTGTCAGACAGGTCTGTAGCAAGGGTCTCCAAACTTTTTATGGCAAAGGATCACCCCCGTTATTAAGGGATTGTTTTCCGGGCCGAATGGAGAAAAACAGCAATCAACTGGTGTACCTGTATGCCCAAGTTACTTTGAAATGTTAATAGTACATACACAGTTAACAAATGTGGCCGCGGATGCATAAGACAACCATGCCAACCGCATGCGGTCCGCGGACCTTGGGTTGGAGATCCATTGTTTATATAAATATTTTACTGTCCAACCTATGCAAAATTAAGTAACATATAGTTACAATTAAAGAATTGTAAAATATTTAAAAGTGCTCCAACATGTTTCGGATCACAGAGGATCCATCATCAGGGAGTCTTGTACAGTGCTTGGCTAAAATTACAAGAATGGTTCTATCGTGTCCGTTGGCATAAACGTGGTCGGTGTTATGACAGCATATTGTAACCTGATGTGTGTGTGTGTGTGTGTGTAGTTCACTGTCTAGGAGTACCCATCTAGACAGTGAACTACACACACACACATCGGGTTACAATATGCTGCCATAACACCGACCATGTCCAAGTCAACGGACACAATAAAACCATCTTTGTAATTTTAGCCGAGTTCTGTACAAGACTCCCTGATGATGGATCCTCTGTGATGCGAAACATGTTGGAGTACTTTCAAATATTTTATAATTCTAATCTTAACTGTAGCTACGTGTTATTTAATTGTGCATAGGTTGGACAATAAAATATTTATATATTAATGATGCACGGTGCAAATATGAAGACCAATGTTTATAGTTTAATTTTCATACTGCTCACGTATTTTAATATCTTAATATAGCTTTAAAATTAATTTAACTTTTAAACGTTTTTTAAAAGTTAATTTTAGAATTTACAGTTTGTGCTTGCAGTGTTAAGAACTAAATATCCACAGCAATTTCTTTCTAATAGAACAAAGTGTAATTGGACATGTTTAGTTGTAGTCTTCATGAAATATAATTCAATATTATATTCTCTCCAAAATTAAACACAGTATATAAAATGGAACGGTCATTTTCTTCCTGTCTTTAAATTGTGCTTGAATCTTTTTGTTTTATGTTTGTTTTAAAAGCCGACAAAAATGCAGTACTGTAAGCTACGTATCTAGATGGTTCCATGAGAGGGTCACGTAATAAACCTGCAGACGTAATACGCTGTTCAGTTTCTTGTTTTAAGAAAAAAGGACATTGCAATACCAACTGTTGATACGTTATAGCCGTACAATAATAGAAAAATAACTGACCGTATTTGACAATTATGTGTGATGACCTAGCACACACACACACACACACACACACACTGCAGTTGTCAAGATATGTATTGTTTTTAGTCACTTCACGTTAATGTTTATCCTTAAGAATATAAACAATAGAATTCAGGCGTTTCAGGCGTTCATATTAAAGAATCCATGCTTTTTCTTTCTGGTTTACTAACGAGTAACACAGACATACCTCAGTATAGTGTCCTTACACTTGGCGGAAAGAATCCCCAGGCAATTTTCTGCACTTATACTGCATCCCGTACGTTTATTTGTACATGAGTATTGAGAAAAACTCTTAACGAGAGTCATGATAATCATTTTGCAGCTAGGCAGGGGATCCTGAACTCTGCTTCCTCAAATGCCGTTGTTGGAGAAATCTGATTAACAGGTGCTTTGCCTCGACCGAGGTATCTTATTCGTTACTTCCGTCCCAGACATATCCTAAAATCAATAAACACTCTTAACACGAATATCTCTAGCTTTTACAGCACTGTGAATAGGAAAGTGAAGTATACTTTATTTTGTTTTGTGATTTTGCATTAATCCTGTCAGATAAAGTCAGAGCTAATAAACTTACAATTTCAATGATGTGAATTTTTCTGTAATATTTTTCATGCATATTACTTACACGTATTTGTGACTCATGTATGTTAATAAACATTTTTTCAATCCACGTGGATAAGCGCACGTGAACACCAATCATAAAGCAAGTACACCTATGCAGAATCACGTGAAAGGAAATAACGTAGTGTAAAATTGTTCCAGAAGAAAGCGAACAATTGTAGATACCTGTTCAAGGAATGTTTATCCAGTGTAGGTAATCATTCGAAAGAAATTTCCTTGCAGTAACTACCGATCCAAAAAAAAATAATAATCCAGTAAACTAGCTCTTCTTATAATAAAACCAACGAGATACACTAATTTCTCAAATTTATTTTTGGAATAGAACTCTACATGTTTCGGACAGGTTTTCTGTCCGTCATTAGGAGTCAAGTGCTGTGTGATATATACTTGTTGCTGAGTATAGGCTACTAGACTCCTGATGATGGAAAGAAAACCTGTCCGAAACATGCAGAGTTCTATTCCAAAAATAAATTTGAGAAATTAGTGCATCTCGTTGGTTTTGTTATAACAATATATCACGATGCACGGTCCTCTGAATGTCAAACTGGCTGTTGCAGATGTCTATTCAGAACATACTAACTTCTTATATTTGTCGTTTGAAAGAAAAGTGAGTTATAGATAACTTTAAAAATGAAGTCGTACGGTGTAGATGCTGTCCGGAAGACATGGACTCATTGTTGATATCGTTCCAAATGTCGGTGTTACAATTTAGATTTAATTCCAACAGGTACAGTTTCAGAAATTCTTCCATAATAGGCATTTCTGAGATGTGACTCATTCTAGTTACACGGTAAAAAAAAGGGCCAATTGTAGGTATCATGTCGAAGAAAATTGGTTATTCTCGGCACCATTGCAATGGACGCTGGTCCACTGCAGATATCGTTTCAAAAGTGGGCCCGTATAGATATTCTTCCATTCGAAAGTAACCAAATTTAGGATGGTTCCAAAAGAATGTGACGCACTGTACATTGTTGCAGATTTTCTGAACCAGTTCTGTGTAAAGCACAGTGTGTGTGTTCGGTCACGGAAACCCGAATGACTCCATTTTTTGTGGAACTCCGTCCCTCATTCCTGTACCTATTACCAACAATAATGATGATGATTATGCTAGTGTTATAAACTGTTATTATATCTTCTCGCTCTCTCATTCCGATCTGTGGTGGACGTTTGGTCGCCAAGTCAGGTTTATTTGCTTGCCAGCCAGCTAGTAGTCTGGTCAAGTCTCCCTCTTTCACTGCAAGAATGGAATAAATATCGCGTCGTCTGGAATAGGGTTTCATCTGCTTACAATACAGCAGCTGCAGCTGAGGCAACTGAAATGTGACGTTGGGTGACTCCGTGTTTAACACCAGAACATTTTGGTTATGTGGTTGGGACCTGCTTTGTATTCGAGAAGTCTTGAGTTCGATTCTTTTTGCTTAGCTCATATGATAAATTTCTGGGATTTCGTAGATGGGGCTACGACCAATTTATTTACCCAATTACAATTCATACAACCTTAATTTCTTTGAACATTCAAATATGTATGATATGAAGTAAAATGGGTCATTAAACAACCCGTGAACCCCTCGTAATTTTTACAACGATACTAATTCCATGCTATAGGATTTTGCCCATTCTGAAAACAAGTGGTAATATTCAGCTGTTTAAGTAGTCGTCGGTAGTTTGGGCGTTAGCATACAAATTCAGTATCCAATACCTCGGTTCTGTACCGACTCTTGAACCAGTGGTGGTGGTGGTGGTGGTGGTGGCGGTGGCGGTGGTGGTGGTGGTGGTGGTGCAATAGAATCACATCCACCGATTCCTTGAAGGACTGCTGCCTTCCGGAATGCAACGTCATTTGGTTGATTGGCGACTGGGCTCGAGACCTTACGATCCTGATTCACCTAGGCCTTAATTGACGTGCCCTTTGTGCCCATGCAACGTCATACAGTGTAGTAAGAATTCACCGGCACTTTTAATGATGCTGCATACTTGTTCTAGTTATAAGAGAGCTCACAGAGGCAGCAGGTTCCTCCACAACGTCCATAAACTGTTTTAGACTCCGCAATCTGCCGTATGCGTAATTAGTGTATTGCATACTGCTGTCTCAAATACTGTGTGGGATAAAGGTTGATCGCGGGTTATGGATCTGAAAGGCTGTGAAAGCTAACGACCTTCATGTGTTTTAAGGTCCTATCCAAGAATTTGTCCCTGTGGGTTAAATAAATTCACGGAAATCATCGGTGAGCATTCGTAATATGAGGGTTCTGGAGCACGATTTAAAGAGGGTGTTTAAAGAAAGTTAATACCGCGAGATTTCAGGAATCCGTCGCGGTATATTGAGGTCTGCGCTCTTCTGGGTTGTTACGCATCGTTGATTGTTACTGAGTTGTGTATGTTGCGGGATGGCCTATTGGTCCCGTCATCAAGGGTCAAGCAGTCCAAAAAAGAATACGTAACATACCTGAAGAACCCACACCTTAGTTTTCGGTATAGTTCCGGGATCCGTAATTTATTAACAGCCATCACAAAAACTGCTGTTTGAATGTGTTATCATTGCAGTAATTTTGAAAGTTTCTGGACCACGATTTCTTCTTTCTCGTATATTTTTTTAATGAAATGATGCTGTGGAAGTTACAGTTTTCATTGAAACGTTTTGTTACTGCCTGAAGTCTTTGAACAATATATGGTGCTTTGTGAAACACAGGTACTGTCTTGAAGTGAAGTGATGAATTCCACTAGTCGGAGTCTCTTGGGTCTAAAGAAAATATGCGCAATTAAATTTCGGCAGAATCGGCAAATGAGAAATTGATGTCCTTCATTCTGGAGCTTATATAGATATTTTACCTGGAAATGTCATATTACATGTCCTTTCACGAACTCCGACTTAAAGCAAGCATACACTTTGTGTTTTCCTATTTGTGCCGCATGCCCCACCCATCGTATTTTTCTTGATTTAGTGGCCCTAATGTCATAAGCCGGCGCAAAGTGACTCGATAATTGTCAATTATCCATTTTACGATTTTCAGCATTTTTTTCTAAAGCAAATAAGTTTTACTTATTCTCCTCCCTACATCCCTCTCCCCCTCCCACTTTATCAATTCCCTTCCTAGGGAACTATGAACTGGAGGAACTGTAGCATTCCAATTACTATTAGTTAATGGCCGTTTAGTTTTGGAAGTCGCGACCTTTTGAAAGATTGATGGGTCACTAATGTCACTTTTGCTTACAGCTCGTTTTATATTATAATGTATAAAACTCACAAAGTGAACATAACCCCAATTTTCTCCCTTGTCAGCAATCTTTCGAGGGTAATTACTAGTCCCATTATCATTTTATATCCTTGGAAACCCTCCAGGCAACAGCAACATGAAAAGGAGCAAGAAGGTAAATACCAAGAAGAGGAAGGAGTAATGATATATGTGCCTAACTTTCTTCCATGTAAACCGAAGAATAAAAAACCAACTAGATGCCACTTGTTATTTTATCGCACTTCTTATAGGCTCAACATGTTTCGAGCACTACTATGCCCATCATCAGGAGCTCACGACTATAATGTTGACTACCACATTGGTCGTTTCGTTCTTGGTTTGCTGTAGGTTGGAGGCAAGGTGCAGTTAGGCTGGAGTAGTGTCCGTGTTGCAGGCTGAGCAATGTGGTAATCAACATTATAGTCGTGAGCTCCTGATGATGGGCATAGTAATGCTCGAAACATGTTGAGCCTATAAGAAGTGCTATAAAATAACAAGTGGCATCTATTTGGTTTTTTATTCTTCAGTTCTCACAATGATGCACGGTCCAATAAACATCAGATTTCTTCCATGTGTATTATTTCGTACTGCTTTTTTCCATCCTACTTCAAACAGTAATGTTTCTTAAAAGTTAGTTTGACTCACGGAGTTTAATGTGATGGAGTGGAAACACGATACTTTAGATTTCCTGTTAACTGCGCCTCCAGTGCTTTGTGTTCAATCAGAATTTAGATCACGTTTCCCTGAGATGTGCAAGTGTTCTTCTACCCTGAAGATGGAGGCGGCAGCTTTCTGTGAAACGTTGGTAGCCGTCCACCAAATCTACATGGTATCACATTTCAGAATGTCTTATTTTTGACAACAACGTTAAAGCTTGAGACATCACATCAGGAATTATTTTGTATTTGTTGGCGTGCATTACAGACAAGAGGCATGATATGACTCCTTAACGAGAAGATCGTGTTACGTTCTTTTGTGTAATTTCTGCGTTCGTATTATTCTGTACCTCCAATTCATCCTATTTTCTGTTAGGAGGTATTTCTAATTTATTGTTTTGCGGAATGATAACTCTGCAATACAGTATTACTGAAGTAAGCATGTGCTTGGTTAATTTATCATGAACTCTGTGTTTTTGAAACATGTTAACAAAATTTACGCTCTTCTGGGATATTACGCAGCGTAGAGTGGTAATTCTTTACCAGTCTTTCGGAACATCCTGTCGGGCCCATGTTCAAGGGTCCAGAAATGAAAAAAAAAAAAAAAATCTTGACCCTTGAGGATGGGTCACATAGGGTGTCCCGAAACACTGGTAAGAAATTGTCGTTCTACGCTGCCTAATATCCCAGAAGAGCGCAGATCTCACCTCATGTTAACCTGCATTTACCAGCGTTTCCCGACTTTTTCGCTCGGCGCGACGCTTTTTTGGTAATATGTATGAGTTCTGGCCAACCGAATTAGAACAGCGTTTTTGATTAATGTGCTGTAATTTAGACAGCGTTCTGGAATGTTTAGAAAGTTCAGTAAAGATATTTTCAACTTATCATCGTTACATCTCTTCATGTTCTTGAGTTTACTTAAAAAAAATAGTGTTTTCAGAGAGTATATTTTTGGGACATTTCGAAAACCGAGGCCGCTCGACCCCATGGGACTCGCGATTAATGCCGGCCTGTTACACCGGAGTAGGTGTACCTGCTGACTTTGACGTGCGCGTTTGTACTTAGCGAACCATATTTGATGCTTTATTCACTTACCGTGGAAAACAACATGGTTTTTACAAACCCGCAAGGCGTTTGGTTGTTACATTCTACCCTTTTATGGACAATAAGTTTAGAGAAAAATCTGTTACTGTAGTGGACAGAGTAGATTGGAGTGGTGAGTGTGATAACTGTCCTTTGTTGCCTGTTGATCGTTGAAAGTGTCGGAACCATTCGTTTTTGTTACTCTCCAAACTCCTTACACACGTCCTCACTTTCTGTATGAAAGACTGAACTCTGTCTTGTAGCTGAAAGGTGCATTTTCGGAGCTCTGAAGAGAAAAGGAAATTTAAATCACTCATTCTAGAGAAGTGGTTTGTCAAACAAACCAAAATCTGAAGCCGGACTGGACCTCGCTTGCAGGTTGTTTTGCGCGGTGTGCGGTGTAACAGAGAGGTACTTCATGTTTACCCTCAGAGTCAGTACAAGAATCTGACCACGCGACAGTCAAATTAAGTATGAATATGCTGTCCCAATCCATGCAAAGTGCTCCGAAAATTCTCCAATTCATAGGCCATTCCTTGATGAAATTCTGTAATTTTGCTGCACCGTTTAACCCTCATTTTAACTCCTCACTAATGTGTTATTAAGCAAGAGCTTGGCTGATGGATAAATGATCAGTGACAGATTTTGTTCGCTGCACAAATGTCAGGTTGGCCGTACGTCAACGTATCTGTGAAACGACTACATTTACTTTCACTTTACCGGATAAGTTCGTTGTTCGGATTAAATACATCTTTTTCCTTTCGCACGTTCTTTAAAAAAAAGGGATTCTTAAAATTTTTATGCCATGGACCCCTTTGAGAGTCTGGTGAAACCTAAGGAGACCTCTCAGAAAAATTTATATAAATGCATAAAATAGAGATGCATGTACTGAAGTTAAAAAAAATAGAATTCTAGAGGCCATAAATTACTTTTTTTGCCTACACTCTGTATTGAATGAGAAGATAAATTTAAAAAATACAAAGATTAGCTACATTTCTTAAACGCATGTAACTGGATGGTATAGCGTGCACTATTTTGAGTCACTGTGTATTGCACGAGGTGTGTTTGATGTGATGGGACACAGTGCTTTTCATAGCGGCATCATATCTTCCATTTTGCAGCACTGGTACCGAACAGGCACTGAAATACGTGTCGACGATTGCGCATGTTTCGCTTTCTGCGATAAAATGCAATTTTGCAGCTTTTAGTAGTGGATAGCTCACTCTTCAACTCGTTATTTTTAGTTTAAAAATATCACAAGAAGTGTTGATTTTAGTGCGGCGGCTCGTATCTGAGTGTCACCGCAGAATATATATTGCAAGGCTAGGCGGGTACATGACCACTAATTACCGAGTGTTTTCGATGGTCGTGATTGCCAGTAGACTACATGCACATCGAAATTTGCTATCCTGTGCGGCATATTTTCTGCATGCGTCACTTTGTGTCCGGTCGCACAAATTCTCTGCAACTGGCGAAACACCAACTGATGTTATTAGTCATTTTTATCTATTATTTTTAACAATCCCCTATTGAACAATTGATCTGTTGGGTTAAAATTACTGGCATTCTGTGAAGTTTTAACAGCCACTCGAAGTTCGCTTTGTCTGAAGCAGCCAGCCCAATATTTATGCACCCACCGTTGCCAAATACGAGTACCTATCCCTAACACTGTGTTCCATCGTGTTATTACTTACTTACTCCATGGTGCAGAGTCCTTCTTGAGAAGCTAACTAGTTTGCAGCTAGTCAAGAAATTCCCCGCATTTCACGGAACTCAAAGGTTCATTACTGCACTCACAAGCGTCCGCCAACTGTCTCTATCCTGGGCCAGCCCAATCCAGTCCATATACCCACATCCCACCTCCTGGAGATCCATCCTAATATTATCCACCCATCTACG
>Ga0131853_10006010_pt1 | contig 21920 bp, 11 predicted proteins | sample TergutLab28metaG_FD_92764 | JGI IMG/M metagenome (GOLD analysis project Ga0131853, IMG submission 92764) | Labiotermes labralis P1 segment gut microbial communities from Petit-Saut dam, French Guiana - Lab288 P1 (version 2) (version 2) | ecosystem: Host-associated > Arthropoda: Insects >... | reverse complement strand
CCGGAAAACAAGGAAACTACTAACCATTCATGGACAGCATCACTCAAAAGCAGATGTAGATCGTTTGTATGTCCCTAGAAAACAGGGAGGAAGGGGCTTGATGCAGTTAGAAGCAGCCCACGCCGTAGAAATTACAAAATTGGCGGAATATGTAGATAGGAAGGAAGACCCACAAATACAGGTTGACAGAACACACCAACACAACACCGACTCAGTAGTGTTACAGAGAGCTAGATGCTTGAAGACAGAAATACAGAAAGAAATGAGAAAAATTAAGGAGAGTATAGCGGAGAAAACAAAAGAAAATGGCAAGGCAAGAGGATGCATGGACAATTGCCACCTAACTTAGACGAAAAGCTGGTGGATATTGAACAGTCATATCGCTGGCTAAAATCTGGTGATTCAAGGGGAAACAAAAGTACAATAGTGGCAGCTCAAGACCAAGCAATTAGTACAAACTATTTTAAGAACAAAATTTTGAAGCAAGAATTTTAGAGTAAAAGCCGGTTATGTAAGCAACATGAAGAAACTATTGACCACTTAATTTCGGGATGTCCCATTTTGACAAAGAACGAATATTTAATGAGACACGATAAAGTTTGTACACATTTTCACTACTCAATATGCAAAGCCTTAGGTATTGAAACTACAGACAAATGGTACACACACATGCCCAAGCCAGTGTCTGAAGAGGGATATGTTACAGTGTTGTGGAATCAAGCAGTAAGTACAGACAGAGAAGTTACAGCAAATAGGCCAGATAAAATAAGTAAAACAAAAAAGAGAAAACATGCACACTGATAGATGTGGCAATACCTGCAGACAGAAATGTTGTGCGAAAGGAAGCGGAAAAAAGTTAAAATACAAGAGTTTGTGTATAGAGATACAACGAATGTGGAACCTGAAATGTACGATTGTACCAGTAATAATTGGATCCACTGGAATAGTAACGAGAAACTTAAAGAAAAATTTGGAATCTATACCAGGAAAACACCCGATAGATTCACTACAAAAGACAGCTATACTTGGAACATCACACATGATACGGAAAATACTGCAATGTGAAGCTTGAAGCCTGAATGGTGGGAATCACCGCTGGTTCAAGAGAAGTACAAGGAAGAAATACCTGTGACAGGATACATACATATCGTATAGTAATAATAATGAGACTGGTGTAACAAATTTAAGCAATATATCACAGTCACTCACAACACTCACCCCATCTGCTGTTCTAAGAATTGTCATTTAGACTTATTACTAGCAGAGAATTTTTTTACATTCATTATTTCCTTAAAATAAAATTGATTGATTTTGTTGTTTCCTTGTCATCCCCTTTCTAGGCCCCAACCATCCACACAGTATAATAATCTAGATTAATTTAACACCTTTTGTTCACTTCCCGAATTCACGGTCTTGAAATCAATTAGTGGAAGGGAAGTTCACTGTGCTTTTCTGAACTGATATTACTGTAACCGAAACAAGTAGTCTGTCGGACCGTACGCTGAGTGAAGGGATTCCTGTCCTTCAAACCTCTCACTTTTACCCATGTTCCTCCGGACGTGGCAATTTCATTGCTGGGCGTGTAATTGTTATTTGGCAATTCTGTTTAGCACTCTGTGTAGAAAATATATGACCTGTTTCGTTGAAAATAACAGATTTTCTCTTATGTCGTTGGCGTTACTTCTTACGAAAATTTAAGCTTATTTCTGAGAAATTTGTTATTTTTCAGCCAACTAAAATAGAATCCTTTCTTTGTCCGACTAATCACTATAAATAAGGTTTAAGTTGTGTTAGAATGGAGAGTGAGTGGTGAAGTTCACGGTGGACGATTTGAGAGAGGTGGTGTGGTGTAGTGGGGAGAGAAGTGAGCAGTACCAAGACTGATGCATGTGACTGTTTAAAAAACAAAGGGATATCAATAAATCAGCTAAAACGAAAAGGTGCCTGAGAAATGTCCTGTAACCGAACTACATCAAAAATTGGCGCGTGGTTTTTGTGGGTCCGTAGGGAATAAATACTGCTTCGACCACCACAATGCCAAAACCCGAAGAAAACATTACATTTAGCTACCAAAAAGCACCTATATACCACGACCAGCCGTCACCGTTCACTTATTGCTAACATCCTTGCTCTCCCCTACAGCCGCTGCAGTACCGGCACCGTGATAGGCGATGCAGGCACCCGAACTTGAGCTGGGTTCAGCATTCCTATCCGCAACTTGCATATCACGTACTTGAAAAATACTAAAGTTTCAGGGTACATATTTAAAAAGCTGTGCGTGTTTCATGTAAAGGAGGGTGAAACAAATTTGGCTGAAAGAAAATTGAGTAAACGAACACATTCGGAACTTGAAAATTATTAGAGTGAATTTCAGTCATATGGCCTAATTGAACTAGAAGAGGTTGATTCTGAATAAGAAATTCCAAATAATGAGTGTGCAATTACGTTTTGGAAAATTCGAGAAGACAGAATATATTATATGTATATATATTTTATAATAAGTTTTAAAGCAGATTTTGCTCCGTGATGGAGATGTTAAATAATAATATAAAACCGAGAACACTAAACTGGCGAACAACATTATTTCTAATTTGACGCCAGTGTTGATACAAAATTTCCAGAGAGAAAGCCTGAAATTTTGAAGAATTGACAAAACAAATATGGACTGAGGCACTTAAAATGATAGATTTAACACGGTGAGATCACGATGGGGTAGCAATACCAAGGTTAAGGTTTGTGATTGTTAAAATAAATAGTATCAAAAATTAGTTAAAATATAATGGCACCTGAGAAATTTCAAACATTATTCTTCTGGTACGAGCGACATTACATGAAGATGATTACAGAGCGTGTGAGGAATAATACTGACAACGTAGAACTGTAGTCCTGAAAAAAAAATTTATTATATTGTCACATTATTTTCACTACATACCTTAGATGGAATATTTCGAACTGACCCATGCTTTGTGGGCAAATATCAGTCATGGAATTTACACTTTAGATTTGAGAGTAAACCGACTTCTGTCAACAGTCAGTACGTACCGCGCAGTAAACACTCTCCATTTCGTGATACTAATGAACGTGCTATTGCTTTATGGGGAAATATTTTCTGTGTATACAGAGAATCATATGAATCACACAAACACGCTGTGATACATATTTATAATTTAGATGTATAAATCGTGAAGTAAATAAAATTTCCACGAGGATTTGGAGGGGCAAATAATGTCGGAAATGACGAACATCCTTCGAGAATTAGAGCCTAGAACTGGTGCAAGCTGGATTGTCTCGGTGTTACCATAAAATAAATATAAAATTTGATTAAATTGGAGTAGGGAATTACCTCCATTTATAATCTGCGAGGACACTAGAATAAAATGTGCCGTTAAATTCAACTTCCGACGGATATTTCCAAGCATAAAGGACCACCGGCGTGCATTGAATTCGAGACATAGCCTGACACCCAGATAGGGAAGATTGGAAAATAGAAAGGAATTTGCACAATAATGGGAAGCGAAAAACGTTCGTCCACACATTCCACCAAATCGGTGACATCTATGTTGTTTTCCTGCAACTGTTTCATCACATTCTTCAATGTCTCTTCTTAAGGCCGGCTGCTTCGAAATGCAAAACAAATATAACCTGCAAGTAGAAAGTCGTATTTCTTAGAATTACAGATCCTTGATCTGTAATTAACTAAACCCTGACTAAGGACATGTTCTAATCTTTCTACCGTCTCCACATCTCCCACCAGTTTTCCTACTTACGGTACATTAAACTATATTCCCATCAACTCTTACAGAAATTCAGTACAAATATACAATGTGGCTATACATATCATTTGGTAGCGCTAAGAAATGGTTGAAATAGGACTTAGCGGTTTCGAAAAATATTGAACAGAAACTAAAAAATGTTTCTCGTTTATTTTAAAAATATTGGTTGAAACTTTTTACATTAATAAGAAATGACGAAGTGTTATGTTAATTGAAATTTTGTCTTTTATAAAATAACCGATATGATTCTAAGTTATCAAAAGAACATGTTTTTTCTCTATAAATTTTGAGAAACATTCTAATACTAAATTACATGGAATTTCCCGAAGTGGAATCCGAGTTGTTGTAATCAGAATGCCTGACATGAGGGAGCAAATAATTTTGTGAACTCGCCTAAAATTTTGGTGAAAATTTTAATGTCTTTTCTCTGAAAATACATGAAGGTACTCACTTTCACTTTCATTACTAAAGACCCTTTTCAAATCAATAGCAAATAAATATCCATAAATCATTCAATAACATGAACTTACTTATTCTGGTGTGCTATATTGAAATTTTGCAAATGAAAACAAAAAAATAAAACTTAAAACGAAGCAGAAAATTTAACAACTGCTTTTTTTTAAGGATTTCTGGCTCTACTGGAACACCTGCTTCTGTCCAATCAAATTCGTCCACTTCCCGAGTTCCAACATCGCAGTCTCTTCAAACCAAAACTAACTTGGTGACTAGACCCCCAAAGATTATCAGCAACATTTTGTTTCTATTTCCTGTAATTAATGAATACATGTGACAGGTAAATTAACTTTGCCCCTTTCTTCCCCTCGCAAAGTAAACACAATGACGCGCAGTTATTTTACATCTGTTGTTCTCGCAAAACTTTATTGGTGAAAGAAAGACTGAATTCTGAAGTTCGAATTCAGATCGGTCCGAACTTCCTACGATTCTTCGTCTGCCTCAAAATATTCGAGTAATAGAATTTCAGACACTGTAATCGAAAATATAGCTGGTCAATATTATCTCACTCATCATTAATTGGTAATTTCAGTAGAGTGAAGCCAAATTCAACATTTGTGTAAGTGAAAGTGTTTAATTATTTCGACATAACTATATTCCATAAAGTTAGCGTGTCAGCACAGATGCAATGGCAAAATTTATGTGTCTATTTCGAACAAGCTACCTGTGCGGTCTGAGTTGCAGGACAGCAGGAATTTCATTCCTGCCTCCCCGATTCGGACATCGACAAAAACATGAACATTAGTGTAAATATTTTATTGTGTTTTTTATTGTTAGCGTCCTCTGTGAAGAGCTCGTCTGTAGTTCGGAGGAGTCCTACAGAATGTGTCTGTTTCTAACTGTGTGTGTTCTAGGAAACTCAACAAAGAGTCACCCTAGTCTTCAGTCTGACTGCAGCACGACAAAAAGCGTTAAAACGAAGTTTCTTACAGAACCTGGAATTGCAGTTGGTGCTTCGTTCCGGGTCCTCGACAGTGCGGTTCTTTCAGTCGTGTGAGCTGTTTTATAGGTCACATTCTAAAATAAGTTGCACGTTCCGAAGGTCAACATATCTTCACAAAAATAACTGACTTACGCGATATTACTTTAATTTTTATTTTGTAACTGTAAGGCAGTTGTGAATTAAGATAACCGACAGCCTTTTTGAAGTTCTGCGCTTCTGTTGCTGAACAAGATCAGTGGGAATAGTTTCCTTCAAAATTAGAAAAATTGAATTAATTTTATTTTGTAACAATTTTTAGCTTGCTGTGTAAATTTTCCCGTGGATTTGCACTGCTCTCTTTTTTATCATAATTTCTACACAATGATAATATAGGATTTATTTTTTTTCCTAGGGTAAGAGAAGCGCATGAATCTCACAACTACTCATTTGTAGCCCTATCCGTCTTCTACAATTTTATGTTCTAATGCAAGGTAACAAGGCACAATTGTGACAACAGACCGACAATTTGAGAGTGTTTTTACATTCTTATACGTTGTATGGACCCTGGTTCGTGTTTATTACGGAATGTGAGTTTGATAATACATATATTTAGGGTACCATTTTTTTAATTTCAGCATGTATATGGCGTTCGTACACGTCGATTTGTTTAATGGTGTATAAATCCTGTAAATCATCAATTCAGATTTTGTGGTTCGCGCAACAATGCTGGCATTTTAGGCATTGTTTCCAGTATCGCAGATTTATTTATAAAATCTAATCATAAATAAAAATTTAAAAACCTCAAAGAAACATAAGCCACACATAATAAAATTCTTTGCTGTCTAAATCATAAAATTCGTTCCTGCTGTCATCCAGGGTTTCCTATTTCACATTTCATTGAGCAAAAATAAAAGTACCGCTTAGTTTGTGCGATGAAGAACATTCAAACACCGTTAAAACTACATCGGGTTTTACGAAATATCTCCTAAATCTACATATAGTGTGTGGTATCAATTAATTCCCCAGTGTTTCCTAAGCAATTTACGCTTAATATGAAAGATATCTCGATTAAAAGAAAAAAATATTCCGTCCTTTACATGACTTTATAAATATAATCAGATAATCGGCAGTCTGAAAATTTTAATTCCAGTAATTAATGAAAGCAAGTAATATGTAAATTTTTTTACCTATTCTTTCCCTTTGCACAGTGAATGCAGTTACACACAATTATGATAATTCGACTGTTTTCCCACATTTCTTATTCGCTAAAGACAGGCCGAGACCCGATCATCGATTTCAAGTCGTTTTACGCTTTATATTCCACATTTTCACGCATGTACACACACTAAATAATATTAGTTTAAGATCAATTCTGCTTAAATCTCGTGCTAGATTTTCGTATTTCCTTTGCTATTTTTGTCGGTTATTGATATATATATTAAACAACTGCAACAGGAATATTTTGGCTATAAATATGATCCAGATTCAGAGAAACTACATTTTAATTTCTTTTCCCCCTCTATTCCAGGCACTTTACACAAGACGTGGATACTTGTATCCTTTTTGTGCACACAGTTCTCATCTGTACACCGTGTATCTCTAGCTTGTAATAAACTGGAAGTGTGAGGAAGGAAATTTAATTAACCTAAGAAAAAAGGACACCAGACAATGCCTGTATAAAAATTAAAGTGAATGACATTCATAGTGAAAATAAATTCTTACTTCTCATAATCCAAAGCAGGTGTGTTTGTTTATGGACTGCGTGCATATGTGTTCTAACCTGACACCAATGCTGCCGGTAAGAAAGGAATATTTTCGAATATTTCTTCGTAATATCAAATTATTAATAAAATTTTTTGCAAAAAATTGATAAGTGATTATTAGGTCCATCTTTATTGTCTGTCTGTCCATCCGCAATCAACAATATATTTCGCCAGAGTTCGATTTTCTTGAAATATAATAGTTTTGGTCTTTTTGAAATCTTTCTTGAAAATTGGAGTCGTATTAAATTTGGACAATTTAGCTGTTACTGTACATGAATTCGTATCTATATTTATGATTAAATTACGCTTAATCTTGCAATTACCTGAAAATTCGAGACCCAAATTGAAGAGAAATTATAAAAAACCTATGAAATGCGTGTTGTTCATTGCGTTATAACGTAGAGCAGAATACGAACAGACTCTGAAAATGTATAACATTTATTTTCTCATAATTGATTAATACCTTCCGATTTCGGAAATAGTTTGAAGTAACAGCAACTGAGAAACTACGCAACGACCTTTATATTTGTAGGAGCAGTTTTACCAATTTGCACAGCTAAGATATTGAAAAGGATATTTAAAATTTTAAGAAATATATATATATTGCTTTTCGAAGCTGATACGAATATTTTTTGTGAACATTAAGTAAGTTATATAAAATTATCTTAATACCTGAGTAATAACGTTGAACAGCTTCAGCAAAACTGAAGTTCACCGGGAAATAATTCAGAATTTTCAAAACTTCAGGAAAGACGGAAAGTCAACAGAAAGATATAAAAGTAATGAATACCGAGAATGGAAACTCCACTGGGCATGGGGCGCAAAAATCTCCACTACATTTATTGTTCATTCAATTTCGTGGGGAAGTTTTTCGGTGATTGTCCTTGGTCATTCAGTCAAATTTAGCACTGAGGTTAAGCAAATTGTAAAGTTATATTTCTACTCCCTGTCTGGGCAAATATGGCTTGTTCTAATTTGAACCTTACCTATGCCATACAGAAGAGTGAGACGCAGTTTGTTGCCATATATTCTCTATAGGACCGACTTGGTGGTAATCGATGTGCTGACTGCAGATATTTCAGTCAGGACGGTTCTTCGGTAGTTAATGCCAGTTTTGGTTAGACAAGTTCGTATTGATCAGAAAGCTATGGACACAAATATATAACCATATTGTCCTCTGATGATGAACGCCTTTAGGTTAATATATACGAAATTTGCTTAATGAAGTGTTTAATTTAAGGTCAGTTAGTAAAGTGAGTTCTGTATTCATTCAACATCTATCTTATACGGATGATTCAACGTACCACCAAATGTTTTTTTTTTGATAAATTTTTTTCAGATATTTATATGAAGCACACTATTATGTTATGATGTAGTATGTATAATTTGGGTGTAAAGAAGTTGTAGTAATACTGGTCACCACGGTGTTTAAAGGACTTTTCTCTGTCGGGATCTGAAGGACAATTTTCTACAAGTAATAACTGAAAATGTTTAAGGCTACATTGTCTCCGTTCTACGATAAAGTTTATAACGTGTTGGATTGCATTGGATTTGAGGTATACTTTCACGCATTCCCTGCGATGGCACTAGATGTGGATCTGCCATTAAATTTAACATCCAGCAGATATCAACCCCCCAAAAAGAAACACAAGTAAGCAATGAATTCAAAGAATAGCCCGAAAACCAGAATGGACTAGTTGGAAAAGGAGAGGTACTTTTGCCCAATTAGAAGAACCGAACGAATTTCGCCCTAACCGTAGGTTAAGGAGACGTGCCCGTGAGATACGGTTCAAGGCCGTTCCTATGTGGAAATATCGCTTCTGGTATATGCTTTCCCTGTCACTCTTCCTCCGAAGTTCGTCGTACGACGATTGGCCGCATTTGGGGTGAAAGTTTTAGGGGTCATTGAATCTTCGAGATATCTTTGTGGATTTTCGAGGGTCTGGTATTAACTCGTTTTTTGTTTTTGAGACATCGTCTCACAGCACTTGGCCAGACAAGGGTGTCCTCCTTTGTCCTGGTTCCTTGACGTAGCTGTTTGGATTTTCCAGTATGGAAGTAAGTCAAAATTCAAATTTGGTTTGTTGATTTTAAATTACACCTTCGGGCATTTGTATTCCATACTCGGCTTCTGTTCAATTGGCGTTTGATCCGCTTCGTAGAGCTGACACAATGCGTCGAAGTGTAATATATAGGTTAATAAACACTTTGAAATATAGTTAATATATCTTTCTGCTCCAACAAATTTACGATTTCAACTGGTATTGTGTTAAGGCCTTGTTTTTGCCTGGCATGAAAAGAGAATTTAAATTTATGTCCTAGTCGAAGGACACGCACATTGAAATATGAAAATCCATTGTCTGTATAACGTAACATGGATGACTGGAAACTGTATTTTGGGTTCTAATGTAGTCGTGAATCCTGTGTATATTGATTACACCAGTACACCAGTATGCACTGCATTTTTTGAGTGGCCCGAAAACCATAATGGACCAGTTGGAAAAAGAAAAGAACTTTTGCACTTTTGGGAGAATCGAAACACGTTCTTCCACACCGTACGTTAGTAAACACAGATGAGGAACTTCGTCGAATTTAATAAAAATATTTGATTCATTTTCTGTATCGTCTGTAAGCACTAGGGTAAGGAAAAGCAAACAATGTGCGACATTTAAATCAATGAGAATTTATTTCATGTTCTGGCATATTACATTTCATACAGGGAATATATTCAGATGCCCAGAATATTTAAAATCACAGACGGTTACGTTCCATTTCCTTCGTCATTTTCTCTTCAGGATTCTTCGGTTGGCAGTTATCAAACCGCCATTCCACCAACTCGCTGATATCTATGTTTTTCTCTCTCAACTTTTGCTTCACTGTATTCACTGTCCCTTCGGCAGGGTGATAGCTTCGATACGCCACATAAAGAGGCTCTGTAAGCATATGAGTTGAGGTTGATTTGTAATAGATCAAACTATGATTAATGCGATGTTCTCAATATTATACAGTCTCCTCATTTCCCACCAACTTTCCGCCCTACAGTACATTTCCCTATATTACCTTCCTTTCTTATACTCGTTCATCACAAATATGCACTCTTCCTACACATAAAGTTCTGTAACGCTAAGAACTGTTTAACATAGGCCTTAACGGAACACAAAATTATACATCGGAAAGCAGAAATTTTGAAGTTTCCCTAACTGGTTTGTGATCTAGATTATTTAATATGTCGAATCGGTTTGATGGAAATTATTTTGTTAAAAATATGTGCGTTAGTTGTAGGGGTTGCTCTTGGGGATTCTATGACGTTCTAGTCACGTGATGTAAGGAATCTTGGCGGCGGGGTCAAGGAACTTTGGATCGGTAGATATATCACATACAAAAACGTTGCCGGACGACGTTGTAACCGGAAGTAACGTGACGTAAACAAATATGCCGGTTGAACTAATTATCCCAGACTGTGTGGAGACTTATCCTAACTTTAACCTCTGATATGTAAACAAATGGCCGCAAATGTAAAGAGAGATGGCGGACGAATTTGTCACCAAGAGTCACGATAGTCGATAGCTCTACTGCCTAGTGAGTTGAAAGTGTCTCGAGTTGTTTGTTTGCCTGCTTGTTCTCGTGTACAGACGACCAGATTATCCTCTGGGCATCGGAATAAACATCTCGTATTATCGTCGTAATAATATAATATTGAACCTTTCATACAAATCCTCCTTTGCTCTTTGCCTGTTACTTATTGTATGTTAGCAAGAGAATCGAATTTAATCTGCTCTATCTTAAATTTCAATACAAGTAGAAATAATAGCCTAACAAATACACTGTGTTGGAAGTAAGAGAAATATCTTGCACATTCTGTGTTTAAACTATGTACGCATATTTGGAATTTCTATTTTAATTTACCAAATCAAATTTAACGCTCGCTCTACTCGAGCAAAAGTGGTTTTTGAAATTTCAAATTTATTACACTCAGAGTGTACGCCTCACCTTTCAGTATCGGAAGACATTACAACATAACCTAATACAATATAATCGCTTTAACAATGTACGCTTTTCACAATGTAGCGTTAAATTTTTTTAGCAGCCAGTAAACCTTCAAGTTTCGAGTGAGATGTAAATCATCGGTAGTTATTCATTTTAATTTGGGCAAGGTGCAAAATACAAATACTTTCAATACAGAAAACTATGACTTTGTCTTCGGGATCGATAAATCTAAAGAATGTTGAACTAGTTGGTACTTGTTAACAAAGGAATGGCGAGTAACAATTCGTTTTCGATAAACGAAAGTCAAATAAAATGTAAATATTAACAGGTCTTAAAAAAGAAACTAGTTTTGTAATATGTATTAAAAATTCCCTTTTTTCTAGGGACTAAACAGCTTTAAGTGTGATAATTTAGTAGCCTACGTTGTGCATGCTTATGTTGTTATTATTATATTTGTATTATTAATTGTAATATTAACTAGCCGACATTTTATAAATTTTTATAACTAGAAGAATGTGCCTTTGTTTCCATTATTACAATATATCTTGTAGAGGATCCCTTAAAAAATGAGATGCTTAAAGCAGCAGGATTTGAACGTAGAATTTTACCGCTACAGCCTAAACTTTTCAAATAAACAATATCGTATAAATTGTAAGTTATGTTTCAAAATAATAACTTTTAATGTTAGTGCGTTGGCTGACTTAAATATTAAAATAAAAATACCGCTGCGGTAACCATATTGTAAAATGGCGGAAAGCGTCAATTCATAGATTTAAAGGTAGGTTAAATTAATTTTAAATAGCGTGTCGGCAGCCATATTCAAAACGGGAGACAGCGCCTATTCAAATATATAATATGCCCTGCATTCGTACAAGACCGTGCTCCACGAAAAGTGTATTGGTCAGCGAGTGTGGTTTTGTACAGCCATTCCTATTCCGAATACAGCTATACCAGGTAAGAGTGTCAGTTTCCATGGTCTAACCTGCTTACCCTAAGGGAAATACCTACTCTCACTTTCGGTTGTAGTAGTCTAGTCGGCTTCCGGAATCTACCTACAGACCTCACTGACGTCAGACGTAAAAGTTACACATAATGGATTTTCTAAACTTCGGTGATGATTCGCTCCTTCCTAAATCAAACACTGGACGCTTATGTGAAGACTTGAAGTGTTTGGTACGTTAGATTTTAAGTTCAAAACACAAAGTGATTATGGTTCGTGAATGATATTGTTACGACCATGAACAGTGATAAAGTGTTGTGTGTTTCAATTGGTTTCTACCGAAGTTATGTGGCCGGTAACCTAAAATCTGTGAAGGAAATTCATTTCTACTTGTCGCTTGAAATTTAAATTACGCAGATTATGTTGAAAAATGTATTGCCGATAAAAATTGCACTTTCAAATTGCTTACAGAACATTTTAAGTTGGTTACGAAACACCATTTTCAGTAAACGTTAGGTTGTGAAACAGTTAAAATATCGTTTGAAGCAAGACAATTTCCAAAACTACCATCCGAACTAACATTTGCAGAAAGTGTGTTGAAGAAATTAGAGTTGTCTTCTCTGTGTTACAGATTGATAGGTGTCGATAAGCATGTTAAATACCTAACAAATTTTGAAATAACGTCAAGACATGACTGTGTGTTTTAACTTTACACTTTTGATTTGGACTTACCTAAAAATCTGGCTGGCTGAATATTGCGTACGCGGTAATGTTTCACGTGTCTTAAAAGTCCTGTCCCTTCTACGTATTATGCTGTAAAAAGATACCTCATCGTTTGTTTGGAGAAGCTCAGTATCGATGTAATTTGTGCATAAAAGAAAAACGCGCAACTTTATATCCACAAAGTGTTAATAATATATATATTTCACTTACTACCTAGTAAAACTCTGCATGTAAAACAAATTGTTTCTTTCAAAATATAAGCGTTTATAATCACACCGCAAACAACATTCTATTTTTTTCAAACTACACTGTGCTGATTAATTAATGTAAGTGTACAAACAATAATAAAATTGATGATTGGCATTGTGAATATGTTTGTAAATTGAAAAATGTTTCTGAATTTATTTTCCTTTTTAAAATTTTCTTTGATAGGTTCCTTTAAAGATGAGATGTTTATAGGAACAGAATTCGAAACTACAATCGTTCAGTTAATAGTCCGAAATACGTGTATTACCGCTTCGGCCAACTCTTTTCAAATATGCAAAATCATAGAAAATTTACGTTGTGTTTTAAATTAGGGCTCAGGCCTTAATATTGAAAACAGTGGACCTGAATGTTAGGTTAATTTAAAACTAGCGCTCTTTTATCCTTATTTAAATGGCGGAAAGTTCCAATTTAAATTTATGTTATTAAGCCCAATTTTTATTAATACCGCAACAGTAGCTGCAATGAAAATGTCGGACTTTAAACGTATGCTAGCAGACATTCAAAATAGGAGCAGGCACCAAAGTGTCTAAACATACACGGCACCGTATCCTTTGGCATAAATAGGTCACAAGCAATATTTGCTTACATACTACTTCATTTGTTTACATCACGTGACTACAGTCACATTTGTTTACTTTCAAATGTTAAATTTGCGTTTAGGCATCACAATGCATAATTAGGAAATCCGCCATACTTCTTTACATATTACGTCATTAGTTTACACACGAACGGTTAAAGTCAGGTTAAGGCACCACATTATCTAAGATGATTGGGTCATTCACCATATTTGTTTACATTACGTCACGGAAGAATTTACGTTCGTCGGCCATCTTTGTTTACATGTCACGTCATTTCCAGTACAGAGGACATTGACCCCGCCTCCATGTTTGTTTAGAACGCGTGAGTGTGATGTCGCAGGGTGCCGAATTGCATCCCTTATTACTTCCGTTTATACAATGTGTGTGCACATTTAATGTTCAAATTAAGTCAACACGAGGATTTGCTGTAATAAACACTAAAAAAGGCAGGCAATGTACTCATAAATGTGACATTGTGGTGCGTGTGTGTAACCGCTTTTGACATGAAGAAAACAATTTTGTACATTCTTCTAAGTAAATAATCAACATAATAGAGGAATTATTGGTTTATAAGAAGATTATTATGTGCCTTAACATGTTTCAAGCACTATGTGCTCATTATCTCGTAGGTCACAAATCTATTATAGCGCTGTATAATAAATTTTTACCTCCTGATTATGAGCACATAGTTCTCGAAATATATAGAATCATATAATAAGTTTATTACAAACAATGTTTGTGCATTAGGTTGTATAATTACTAATATTATACTGAGACGCAAGATCAGCAAAACATAAAAATTTGTGTAGATTTTAATTATTTTTCTCTAGCAGTATCTAACCATCATTCAAAGCACACGCGCTCTATTATATTATCATGTGATCCGTGTCTGGCTCTGTAATATTTTCCACATTATACCATAAATGACACAATTTTCAGAGAGGAAGTTATGGGACATAAAATGATGATTTGATTTTGTCTACAAATTTTCTCAAAACGTTTCTTTTGTTAAACCCAATTCGGATGATTACCTACATGAAGTTTATATAAATTATATACTATTATTTTCAGATTTAGAACTGAACGAATTTTATTCTACAATTTTTTTAAAATTTCTAAAATTACTTTTTTCTTTGATACGGGAATCTAGTGCGACTCGATGTATTCGATACGGACTGATGGATGAACCGAAAGCCATTCGGAAACTAATAATTACTTTTCTGAAATTTGCGCAAGCGCCTGATAAATTTCACTTTCTTATATATTTTCAACATCCACAAGGCATGAACCTACCTTCGTTTCTGTAGGAGGAGTCGAGGCTGAGAATGGCGTATAGTTCGTAGTCAACTGCTATGACGTGGCATTGACCAGACCATATTGCTACAAAAGTAAATTAATTGAATGACAATCTTGAGAGGAGATCGTTAGAATTTCATTATTGTTATTACTTTGTGAAGGGAAGGGAGAGATTTCACATTATTTACAGACAATTTTTCAAAATCCCCATTAATATGCAGTGAAAAAAACTATAAAACCGAAATGTAGGTTTTTGGCTAATATTTATATATTAGATAAAATATGGCTGCATGATTTTGAAGAAGTGGAAAACTGATAGAGTTTAGTGAGTGTCAGTCTACAATTGAAAATCTAACACCCAGGACGGATATTGGCGCAGTTTCGTATGTATTAATTTGTTTGATAAATTACATCAGTGCAGGCACAAAATAAGTTATATTGAGCACGCGGTAAAACAGAAAAATAAATACATCCAAATACGTTGAATTTGTAAGAATGCATAGAAATTACGAAGGAATAATTATCTAAGGGACTAGATTGTTTAATATTCTTTACCACATCAATCGCATTCACAAAGTCACCCTATTTCTTAAACCTGTTTAAGCTTATTCTGCAGTCAGATCTCTTGTTCCATAAATCTCCTTACATAGGCTGGTTACTCACATAAAATTCTTTGGTGTCCCCAGCCATGCCCTTTTTTGTTTTAAACACTCCCTATATTCCATTTCTTATTTTTTTCAAAATTTGAATATAATTTTTAGCGACGTCAAAGTTGCGCTGACTTCAAATTTTTCAGAGGTTGAACATAATATATCTTCAACAATATCTGGGTTCTGTTTAACGTATAATAAAAGGAAAAGTCTGCGAACTAGAATATATTTATTGAGAAAATTAAACAACCTTTTTTCTTGTACAAGTGAAGCTTTCATAATATCTCAAGTACCTCACAATTTCGACGCTTATATAAAATGATATGTGATCATAAATTTTTTCATTGACTACGTGTTAACGTGATATTGTTTGTCATGAATTCTACAATGTACTTACACACTTCATGAAGGACTTCGAAATATCCATTACGGTTCCAGTTTGTTGCATTACCTCTCGATTGGACGTGGCGTTGTTTACTGTAGAAGAGAAGATTTTGAGAATTAGCCAAATATTGTGAAATAATATTATTTACCTATTGTTTTGAAGATGTAAGCCACTTTGATTTTACCATCCTGGAAGACATAGCATAAAGATTTTTGATATTTAAATGGGTCTCATTTTTCCGACAAATTTGGGGAAGTTTTAATCAGATTAATTTCAGCCACGGAAACAATATTAGCACGGTGAAAAATAAAGTTAAATTTCGACTTTTTTATATTTAGATTTTCAGCTTAAATACACTTTTAGGATTGCCCTGCGATCTGTGAAATTTGATATAATCTAAACTGGAATTCAACACTTAGGTAAACAAATTCTTCCTGAAATACCCTCGGGTACAATTTCAGATTATTTCCTGAAATTAAATTATATATAGAAATTTGTGTTAAAGTGGGACTTAGTAAATATTTTAGTTCAATTTCAAGTAATTTATTTCTTCCATGTCTCGAAGATAAATTCGGTAAATTCGTTACCGCATCCTCCGCGAATACTATAACTCGAGAGGCTCCAGAGCCGAAAAATATTAAGGGTGGAAACCAGGAAATAATATGGAAATAAATTACACTCAAACAACGGAATAAAGGCACATTATTCTTCGCCCATACGAATATATGTACACAAAATATATCTTTCAAGTTATCTCGAATTCCAGCTGCAAATTGCAGTGAATTATCAGTGGATAATGTGAACCCACCTGTAATCATATACGTCGACGGTGACGAAACTAATGTTTCCCGAAGGACTAGCTAATGTGACTACAGGACAACCAAGTTGGTTTTCATATTCATTGTCTTTGTGCAACAAGAAATACCAAGGTCGAGGACCTGAAATCTGAGAAAACGAAATTATTGGCACACGGTGACGGGAAATTTGATTAATTTTATTTATTTTTTACTGCATGCAGATTTGTCAATTCCGGTTTTATGAACTGGACAACCTGTTAACTTGAGCAGAAGGTAATGTAGTCTTGTTTCGATTATCGATCAAATTAGAAGAAGAGACAACATGAAAGCATAAATTAACTTCCGAATGCCTTCAAGTAATTTAGTTGCTGTTGAAAACTAATAAAATTTAAATACTCTGAGTTAGTTTTGTGGACTTTTATGCAGCAAGAAAACACGTGAGCTTTATTTTATTTCCATATGTGTCTTGTAAACTTCTGACGTATCTTTTACTTTATTTCAAATATCCTGTTTTTTCGAAAAAATAAACCGAGGGGTTCCTTTTGAATTTTAAAATGTTTGTTGCGACATTTCTTACTTTAAGAACAACTGACGAGATATTTTAATAAATGCAAGTATGAGGTTTAAAAAATAACTTACATGGTTTCGGATTTCAAAGGAAAATTACATTTGTTTAAAGGTTTTTAAAATACTAAAATATTAATTTTAATAAACGTTCAGCGAGAGCATTCGAGATATTCTAATCAGAAACACAAACAAGAAGGAACAAATTTTTTTTTTGTAAATTTGTGACCACCACTAAAATAGTTTTATTTTTCTCTAGACTCTTTTCCTATTCCATACATGAAACTACTTACTTATAATTTAATCAGAATACGAGAGCAATTTTACATATAATTACCAAATAATTATCCTCAAATCTTTCAGTTTCATTCAGTTTTATATGTTTTATTGACAGTTAGTTAATGGAAACAGGAATGAAATATAATCACAATCAAAAAATTTATAAGCTGCTTGATTCAGGATTCGTGCTAATCACCTAAACCTACCTTATTCCAATCAAAGTTGTTCTCGTCGTTGTCGCCCGACACCAGCGTTAACTTGGCAATTAGACCAACAAATATAACCAGCAGCATGTTGGATTTCATCTATCTAATACATGAAAAGAAACGAAAAATGAATTTTCTTTGCCCCCATTTTTTTACACATCGAACACGGTGACACACAGATATGACACATCGGCTGATCTCCCAACTTGTTTATTTGATAAAGACAGAGAGATGTCTGGACATCGTTTTCAAGAATGTAGATATATCTCCCTCCTTCTTTTGCCAAATTTAATATCCAAACTTCTGTGCGGAGTGTAGTTTTGAAGCATTTGCTCAGACAATGTTTTATAATGGATTAAGTTCTAAATTTTCTTAAAATTCTTATTTCTATTTCCTTTCTATATCATAACATTCGTACCTACGTGTATACATTCTTGTAAACTGTTGCAGATATTAAGCAAACTGCAGGAAAACTCCTCTGATTCGGTAGAAATGTGTGTCTGCATTGGTCAAGGTGCACGCTACCCTGTGTAATTTCACTGTTACGTGTGTTCACACATCGTGTGGATATCTGGATTTATTTTATGCGCCCTGTGCTTATTAGGATACTGTGCGTTGTGTAGCTTATAATAAATTGCCAATATCAAAAAATAATTGTATTGGAATAATAAAAATTTTAACAGGAAAAGGCCATATTGAGTTTCAGAATGATTGACTTTTAGCCCTCGTATTTGAAATCGGGGCTTTCCGAACACAAAGCTGTGTTTACCTGACGGATATTAATGCGATATCGGCTCCACTGATTCTATGAAAGGCAGGAAATTCGCAGGTCTTCTATAGATGTACAGCGCGTTTGTAATGGCTAAACAAAATTGCTAAATTCATTAAAGAATATCCTTCGCCTCTCTGTCCATCCGTACTGAAATCTTACACAGATATGTTTGGTTAGTTTTCGAAAAACTCTCTATAAATTACACGTTTCATTAGAATCTAACAATGGATCAGAAAAGTTACTATTACCATCCTTATGCCTGTCAGGTCTTCCTTCCGTCTGTCAGCGAGAAAAACTCTTCCGCTAATTGATGTGATTTATAAAAGGTTTTTTTGATGTAGTTTTCGAACCTTTGTCGAGATAAGTTTGCAATTATTTAAATCAAACAAAAATAAAAAATAATTTACCTTTAAACCGATGTACATTTTTGAAAGAATGTCAGGAAACGTTTTAAATAGAAACATTTATAAAGAATTTTTATATCCTTCCAAAAGGCATATTTTATTCTCTTAAGCCTTATTCTTCGTCTGGGTTACGTAATGAAATATTATGGAAATTTTTGTAGCTCTAGATATGGCATAGACTACATTAGACACTTAATGCCTCACATACATTTACCCTAGCGTGTAATTAATTCTAAAACTTACAATAAAAACACAAACCTTTATGCTTTTTTTACAGAAGAATTGTAACTTGAGCTGTACTCACTGTTACGATAACCGTAATTTAACTATCCCTTTGGGATTTAGGGGTTTTTTTTGCCAAGTGCTTAGTATGTTTAATATTACGTCTTTCAACCAGGTGCTGAATATATGTCATTGTGTGGTTTGTTGAAGGATATTTTTATATTTATATATAGATTTGTTTTTCGTATGTATTATTAGTTTTTCATTAATGAAATATGCGAGGACACAAGATTTTTGTCTTTTGGATATGAAAATAAGTTAAATATACAATATTGCATGCTATAACTCAGAAGTTCATTTACTAACATATAAAATATTCAATTGATAATTTACTCTGAATGATTCTCTTCAATATACTGTAAAATTATTCGTCTCTCTCTTATTTTATTTTCCATTTCCAAACGCTCATTTTAAACTATTTTATGCCACTCTCAAATAATTCTTGCATTAATAGTCAGCAATGTTTGTGAAGAATACGATAACATACAATTCATAGTTTTGTGTATTACGTTCTCTTAAATATAAAATAATATTTTCCTTGTGTGTCCCCATTATTTTCCTTCTCAAACTCTACAACTTTTTATTATAATTTATCTTTGCCAAGTATTACTTGCAGGCTCTTCATCGTCTACCTTAACAAACATAACCAACAATTTTCTCTCACTCACCATCATCACCCTTTCTGCTGTTTCAAAAATACATATTCAGCTATAAAATTTGCAACAAGTCTGTACAATTTTACTTTTTCTCTATTTCATAAGACACAAGATATTTGATTCATACGAATTTCATTCAAAGTAGTCGAAAATATATCTGACCCGTTTTATCTCATAAATCATTTCGATATTTCGACATAGTTTCACTCGATAATGTTAGTACTTCAGCACGGAAGCAATGACAGAATATTATGTGACAACGTCGAAACCGCTGGCTGTGCGGACTGTAGCGGTTTCTTTCTTGGTATCGCGTTTTCGGAATCCGATAAAAGCATGGATAATGGATTTCGAGTTGTTGTTTGATGTGTAGATAGGGGCACTTGATTCGAAATTTTTAATCGTTAGAAGAGTTTGTGTGTGTATTTGATATAAGAACCTCAACAAATAATCGCCAATTCTTCATTTTGGCTGCAACAGCACATGTAGAAAATAACATAATATTTGCTTACAAACACTCGAAATGCAGTGGGCGTCTTCTTCCTGCTCCTACACAGTTGCTGGTATTTCAGACCTATGTGCCTTAAATAGTGCACATTTCACCATAAGAACCACGCGTCTAAGGTCATCATATCTTCAGGGTAATACTTGACTTGCGTTTTATTACTTTGTTTGTGTCGTTATCTATTGAAGGGAAAAGTGACCGTAGATAAGCTGACGCTTCTTGACATTCTACTCTTTCCAGGCCAAACACTGACTTTGCGAATATTTGATCGTAAATTTAGACATTGTTAAAAAAAATTTGTCTCGTAAAAAAATTTCTGAATGGTAGCGTAAATATGTCTGTATATTTGAATATTTTCCGTTGAAATGATCAGGACTTCATGATTACTTGTGATGAAGATGTTTTTTCCTTTGGGCTAATAGAAGCGGCTAAATTCCGGCATTACTCGTTGGTTGCCCTAATGATCGTCTCTAAATATATGTCTTAAAAAAATTCACAAGGACAGAAGTGTGACAACAGCCTCTTGTTAAGGTCATGCTTTTCCATTCTGAAAATTTGAATGAAATTTGGCTCGTGTTTATCACGAAATGTGAGTTGGAAAATTCGGATAATATGGTGACACATTCTATTGAATGGTGGCTTGTATCAGGCGTTCGTACACATCGATCAGTGAAAACGTGTCTAAATCATCTAACTCCTCATATTTTATGCTATGATTCTCCCAAAACTGATGGTATTCCAACAATTGCTTAGAGTTTCGCGGCCTTTTAGAAAATATGAACATTCGAAAGATGAACAAAATCTACAAAAGTTTATATACCACTTCGGTTTCTTAATAAATAGCGACGCTGTAAAAATGTTATAATTAGTATATATTATCGTCCATTATTTGCAAATTCATCTTTTATTTGCAACAAAAATACCTCCTTGTCTGTACAATGTGTATAAACTGACCACGGTTTAAACTCATAGTTTTATACGAAACCTCGTCTAAAACATTTTCGATTGTGTGTGGCACAAATTAAATTCTCACCTTTTACCGCGAAATTGTAAGCAGAAGTTACAAAGTCTCGACTGAAGGACACAAAAGAGACATTCTTTGTTTGTGAAATTATAATTATATCCAGATAAACAGCAGCATGTGGTTATTAAATCCTGCAATTCATGGAAACAATTAATATAGGAATCCTGTTTCAACATTAATTCCCTATGCCCATTAAACACCGCGCAATCACAAACAAAACACATCAGCTCTTCTGCCACGCGTCTTATTCGCTAAGACAAACAAAGACCTGTTCTTCCTCTTCAGTCACTCTTCGTATTTTATGTGCCAAATATCAATGTTCTTAAGCAGGTAATATTTTATACTAAGATAAGTCAAATTCTTTTTAACCTGTTGGTTCGTTTTTTATTTAACGTCCTATCGATCCCTATTATTTGCTTTCTGTTAGTGATACAGTCATTATGCAGACTACAAGGAGATATGTTTTGTGGTTTGGGAGGAAATGTGAGTCAGCATCAGACAAGCTACATACTTCTCTGTATGTGTTAACTGTAACACTTTCTTCACACCACAAATCGATATGTGTGTTCACTTTATGCACTCTTTACTCGTCAGTACACCGTGCGTTGTGTAGCTTGCAATAAAATGGACGTGTTGG
>Ga0131853_10006009_pt1 | contig 21922 bp, 9 predicted proteins | sample TergutLab28metaG_FD_92764 | JGI IMG/M metagenome (GOLD analysis project Ga0131853, IMG submission 92764) | Labiotermes labralis P1 segment gut microbial communities from Petit-Saut dam, French Guiana - Lab288 P1 (version 2) (version 2) | ecosystem: Host-associated > Arthropoda: Insects >... | reverse complement strand
GGAGGCTGGGTGGGCCCCAGGACCGGTCTGGACGGGCAGAAAATCTCGTCCCCATCTGGATTCGATCCCGGACCGTCCAGCCCGTAGTCAGTCGCTATACCGATTGAGCTATCCGGCCTACAGGCCATACAGTGCAGTGAATATTAAGCGAGAAATAGGAGAGAAAATATACCCCGTTGATATGAGTACGATGCGGTGGCATTTTATGCGAGAGACGCGTTCCTGAATACCTCGCATATTTCAAGACAAATTTTCCCACAAGAATAAATGCAAAGTAGGGGAATGTGTCGTCGGAGCGCATAAATCTACAACCGTTGTAGCGTAGTTTGCATTCAAACATATACTTCCTAAGCAAAACACAACTCAACAAATAAACAACAAAGGCTAATATTCACTTTATTATAACCAACTTATGCACTTATATGTTCGTTTAAATTTGTTGATATTTTAAAACATTAAAATATAACACACTAAAAACACTGATAACTCCTACATGTTTCGGTTATCACATATAACCATCCTCAGGGAGTTCCACGTACATACTAAAGCTACTACATTTAATGCCCTTATGGTATGTTGGAAGCATGTCTTAGTATTTGCATGATGGATCTGGATTATCTGCTGTGTGTATGTCAGTGTTCTCCTTCTGTCCAACAAAGGCTAATTTTATGATTCGCATTATTTAAAATTTTGCGCATGACACAAGACTTTATTAATGCTTTTACATTGCAATATTTAAAATTCGCATAGTTTAAATTCGCACAAAATCCAACCGCACTCGACCCACGTTTGGCGTTTAACGTAATCTGCGTACTGCAGTCTGCAGGACAAAGAGTTTCCTCTTTCTCTTCCAATTTATGTACCTGGAAATACAGGCTCAGTGCCAGTACATTCACCATCAAGATACAACAATGCTAAACAAATACTGTTACCTACAATACCTGTAAAAGAGTATAGGTACTACACTGTACGGAATTATAGATTTTAATGAAACAAAGACAATCACAGTAGAGCTGTCACACTGTACGGGAATATAAATTCTGCTGTTGACACGGCTAATTACCGGGAGAAGTACTACAATAAAAAAATAGTAAAGTACATTGTCAGGTGATAATCACTTGTAGAGAAGCTACAACATAAAGCCTCAAATTACACCGACGATAAAACTCATCTACTTCAAATTCGACAGTGCACAACAATCCTACATTATATTGTAGATAAATACAAGGTTGTAGAGTGTCTATACTAAATTAGACTCCTAAATTCCGCTGTCGAAAAAGCCAGTCAACTGCAGGAATTCTTCAATAGAATCTTACTGCTCACAAATATAATCAATGGCAGAGATACTACAGTGTACGTAATTACGAATTCTTTTGTTGAAAAACCTTGTCAATAGCAGAGATATTGCGCGACAGAAGAGAGCTGCGGTAACACAGGCACCACCTAACTGCATTCTGATAGCGCGCTTATTTTATCGAACACGTCGAGTTGTGGACGTATGAGTCTGACTCATTCTGTTTTACTACGACTCAGACTCTTCATGGCACGTGCTAACTTATTTATGTAACTGATGTGGGAAATTTCGACACGTGTGACTATCAGAATAGTTTACTATTCTCTTTAACATTTACATTAAAACGCGACACATTTGTCAGACATAACGTCCTTAATTTACACCCTCATAAAGGCAAAGACACAATAAATAACACTGCTTTGTAATATTAATTCTTTCTCTTTCGTCATAAGAGAAATTCAAATCCTGATTCCAAACACAAAGTCTGCATATCAAACATTAAAGGCATATAATGCAACACAAATGTAACAGAACACGCAATCACTAGCTTAACGGTCACGTGGCCACGATGGAAAAAAGCACGTGAACTACATGGGGTTTCACTATGAATGTCAATAGTCATCACCGTCATGTTGGGAAATTCTAAAAAAAAATCATCTACTGAAGGTAACTTCATTGTTAGGGTAATTGAAGTAAGTTCGAAGCACTCAACAAACATGAGCCTCATCAAGTCAGTATCATTAAACTGACACTGTTTCTTCTTCACTTGAACGTTTTAAAGCCATACTTTCAGGCGAAATTTTCGAAATATCCCCTTGCCCTTGAGAGACTATCTGCTAAAACTTTCTTCTCCCCTTTTTGTTGAAACGCAGGAGGCAGGGCCGAGGGCGGTGTCCTGTCACTTTTCTAGACTCCTGTTACGGTACAAAGTGTCCTTCATAAGATCCGCGCTCTTCTGCGAAAATTACTCAGCGCATAGCTGTATTTATTTACCGACCTTTCGCGACAACATATCGGTCCTACTTTCAAGGGCCAAGAATCCATTGGTCCCGAAACGTCGGCAAAGAATTACCACTATACGCTGCGTAAAATCCCGGAAGAGGGCAGATCTCATCTACTAAGCGGCGGACGCCTGCAATCACGCTTATCCTTCATTATGCCACACCCTTTCCTTCAAATTCAGTTCTTCCAATGATTTATAAATTTATTGCAAGCACTGTAATTTCGGGCCCACCTACAAGTTTTTCTAGATAGTGTCCACTGAAGTATTTGTTTTGGCCGTCTACGGCTTATATTATTTGAACGTGTTATCGCTAGGTAACGAACCTACCAAAATCAACATTTTCGCCTAAAACAAATCGCTGTCTGACATCCGTTATATTAACATTTCCAAAGAATACGTGAACAGTTAATCACTGCAGAATGGCAGAACAGCAGAAAGATCTACGGAAGTTGCAGTACATGTGCTTTCTAAGAGCTTGCTTTGCGATTTTGTACACCACATGAGCTTCGCACTATTGCAGCCACAGATCCATTTCCTCATTCAAACACCAAAACTGGAACCAAGTAATACGTAAAATGTATGAAGGAACTCAATTCATGTTCCTCCATTCACTGACACTGGAGCACAAGACACAAAGGCAACTTATGCCATTATTTTCTGGATAAATTCTCTTTAATTTTTAACTTCTACAACATTGAAAACTGAAACAAACGTGCTTATATTTCTGAAAGCTGACCAACACGGCTCAAATTAGTTGGTTTTGAACTCACTGTCATGTTTCATTTAACTGTTAATGTGACAAAGTGTGGCGTCGTTTGAACAAGGAGGAAGAATTGTTCATGGCGAGGTGGGCACGATTTTCCAATAAATTCTGACTTGGAGGCACAGCGGATATGTCCTTCCATCACGCTAGTACAACCTACCCGACCTCACATTATCATAACCTTGAACATCCCTATATGATAGTTGCTTATGGCCGCACTACAGCAACAGAACGCTAGTAGGTATATGCCCTTATTGAGCGAAAGGTGTGCTTAAGGTTGTGTCAAAAAACAAGAAGTGTTCTGAGGACAATATTTGATCGAAGAAGGAAATAACAGAAGCCTGGAGAAAACTGTATAATAAGAAGTTTCAGAGTTTGCACTGCTCACAAAATATTAATCCGTTGATAATATCGGCAACGATGAGATGGACGGAGCATGTGGAACGTTAGGGAGAGTGGACGAATTCATTCCAGATGTGGGCGGGAAAACCTGGCCTAAAGAAGAAAGAGAGACTTAGTCTTATATGGGAAGATAATATTGAAATGGGTCTTACGGGAACAGAATGGTGAGGTGTGCATTGGATAAATGTGGCACAGGATTGGGACTAGTAGCAGACTGTTGTAAACATAGCTACTGCCGGTAAATTTAGCAGTTGAGACGGGAAGCCCTGAGGATGGCATCGGCGAGCGCCCAAACGCGTCGGAGTACTAGTTAAACAATGTAAATTGGTGCGTGAGAAATGGTGCATTACACGTTGTTTTGATGAAGGCAGATAATTATGAGAAGGAATTGTAGGATTCCTTCGAATGCCTGACATTCCTTCAATAAGCAACTACAGGTACCTCAAGTGGGACTTACCTCCATGGTGTTCAAGATTAGTACTTGGAATATGGCAAGGTAAATAAATTGTTTATCTGACAACAGACTCTGCGCATTCGAAAACACTTTGCGCACTGGCTAACATACTCTATAGACTCTGCGTATTATACTCACTTGCCGAGCTCCAACTTGGTAAGGTCCAGGTACGCGGAGCCCATAAAGTCGTCCTGGAGCCCCCAGTCGTAATCAAATACCTAGAACATGAACAAATGTTTAGGACCTGGAAATGTCAGAAGCGCTGCTATGGTTATTATTACTGAAAATAAATCTAAGGCGAGAAACGAATGTTAAGAAGACTTCGCTGATTCATAAAAGTACTTTTTTGAGTGGAATGATGTGATAAACGCGAATGAAGAATTTCGATGTCGAAAAAAACTTTCCCAAATCATTACATGTTTGCAGCACTCAACAGGAGGAAACCGATGGAAACTATCGGTCTACTTGCTGAGATTCGAGCTCAAGGATTTCCAGAACACAAAGAAGGTATTCACAACTAACTCCAGTAGCAGGTAAGCCTACCTTGCCACTTAATATATAAATTGGAAGAAACACCAGAACTGTTAAATTAGGAAATGGTGGGTGGTCACAGAACCGGACAGCTGCGTCACACAGAGAGATTGCACAAAGGGCATTCACCGAAGTGTAGCAAAGAGGTACAGCTTTACCTTGCTTGCAAATGAAGGGAGGAATGCCATCTTCGAGGCCTAACTATTTCATTAGATGCAAATATAAAGCGTCGATACACGTTGCAAGTACACCTCTTTACGACAGCGCTAAGGTACAAAGTAAAAAAGTTAAAGCTCGCCCTACGACAGGCCATGAAGGCCCGAAGGTGGAGGAGATGTAAGCTTTACTCTTTCTTTAACCTAGGCGCTAGATGGGGGTGGGTGGTCAAAGACACAGCCCAGCCGCTTTACCCTATGAAACAGACCCGCTACCCACTGTAGAGTAGACTGGGTGCGCCGCATGGTAGTTCTGGTCGAGAACGAAAAATCTCGTCCCCACTTGGGCTCGAACCCCGAATCATTTAGCTCGTAGCAAGTCACTATGCCAACTACGCTATCCCGGCCTTACTGTAAGATATACACAATGCCTCTAAAGTCTTCCTGAAATGTCACTGCATATTAAATAACCGCACTTCGGAATTGAATAGAGTAATAAACTTGATTTCTAAATAGTTGAATTACAAATTTTTCAACATATGAAATATCAAAGAAATTAAGATAATAAATATGTAATTAAAGAAAGAAAAACTATAAAAATTAACATGTGCTACTCTCTTTAACCGCCTCAACGTGCGTTCTGAAACGTCCTTGATTCTGTCTAGGAATGTGACTTCCGTAATAAAAAAAATAGAGGGATCTTTAAAAGGCTGTGCTCGGTCTGGATTAAAATTTGGGATTCTGAAACAATCTGAAGAATTCTCGCAAATGGACTTAGGAAAGTAAATTTTTAATGTCATTATATGCCGATTTCCAGAAGAAAGGATAGCTTACATAGCGATTCAAGGTGCTTGCGTGTATCTATAACACCTGTCACCGAAAATCTTCAAGTAACACGACCTATGCAGTGTCTACTGCACGCTCCTTATTCACAGATAAATACGCTGGGGCATGAAGATGACCACTCATCTCTATCTAGTGTCGTGGTTATGAATTCATCTAGCTATACCTACACTGTCTTCATGAATGAAGCGCAGACACAACTTTATAGCTTGCAGACAAGAAACATGGTGTGAAAGAAATTCCATTTGAGGCACTTATATGCATGACGACAAGAGGAAGTCAGAATATGGTGGAAAGTAATTTTGCGGATACATGTTTTTGCCATATGACAATTTCTTCAAAATAAGACAGTTTTGATGTCCCAGCAGATTTTGATGTCAAGTGTCAGTTCTTGTGGTCCGGCACTGACCAAAATAAGTAGACATATGTCTGCGTCAGCCCCATCCTTTCTAATGCCTTATATAAAACCACTTACATCACTTTGTAAGATGAGTGTCAATTTTTACGCCACGACACTGAGCAAGTTACCTCAGTGGTAAACTGCCTGAATAGCACCAAGTTCGAAGTTCGAATTCTCATGTCCAGAGGAATGACAGGTTAGCTAGTAATAAAATCTGACGCTTTCACAGCATCTGAATGCTATGAAACTTCCTGCATCACTTCCCTGATGACGACGGAGAGATTATCCTTGCCTTTTAACCTTTTAAAGCCTAACGGTTCCTTTACGTACCACCAGGTTTAACATTCAAAAACTCTACATGGTGCTCGCCTTGCGTTGAGTGTTTTGTACGGATCTCAGAACAGACAGCGACTTTTGTTTTATACATCACTAACTGATTGGTTTTTATAACCGTGTTGGAAGTGTTCACAGCGCGGTGCGGATTGATTCCTTATATTAAGCGGATTACGCTTCGTCTTTAAAAGGTTAACAACCTGAGAGTTCTAATGCAGGTTACTTTAATAGCCGAAATAAAGTGCAGTCCACACCCCGTAGATTTGTGGCAACTCGACTTCGTGCCGGCCACATCCGTCTGACACACAATCACATTCTCTCAAGGAACCTACTTCCCACATATACTGTAAACTGCAATGTACAGTTCGACACCTGCCCCGTTTCTCCGGAAGGCATTTCAATATGCGCTGTCATTCTGACGGTTGCCATTCACGCTACTATTAACAGAGCCTTGCGACCACTGCGTCGTCACAAAGGCTATTTGAACAAATGTTTTCAAACAGCATACCACACCAGTCGCAAAGCTGGACCCCGAAATGCATGCCTTTTAGTGTTAGGCACGTTGCAGATGATTTTCGGAAGCACATAATCAAAGGCAAACAGTTAAGACTTCCATGCACAATGCATGAAATATCGCGCGATCATTTCCATGTATTAAGCCGAGATTTGTTCTGTTTAGAGTCATTGGTATTTTAAATCTTATGCAACTTTCATCTGTCTGCATCTGTCGTAATAATCTGGGCCAACTTCTATCACTTTGTGACAATAATATGGTCTATATGTCAAGTAGGCCTCAATAGCGTCAACAGCTGATGCGCCTACTACTACTACTACCGCTGCTGCTGCTACTGCTACTACTACTGCTACTACTACTACTACTACTACTACTACTACTACTACCACCACCACCACTACTATTACTACTACTATTACTAGGCTGCTACTACTAACATTGCTACTACCAACACCATCACTTACTTAGACTACCCATCATTACCAACATACCAGACCTAATTCTTTCATTTCCTTCGACGTTACAGACATCTATGATAGACGCAGTGTCATCAAGCAATACACGAACCAACCATTCGTGTCATAATTTGTACCTTGATGTGGACCGGCATGAAAGGATCTTCAATCGGTAACGTAAAACTCTCGTCCCATACTGGATTCAGTTCCCTGTAGATGGTCTTGGACTTGTACAGTAGCCGACCGCCAATTTTGAATTTGACATAAGGGTCGCTTGTACCTGAAACAGAAAAAAAAAACTTTCACAGACGCAAAGGCACTTCGACAATAAGACCTTATGTTTTTCCGATGACCGCCCATTGCTGCACGGTGACTGAGACGCCGTACAGAATGGAATTACGAAATTAGCCTACTTTCCGAATTTCATGCTTAGGCTTACACGTCTTCGCATATCAAATTCCTCTTTTCTTTCTTCACCTGTACGATATAACCGGATTTCTGAATTTAAATATTGGTGCATGTAACAATAACACCTCAATTAAATACAATACTTCCTTAATAACGGGCTAGCTCAACAGCACCATTGGTCACCGACAAACTCAGCGGCAACAGCAATATAACTTACCCGAGTGCGTAGCGAATGCTACTTCCTACAAAAAATAAGCACTGTAAAATACATACTGAATACAAAATAAATAACAAAAAAACCGATGAAGTAGAAGAAGACACTGTACCTTTTAAAACATAAAAAAACTGACACAAGCTATAAGCAGAGTTCACACTTTCTGTCACGTTATTGTCTACATTAAAAACTGAGCAGTCCTTATTACATTACATTGTACACGAATATTAGAACATTCATGTTAGAGTGGCAGTTTGTCCCTAAAATATCAAAAATACATAAGAAATCTATGTGCCAACGTTTTGGGTTAAAAAATTCTCAAATTTTAAAGGCCATAAGATCAACTCACAATTACGAGAAAAGTCAGGCTGATAAGATTTACTATACTTAAAAAGTAAAAGTTGATTGTGTATGTTTCGGGTTTGAAGGAATCTACAGAAGTAAGGTTCATAATAATAACAAATACGATATGAAGCCAAAACCTTGGCTACAGAAAGTTGCACTACAGTGTGAACAAAACAATTCCTGCAAGACGTAATCAGTAGAATGCCATGGCCCAACTGTCTTAGAAAAAAAAAATATTAGAAACGAAGACAAAACACATTACAACAGAGTGTAGCAGGTTTTTATCCTAAATGGACCAGTATCGAATCTCAGTTGTCGGACATTGTATACATACTAGTATATTTATTTATCATACATGACAAGCTCGAAAATAAAGGTCACCAACCTTTTCTTCTAATCGCATACAATATCAGTCATACGAAAACAAAGAAAAATAAAGAAATTTAACTTTTTATCATAATATCACGTTATTATTCATAATAATGCTTCAAGACAGATAATACTCTAAGTTAAAATCCGCCATCCTTTAAAATTTGCTCTTCACTTGCTTTTGTTAATGAAGGTTTTTATATTACAGCCGTTTCAGGCACATGACTTGCTGACGCAAGTTTACGTGAGAAACAGGCGGACTCTTCCCATGGTGCTAGAACGTTCGCCGCTGTAATGTTTTCATTAGCATTGATAATGTCCGAATTATTGCAAACGGTCTCACTGTTAATACTAAAGCTGCAATGCTTCACTCGGAGCTAAGACCGTCGCTTCTTGTCAGAGTGCTGTAACGTCCTTCTAGGCTGCTGTTACAATTTCTACCTTTAAAGAACTTCTCATCCATTTCCTTGATATGTAAGTTTGTTCCATTGCAAAATATGCCGTAATCTAAAGTCTTGATTTGGTCTGAAAATTTTTCTCAAAAAATATTTTGATGGACAAAACTGAAAAATGTATTTAAAAGTAGACAGTTATGAATGTGAAAGCTATTTTCACGAAATGTTTGCGATGTCTGTCGAATATATTCAACTGGCGGTTGACTGCTGTGTGTATGTTGCAACTGTGAGCAGCCTGCAGGTACAGCGCCAACAGCTAACTTGTCCAAATCGCCAGCCCCACACTAACCCCTGGAGGGTACACCACAACGAGTACTCAGAGCAACACAAATAGCATAAATTTTGCATTGCAGAAAACACATGACGTCTGACGCTTCATAACAGCTCCCGGAGGCAACCAACAACTGCAACAGCGAACTGCACAACAGTAACGAGATATCTGGAAACAGATATGAGAATAGCAGCATAAATACTACGAGTTACATCAATAAATAAAATGGTGACTAATTACGTTACATAGTTTTTTAACATTATAACAAGTGATGCACGTAGTTACTGCTGGGCTCTACAGTTCAGTTATACACACTCAAAAGACATTACCCATTATGTTCCAGACTTGTAATACGTTAGCTGTTTCCCTGCTAAATTATAAGATTCTGAAAACAAAACAGTAAGAACACCCAACTAACAAAAGAATGTTTTTACTTATTCAATGAGAATTTCCTGTAGCCCGACTTATTATGAATCCTGTAACAGAAAACAGAATAATATTAGGGGCAGAGGTTGAACTCCTTAAGTCCCAGTGAGTACTTCAAGTGCCACCAGGTTCAATATTCAAAAATCCTATACTCTCCCCACAGACTTTATTTCTGTGATTATTACGGATCTCAGAACACGTAGCGATTACTTCACTGTACAGGATTAATTGGTAGGTTTTTATAAAGGTGACGGAGTGGGTTTACTGCGCGGAACGAAGTGGATCTTTCAATGTACTTCAGGTTAATTTTCGTGTGTCAAAGATTAATTCCTATTAGGTAGGATTTCTGCAACACAAAAGTAAGGTCCATGAAACAGATTTCTTAATTAATGAACTACAGTTACGAATGTTGTACTGGAACGCGCAAAGAAATTCTGCGTGATGTAAGAAGCGTGATGACCTACGAGTATGTTGTGAAAACAAAGGCAATTTGATCTGAGTACAATATTCCGATCGCCTGTTTCATATACAGCCATACACTACTTATTTATTGAACCGCATACTGGACTAGCATTCGTAACGAAATCTCCACTACCGTATTTAAGGCACAGACCTATTCTTATAATAAAACCAACTAGATGCACTAATTTCTCAAATTTATTTTTGGAATAAAACTCTACATGTTTCGGACAGTTCCTGTCTATCATCAAGAATTTTTCACTGTACACACAGCAATGGTATACGTCATACAGGTTTGCTGACAGCTTGCGAGCAGAATCAGGATGAACTGTAGTTCCGTCCTAATCCTGTTGGCTGGCTGTTGGCAGGATCGGGATCCTGCCAACAGCCAGTCAACATAAAGCATAACATATACCAATTGTTTAGTACCTCCTGATGATGAGCAGTAAGCCTGCTCGTAACATGTAGAGGTTAATTATTGAAATAAATTGAAAGAAAATAGTTCATCCGGTTGGTTCCTATTGTACGGGTACGGTACATGTTTTGTACTTCTCTCTTACCACATTTTAACCGTATTGGATGGTAAGCTTTTTAAACCGGGACAAAATTTACATTTAAGCACTTTAGTGAAGTATGGCTTTCACTAGACCGTATTTCACGAAATTCGGAGGTGCTCAACGTAATTTCGTGGACATGTAGTATACCGAATTTCGCCCAGTTCGGTCAAGAAATAAGAGTCGTATGGGTAGCAAATTCGTTTCCACCCTTAAGTAAATTTTTCTGTCACTGGGTCAAGTCTTATTAAACGCACTCTTGCCCGACAACAGTTTATAAAGACTCCTACACCGACTTTCAAGTAAAACAAATAGTTCAGTTGCTGCTGCTAGGTCATAACAGAGGGACAGAAGTAAGGATGGACTGGGTCTCCACACACGGCGTGCCATTTTACTGCACATAGAAAGCCTAAAAACCAGGAAAACAGTACGCCTGATTTACAGCGGCGCTATTTACAAAACTCTGGAACAGATCAGTACGTTGAAATAGCTTTCCCCTTCCTATGTGTAAGATTCCTTGAAGTAATTTCCACAGAAGTAGTCAAAGTCTCAAAATGTCTTACTGAAAAACAAAACAAACTACTTTAAATTATAAACATCACGTCTCATTGGAAACAGCCACGAAAACAAACACACATCCGGAAACTGTAAGTTTTATCGTTCTCAGGATTCTTTGATGTTCTACAGTAGAACGTCCACCCATTTCTTTACATTGTACTTTCAACAAAGCATATATACAAGTGTACGAACGTTTGTTGACTAGTTTATTCATCTTATCCAATAAAATTTCTTTCTACGCGGGCTGAACTGACATTTGGTTTGGGTTTCCGTAAAGCAAGAACCCGAATGTTAAACAATGAAGGCAGAACAAAATGTTGGAAGGAGCTCATGATAATGGACAATGTCCACAACATAAATGACATTTGTTTTCTTGTTTTTCGCCAAATAATATCAATCATTCAAAATGATTATAATATTTTAAGAACACGTAGGATATATATTTCCAAGAGATCATTTTGGGAATTTTTAGTAGTTTATTTATTATGAGAACAGAGAAAAATGTAATTAAAGCAAAAACAGACGGTCACGTAGAAGGTAGAATGCAAGACAAGAAGAAAACATTGCAGGCAATGAAAATAAACAGAGCAGTGTGTTAAGGAATGCAAGGCCTTGCGAATGCAGACTAGAAATGCGAAGCGAGAGACATTAGCAGATACGAAGGAATTCGAGAGCGTATGACGAGAAGCTCAACAATGTAACTGACGCGGCAAAAATTAGTTTTTAATAACAGCAAAACAACGCATCGTAAAAAGGCATTACTAGCAGACAGGAATAAATAGCTTTACGGTGTCATATCAGTGCGTGTTGCGTGAGCATGAAGCGAGAAATTTAATAAGTCACAATTTGCAGTGACATAATGCCTTGCCTTTCGTAGCCAGGGAAATGGAATATTTATTGACTGAATGACTGAATCACTGATTGGTGGTCTTAAGAGGCGCCTCGGTGCTTACTTCGTAAATCTCGACAAATCACACAGCAACTAAATTAACAACCCCTCAAAAAAAACTCAATTAAATTTAACACAAGTTTCGGCAGCGGAGTTTTCTCGGTATCGGCTTCCACATGGTCATCCGTAAAAATAAATTACCTCAAGCACATGTGAGGTTTCCGTTACGACATACATGTTTCCCCGGACTGAAACCCCGTGAAACAACTTTTTTGAAGTGCGATTTCTAATTCATAAATTCAGAGGCTATACTACTTCCACGGAGATGGGATGATTACGTACAGTGAACTGAAGAGACCTGAGGCAATTCACCTACATAAATTCAATTTCCTGTAAATATTGGACTTTTCCATAACCTGTATATATATATATATATATACACATGTATATTATTAGGACACACAGCCTGAAATAAGAAATTTCCTTCCATTTACAACAACGTTTTCGCTACACCTCACCCCAAGTCCACTTTCTCAGCCAAATGAATGCGTCTGCACCACAACACAGCATTTCTCTAAGAAACCTTATAATATACTATTCTCCAGTCTACATCCACGTCTCCCGGATTGAAATCCCCTTATGATCTTTTACCATGTACTGGTATTTCCAGTATTCTATCTGTCTGGGTAATGAAATGGAGAAAGATAAGACTGGCAAGAAGTGTAGCCTGACATAGTTTTGCAATAGTAAGGAAGAAGGCGTATTCGGTTCAGTCGGCCTAAAGAAGAAATACGAAGTTTGAGATTCTGAGAGAGCTATTACTGAAGACGCAATTCTTCTGAGTCGTGACGTTGTGCGAGTAGTTCCAGACCGTCCGAAGGTTTCTTCTTGGACTACTTGACCCTGAAGTTGAAGACACTATGGCTTTGCAGAACGCTTCAACTTGAAGCTCCACGGGGACATACAATAAAATCAGTTAGCACAAAACTGCATTAGTGTTGAAATGGTGCACTACCAATTCCCACTGCTAGCCATAGAAACGAATAACTCCTCTTAATTAAAGAAAATCCAACCGTAATTTCTTGTTTCCACTTACGGTTGAATGAAACGCATACCATAAACTCGAAGCTCATGGAAAAATTAAGACTGTAGATAAATACACATACATGAAATAAAATGAAATGCCAGCTTGATGCAACTAGGTAATTTTATTGATGTATTCTTAGCTCGACATGTTTCGGGTACATACGCCCATCATCAGGAGCATTAGATGTTGAGTTGCAGCATATGGTTTTCTGAACCGAGTTTTCGAATGGGTGGTGGTCTTGAGAGCCGCTGCGTAGGTCGTGGGTACGGTGCGGATGGTGCCGTGCACGGCACATGTAGAGCTAAGAATACATCAATAAAATTACCTAGTTGCATCAAGTTGGAATTTCACTTTATTTCATGAGGAAGATGCAGGTAAAACAACCCTCAAAATACACATACAATATTCAGTGTAAAAAAACATGAAGTACACACACATCACTCGCAAACGGAAAGAAGAAGTCATTGGTATAAAATAATTTGGGCGCAATTCTTGTATGTTGTATGTAGCAACTAAATTAATAGCCCCTACTTTCTGAAGCGAAAGACCGGCCCATTAAACAGGTATGATCAGTATCCGGCACAGCTACAAACGATAGTCTCAAAGACAAACGGAATTCCTAATGGCAGTGAAGACACAAGTTGCGTAAACGGTTCATGTGTCTGATTGTACCGCAACATTTAACACAAAGCTCGTGTTTCTGAAATGTATTAAGCAACAAAGGCAACGATTCCAGCTCAACAAAATATTCCTCCCAATATGAGGCTTCGCCATCGTTTAAAGGAAAGAAATTTCCTTATTATTCATAACAGACTTACAAACACATGACGTATCTCTACTGAAAGGTTTGCTGATTTTCTCACTTGATAAGTAGCTGAAACGAAGATTCAAGTGCAGTGACAACAAAGTTTCATTTTCGAGTGACAACTCGCTGTGTTACATAAAAAGAGATTGTTCGTGTGGCTTAGAAGTTTAGACATCACCGAACGGATTTTGGTTTTATTAACGTAATACAATCAGATATGTTATAAAAGTGATCATATCTTTCAAGATAGATATGTTACAGGCTTTTATATTTTAAACTACTGTACAGTTATCACGCAATTGGTTAAGATTACCAGAAGATACAAGTAAAAGGAAGAACCTTAACTTCTTAACGTGGGAAAAGTTATCTGTACTAAGAAGGGATTAACTAAAGAAGCTTCAATTAATTTCATATCGAGTTAATAAGTAAACCAGACGATTTTTTACCAACAGCAAAATCACAGACTATGGCTGAAGAATCTGACAAGGATTGCCTCTTGAAAGATTTTCTTAGAGTTAATATCAAAACTCTGAAAATGGTCGGCCTGTGGAACAGTTTTGGCTTGGAGCGGAAGACACGTCCTGCCTACACGACGTACTCTTGGTTCGTTGCGACTGTAATATTTTTACATGTGGCAACACAAGTAGCCGATCTGTTTTACGTATGGGGAGACCTGGATAATTTTTCTGCCACGGCAAGTACGTTATTAACATACGGGGCAGCTTTGATCAAACAGCTGTGCTACCTGGTGAACAGCAATCAGATCTGTCGCATGGTATACGGACTGCGCGACGGAAAGCTATCTCCCCCTTCCAAGTGGTCTGAAGAACAGAAAAACATCGCTAAGAGTTACGACCGGCATGCGAGGACTATGAGTTGGTCTTACTACAGTCTTGGCATTGGATGTCTGTTCTGTTTCGCCATGACAGCCATCGTCAGCAACAGCATTCCAACACACGCCGAGACTAACTCTACAGCGCCATCTCCAAGAAAATTACCATACAGGGCCGTCTTCCCTTTTGACACCGAACAAGTGGGATACTATGGAATAGCTTTCAGTTTTCAAATGTTGGTGATATTATGCGGACCAACCGTGAACATTGGTCTGGACACCATGTTCGTGGGTTTAGTTATCCATGCTTGTGGGCAGTTTAAAATCTTGAAAAACGCTTTGAGAAATATCAAACTAAGGGCAACAATTGTTGTGGATAATGAAAAGATAAAAAACAGAGATTCTACTACTGATGAACACGATAGCAAAACCGCACACGACAATCAGGAGGAAGACGACAGATTCTTGGAGAATTTACAACAAAAAATGTCAATAGGACTTAACGAGTGTCTTCAACATCATCAAGAAATTCTCGTGTAATAATGTGTTTCATTTTAATTCTTACATTGTATAGAGCAAAAGAACGCGGTATGATATTTTTGCATGGATATCTTCCATCGGTTTCTGTATCAGATTAGCACATTTATACGGATCTCAATCTTTGGAGTCTCCAATCTGTACATTACGTCACTGCCAGACTAAGCTTGCAATTACAAACTGATCCGCTTCGAGAATACACAGGTCTTGGTCAAGTACTGTCGAATTTAGAAAGTACAAGGAACACGAATGCGTAAGGTTAAAGCGAACAGAAAAAGGCACAGTATTTCTTGTGTACGCCAAGAAGACGTATCGGGGAGCGGAGGTCCAATTCCACTTACCCTTAACCTAAGCACTAATCAGGATGAGTGCTCAGCCCCAGCCTTCTATCGCTCTACCCCGCCCCCCGCGGGAAAGAGCCCTAAGTAGCCATTTAATAGGAGTCGGCTGGGCCTGAGAGCAAGTCTGAACCTTTTGAAGCAGAAACAAATCTCTCGTCCCTACAGGGAATTTAAACACGGTTCCTCGGTCCTCCAGGCCACAACCTGCGCTGATATCGACAGCGCTATCCAGGCTTTCACTAGCGGTTAGGGCACAGCGTTAGTTCAATGGGAACACTTGTATAAAACTTCATCTTCTACATATCATTTCCTCGTACATTTCCCCATCCCTGTTGTGGTCCTAGACGCAAATATGTATGTATATTTACATATCAAGGCCGTCTGACCATTAACGCTGTCAGACACTTCCACTGTGTGAGCCAAACAAGCATACAAAGTAAATCACACACCGTTTCCTGCAAAGTCCTTGTAATAGGCAAGTCTTGGCTGTCGCAGCTGTGTTGTTGAGTTCTCCGTTCTTGCGGGATGTGATGCCGCCAAACCTTTCGAGACGACGTAGTGGTCTTTACTTCAAGGGTCTGAGAAACAGCTCTTCTAGGGCGTTTCGACCCTTAAAGATGAAAGCAACACTTGGTCCCGAAGAGCTGCCAACCAGTTACCTAGTGACGTGACATCACATCCCACAAGCAAGGAGACATACAACACACTTTAAATACATGTTGCTAGGAACAGCATTTATTTCTAGCTGAATCTCTATGTAATCAGGGCATTTTCACCCTACTAAGCAAGCTGAGTGAGAAATGTAATGTGGAAAGGTAACCGCTCTATTACGTTGTAATGAAGTAACCTGTAGTGTAGTTTGTAAGGAGTACATCAACAAACCCGAACATGTTGAAATAAAATGACAACACAAGTGAAATAGTCCTGCGCCATGTTCTGCTGATCCCCTGCCCCTCGGTACGGCAATATCTCAGAGGGGTCTCTAGATATAGAACATAGCTGCCCTGGCAGTGTTCTGGACAACCGCACCAGCAGGGTGTTGTCCTCCACTTTCGGAGTCGAGCGTGAGGTTCAAGAGACAAGAACTCTAGAATATAGATGTCCTTTATAAATTGTAAGTAGAGGTATCGCACATGAACACGTTCACTGCAAACTTTTATGTTTGGTTGACCGTGCATCCTAATAGAATGACAGTCTATTTTTATTACCAACTTGCTGCACAAATTCTTTATTTTAATACATTTATTATACTCCTCTACATGTTTCGAGCATTATTATGCTCACCTTCAGGATGAAAAATTGTATCAGTACAGCAGCTGGTACCGTCACTCACTTTAGGTGACCGTTCGGTACACAGGTTACGAGAGGAGTATAATAAATGCATTAAAATAAAGAATTTGTGCATAAAATTGGTAATAAAAATAGACTAACGTTCACTACATCTGGTTCAGCACGGATTAGCATGCAAAGATTTTGTATACAGCACGAAGAACTTCCCAGCTGCATAAAAGAACAGAATCTCTTGATGGTCTGTGTCAATATCAGTGTATGTAGGCAAATTAATTACCACGTAACTACTTACACTGACTTGGTAAACACAAATCAATCACGCGGAATGACACAGATTTGAAGATAATCCCAACAGAATACAAATGAAAAAAAATTATATTTTTGTATAATCTATTCCTTCGACATGTTATCGATTTTTTCATCAGCCGTATGAAACTCTGAAATATGAAGTAGCTACAAAATCTACCGTCTTTACATCCTATTTATATGACCATCAAATGTAAAAGGTAAAGCAATCCCATTATAGGCCTGAAGAGGCCCTGAGGGTTCCAGGAGGTTGAGTCTCCCAGATTTCAATACAGACGGCACATGAAGGTGGTAAGGTTGTCAGCCCTACACATTCCTGATAATCATTTGTTAGAGGCTGAGTCAACCCCTGGGCCAAATTGCGGCCGAAAGGATTATGTCAATGAAAAATTCCAAGAACATCATCGGGAAAAGAACCCGCGACTTTCCGACTTGTAACGCAGTGCCTCAACCAACTGCGCCACCGCGGATCATAAAATGTACGAGTATAAAATTCATTAGCACAGATTCACTACATTTATCGTGACAGGAATTTATGAATTATAGGCTGAATTGCTGAATGTAGTTATCGCAGTATGGGTAGTTGAGTTTAATAAAGTCAGACTTCTCGGAAGATAACTTAAAAAGAATTACACCAAATTACATCACACTGTACGTTAATATAGTAAAATAGTTACTGCCAACACGTCTATTACGTCGAGCAAATTTACAGCAAGAAACATTACTGTCGAATATCCACTCTGTTCCTTGCGACTCTTTAAAGGGAGAATAATAAAATATGTTTTCTCTACTGCGTTGCAAGAAACTCATTATAAAATGCAAAGACCTAATTTTAAGGCCACTACTTAATGAAACAGGCGTAAAAATATAATGCCCATTTACTTCATTGTCATGAATTCCAATTTCATATTCCTGAGACTGACGAAATAATTATAAGTAATTTTCAGGTTTATTACGGAACTAGAGGACGTATTCAATCCGATGATGTTCGCCCAGTTCGTGAGCAGCTCCGGTACTCTTTGCCTCATCATATTCCAGATCACAGTGGTGAGTCAACTCTGTTCAAATCTACTGAAACCTTAGGTGGTGTCCTCCCTTTGCGTATTTCTTAGCAATCAAGTTGTGTTCATCGGATAGTAAAATAACATCACTGAAAGCTTCTGCAACGAATCACTGGACAGAGGAAACATACTTCCAAATGTTGGTGAACTATGAGCGTAAAATCTTTCAGCACACTCGTATGAATTCTATGCCGAACACTCGATTTAAATGTGTACATTGCGAATTAATTAACGAAGTGGTAAGACGCACAGTCGTTATGAAACTCTGATATGAAATGGGGAGTTCCTGAGGCGGACTTTTAAGAAATACTAAGCGATGTCTAACAGTGCTACCACAGCATTCGCCTCGAGTTGAATAAACTGTTTACATTCTTCCAATCTTCCTAACATTCTTTTACAGTTACCTCACTTAGCCACTTTCATAGCCGCCTGGTGTTAAAAAAAATAAGCTTTTCTTCCCGCTGTATCTGGCTACCCACATTCAGACAAGCCAGGCAGTTACAGAAGATACGCTACAGTTGCCATCACTTCTGTTTGCCTTAAAAATTTATCCTATGAAGTGCACAGTAAAGTTGCCCCTGCGCTGGCCATGAAGGCACATGAGGGAGCGAATGTTCAGCTCAACTCGTTCTTAACGTTAGCCCTAGATGGAGGTCAGCGGGCGTCTTTACCACCGGACGCTTTATTGTCGGGAAAAGAACTTCCGGTACTTACTATACAGCAGGCTGTGTGAGCTCCAGAGCCAGGCTGATTGCTTTGAAGAAGACAATCACTTGCATCCTGCCGAAATCAGAACCACAATTCCTCGGATGCCAAAGCCGCAGGCTACTCATCGCACCGAATTGCAAAGAGTAAAATTTATTGCGATCATAAAGGCCCATAACCTCTACAGCTGATACAACGGTAAAGTAGACTCGTTATCGTTTATAAAACTTGTGTAGTTTCTGCTGAACAGTTGTGATTTAGGGATAACTCTAGGTATTACAACAAACGTAATTAAAGTCAGTTTTAAGTTTAAAATAATTAATTACAAAAACTGTCAAGAGTCACGTAGTAGAGGTGAGGATATAGCAGACCTGAACTCTAATTTAAAAATTATAACAGTAATAATATACGAAGGAAAATTGTAGTATTAATTAATTCACTTTATATTAATTTCACAAGCATTAACAACTCTAAAAATACTGTCCTCATCCTTATGAAATGTTTCCAGATGGATGACTGGGGATTTGGGATGGCAACGTTCGTACAGTTCCTCGCTATCTCCATAATGCAGCTGCTATTATTCTGCTGGTACGGCAACGAACTCACATACCAGGTAAACGATTTAATTGAACTATTACATTAGTAGCCTTAAGAAATCAATGACGTTCTAAATAAGCTGTAATGACAACTGATAGGCTTGTCATTTAATACGAGTTTTAAGGTAGCCACATGCTATCATTAAAATATTATACATATAGAATACAGTCACACACAACTGTATATTTTATTAGATTGTATTAGATTGTAACTCCAGCTACATGTTTCGGCACAATTGTGGGGCCATCTTCAGGCTGATCCTTTGAGAAGGTGGAGTGTACAATTGTTAATGCTTTCAATTTACGAGATCTCGTATTACAAGAATTGGTTAAAATAATTGTGGTGTGTTATATAGAAAAACTTGAGATTAAAATTCAAATGTGGTATTTTGATACAATAAGCATTAAAAAGCATTAAAACAGAAAGAGTAAAATTGACGGGGTGGTTATGGGGGTATACAGTTGTTGGGATTCTTTCTTATTAAAATATGATGGTGAATTGTACACTCCACCTTCTCAAAAATCAGCCTGAAGATGGCCCTACAATTGGACCGAAACATGTAGCTGGAATTATAATCTAAAATCATCTAATAAAATATAAGGTTGTGTGTGACTATATTACATATATTTTATATTAAATTTTGCATACTCAACACAACGGGAATGTCTCACTTAAAAATGCTATCATTCAGTCGATCACATACGGAAATTTAAGATTCAGCTAGCAAATGGAAGATCCTGCATTAACTCTTATGTCTGACATACATGAAAAGGGATTTGTAAAACAACATCCTTTATTTTAGGTCACCCGTTGTATAAAGATGCTAAACGGTTACGTACTCCTGGAACATAATCCATTGTGCGCCTCGTGGACTCAGTCGCACAAAGTAACAAATACCGAATTATGTTCCAAGACTTTAGCCTCTTAAGGTTGTAGAGCTGAGGGGTAAGGCGAATTGTGTGGCCGTTTCGAAAGGCAGAGACCAAGGAGCGGCAAAGTGGCGGAAAAAATTAATATTGTGAATTAAAAAAAATGATTTTTTATGTTCAACAAATTTTGAATTACCCAGCCATGTAAACGTCTATTCAAAATGTATGTTTTCTCAAAGTTAACAATTTCTTTTAGGGGCGGCCATTGTGATTACTTGCTCTGGGCGCCAGAAAAAAAACTGGCTACGATACTGAATATGCCTTCACTTGCGGCCACCGATAAGTTGAGAGAACGACTTTTGCAAATCTTCCATAAAATTTTCAGTCGCCAAATCAAGCACGCTTTTCAATAACAAGTGTTGTGTCACAGACTCAACTTGCGCATTAACACAATTCACGTATCCTTGGTATAAAACCTTTGTGCATTTACAGAAGTTAAAAATGACGTCTCCAAGTTCCCTGTCTTGTAAGAAATGCATTTTTAGCCTTGAATCTGATTCAACAACATTGAACTTTCATAAAACTGCGGAAGTTAATTTAGAACAGTTTGCCTGTACCTCATATTAAAGGAATCGAAACTATTGGCTTGGTTAAAAAAAAATCACACACTTAAAATTCGTCAACCTAAGGCCTATTTACAGGCATACCTTTATTTATCACATTCTATCTCTCTCTCTCTCTCTCTCTCTCTCTCTATATATATATATATATATATATATATATATATATATACACACACACACACATATCATTTTTCGGTTTAGCCGCTAATTTCTTCGCATTTCTTCACATAAAGGGAAAAAATCCTTTTCGTTAAGTAATTTTACGTCATCCACCTTGGGCAGAAATTAAGAATGTCGCTTTATTATTAATGCGAAAACATTAAAATAATACTATTAGCTACGAAATACAATCATTATTCGGAATTCATATCTATAGAACGGTAATGGGCACATTTAAACCACAATATTACATTCCCAGCTAGAATTGCAACATTTTCATTAACCATTTACGGTCGCGTGGTAATTATATGTACCACTTACTTTAAAAAATTTAAAGCCCCCTGAATTTTTCCTGCACAGCACATTTGCGCGTTTCTCAAGAGTCTTAAAGAAAGTACACATGTACTTCCAAAAGAGCATGAATGGGTTGTTAAGTTACATTGTAGCCGGACTAAACTTTTGCACGTTCTAGTTACGTGTAAGCTTCCAGAAGCATAGACAGCCATTTACCTTAACCTTCACTTTTCAAAGGGGTTCTACTCTTTTTTCCAAAGACTATATCTTAAATTGACTCACTCAAAATACTGTCACAAATGCAGTTTTCTCTCTCTCTCT
>Ga0131853_10006005_pt1 | contig 21926 bp, 13 predicted proteins | sample TergutLab28metaG_FD_92764 | JGI IMG/M metagenome (GOLD analysis project Ga0131853, IMG submission 92764) | Labiotermes labralis P1 segment gut microbial communities from Petit-Saut dam, French Guiana - Lab288 P1 (version 2) (version 2) | ecosystem: Host-associated > Arthropoda: Insects >... | reverse complement strand
GTCATGACCATCAGGTAATCAATAGCGGGCAATAACTCGATAATTGTTGCAACAGATGTGCCTGGATTAATGGCAATACCAGCTTTTTTTCCTTTATTTTTTATTTTATCGACCGTGCGTAATGGGTGTAAATCTGCTTCGGGATGGAAATAGATAATGTCAGCACCTATATCGGCAAACATTTCTACATATCTACTTGGGTCTTGTATCATCAAATGAACATCCACTGGTTTATCTGTCGTTTTGCGAATCAACTGAAAGTCTTGAAGCCCCATTCCAAAGTTTGGCACGAATGTTCCATCCATGATATCGATGTGGAAGATGTCTATTCCAGCGTGATCTAAACTTTTAACTTCTTTAGTTAACTCGCCGAAATTTGCACACATCATTGAAGGACAAATTATTTTTTGCATATGATAACCTCCTAGGTAATCGATTACTCATCTATGATGAATTGATATTAGCGATTTGTACTCGCCATTCTAAAGTAGGTATAATGCTTTCCTTTTAAAGAAATAGATAACTGTAGCACATTTTCAGGTGTTGAACAACCACCGAATCCACCATCACCAATTGCATGGATATCTGCACCTGTTTCTTTCATCATAAGTGCAATTTGGCGAATCGTTTGTTCATCTGCGCACTCAACTGAGCTGTTTAGGAATGTCATTGCGAGTGTTCCTGGTTGATAGGTATGGGTGAATTGAACCAATTCTTGAATCATATGGGTGCTAATGCCGTGTCGTGAGCCTGGAGCGGGTAAATCAATCACATCTGCACCAGCGTCGATTAATGCTTTAATAATTTCTTTTGCATCACGTTCTGCCAACGGATCACCCAAAACCTTTTCGGTAATTCCATCTTCCCACTTACCAGCAAAGATGAGCATATCCTCTCCACAAATTTCACGTGCCAATTTTGTTGTCTCAATCACATCGTCAATTGACGTTCCACAGCCAGGATTTCCACCTAATACAATAAAATCTGCCCCTAATTCTTTACATTTTCTAATATGATCCTCAGTTGCAAGCATTCCTTCTAAATCATAAATTTTATCTTTTGGAATCTCATTTTTCCCTGGGCAACCTAAGTAGATGCCTATAGGAATATTTGTGCGTTCTTTTAACTGCTGTAGTGTCAACCCTTGCATGCCAGGATTAGTTGCTACATCATTCAAATCTGCCCCTTTTAAGTTACAAGTGTTCAACATCACCATATCTGCCCCAAATGCTTTCATTAATTCTGTATTATTAACCCCTCGAACCAAGCCATCACTTGCAAAAATCAAATGTTGTCCCATGACGACACGCCCTTCTGATTTTAGAATAGATTTCTTTAAATCCCGACCTGTCATTGTTTTTAAATCCCTTTTTGAAGCGTTGATTAAACGTACAATATTTTTTTCCATTATATATTCCTCCAGTAAATTTTTTGAGTAATCGATTACTCAATGCTTAGAAAGTAAAACTACACTCAGGTAGTTCCTCTTTTTATTAATTCAATCGGTACAATTTGCTGTTTTTCCTCAACGACTTGTCCTTCGATTAAAACAAGTAGCGTCGCACATGCTCTTTCTGATAATTCAGCTGTATTTTGCCTAACAGTTGTCAACTTGGGATAACAATATTTAGAAATGGGGTCATTATCAAAGCCAACGATTTTAATATCATCAGGAATCCTTAATCCAAATTCCAATATCGCCTCAATTGCTCCAATCGCTAGGCGATCATTTAAAGCAAAAATCCCATCATATATTTCTCCAGCTTTAAGCTTTTCAAGTAATACAATTTTTGTAGCTTCTGTTTGTGAAAGTTCACCTATTGGTGGAATTTCAAGTGAATCACGCTGTAACTGATGCTTTTTTACTGTGTCTATAAAACCTTCTTGGCGATATTTGAATGAGGACATTGTCGCCTGATTTGCAAGTAATGTTAATTTCTTACAACCATTTTGAATTAATTCCTTAGTTGCAACAACACCCCCTTGATAATTATCTGAGTGAATCAAAGCAATTCCTTCACCACCTTTTGGTTTACGGTCGATACAAATAACGGGGATTTGTCGATTCAAGTTTCCAAGCGCAAATTCTTTTTGTCCAGAAATAACGATCAAACCATCAATCATTTTACTTTCAAGCGTGGTTAGGTAGGCTACTTCTTTTTCTTTGTTTCGATTCGTATTGCAAATAATTGTCGAATAACCTTTTTCAAATAAATGGCTTTCTAATTTGCGAACCAATGAAGAGAAAAAGGCATTGCTAATATCAGGAACTAAAATTCCAATGGTATTAGATTTTTTCATTCGCAGGCTCTTGGCAATTGTGTTTGTTTCATAATTGGTTTCTTCAATCACGGTTAAAACTTTTTTTCGTGTTTCTTCGGAGAAACGTCCATTATTGTTAATGACTCTTGAAACAGTTGCAACTGAAACACCACTCAGAGCTGCAATTTCTTTGATAGAAACATTCTTTTTTTTCATGGCATTCATTTCTTTCTATGTCTAAATCTTTTTGGGTAATCGATTACCTATGTGTGCATTATAACATCTTAAACATTCCTTGTCAACCCATTTTTTGAAAAAAAATTTTTTTTGGGGAATAAAGAGAAAATCATTTAGGCATTTGTTGTGAACATTTTGTGAAAGAACGTGACACCATGTATATATAACTTAGAAAGGTGCATTACTAATAGTAAAATGAAAATAAAGTAAATAAACGAAAAGATCTGTGTTTTGTCTGCCTCTAGTGCACATCCATTTTTTTATGAGATATGCAAATTTTTCTAACTTGTAATAATCGGATTTGCTTTGCAACCTATCCAAAGTCTACAATAGACAAACAAACCATGATTTCATCACACAAAGGAGAAAGAAATATGTTCAAAATAACAGTAAATAGAGTTTTAACAATGGTGACTACTGCCATTGTGTTACTTGCACTAATAGTACCCAACGTGCTGATGGATAAGTCTTCTGAAACAGCAGTATTCGCTACCGTCGAGGACTATGATTCTGAATATCCAAGCGATTCATTATCAGAAGAGTATCCCACCCTTGTTACGGAGATTCCCATAGAACCAGAAATCCCAACAGAACCAGAGCGCGATGAAGTGGTGGAGGAATATGAGGAGGAGCCCATAGAGATAATGCCATTCAACCTGCCAGTCATGACTTATGCGGAGCTTGTTTCAGCAATTCTGGCAGCAACTGATGGTGATACGATTGTGCTTGGTGCGGATATTAATGCTGAAGCACATACGGTAATTCCTATCAATGCAAATATGACACTGACCAGTACAGCTGGCAACAATTTTGTATTTACTGTGACCACTCAGCGGCATTTTATTGTCAATACCAATGGCGTATTACAGCTAGAGAATATAACATTAAGCGGTGACTCGCCAAATATAACTGCTGTACATGGTGGTGTTCAAGTAAATGCTGGTGGACGCTTATACCTAAACACAGGTAGCGTGATTGAAAACAACCGTGCAGCTACCGGCGGCGGGGTGCAAGTTCAAAATGGTGGGACACTCATCATAGGGACACCGATCATAGAAGGTGGCGTTATTTCGAACAATTTCGCAACAGGTAACGGTGGCGGCGTATTCGTCGCAGCAAGTGGCACGTTTCAGATGCGTAGCGGTGCAATTCGTGGCAATGAAGGCACTAACGGTGGCGGGGTAAATATCGAACCAGGTGTTTTCACAATGTATGGCGGCGTAATTGAAGGCAACACCGCAAGGGGCCAAGGTGGTGGCATGCGAATTAGCGGTGCAAATGTCAACTTAAACGGTGGCGCAATTCAGAACAACACAGCAGTCACTACTGGAGGAGGAGTACACCTTGCGACAAATGTTCTCAATAGACTATGGATACATACAGGTGCGATTATCAGTGGCAACAATTCGGGAACCCATGGGGGTGGCATAAACACAAGTGGTGGCAGAACCTATCTGCTTGGCGGTACAATCAGTGGTAACTGGACAAGCGGCAATGGAAACGGCGGTGGGGTAAATCTGCTTCCTGCCGGCGGTAGTGTACCTGTATTTATCATGGAAGATGGTATCATCAGTGGTAACTGGACAAGTGGTACCGGCAATGGCGGCGGGGTGAACCTTTCTCTTGCAGGTACTATTTTCCCTCAATTCACAATGAATGACGGTACAATCAGCATTAATGATGCCCAGCAAGGCGGCGGCGTAAGCATATCAACCGGTGCATCGAGTATCTTCACAATGAATGACGGCACAATCAGCGGCAACACCGCAAGAACTCAAGGCGGTGGGGTAAACATTAACCAAGGTAGTTTTGAAATGTTTGACGGCATCATTCGCGATAACACCGCAGCAACTCAAGGCGGCGGCATCCGGATGGAAAATAATGGCATCGTGGATATTCACGCTGGCGAAATAAGAAATAATACTGCAGGCAATGTCGGTGGCGGCATCCATATAGGACAAGTAAATACAGAAAGAGGTCTCTTACATATACATGAAGATGTGCTTATTACTAAAAACACTGCTACTACCCATACTGGCGGCGGGGTGAATTTTACCGGTGGTTCATTAATTTTGAATGGTACCATTACAAATAATGTTAGCGGTCATGATGGTGGCGGGATAGAAATAGGTAGCAACATTCCGAGTATTCTGGATGTTGAAATAGACGGTGCCTTATTCAGTGGCAACACCTCAGGAGGGGCTGGTGGTGCCATCAATACCCAAAATGTGAATGTGAATAACAATCGTATTTTTACCATCCAAAACACTGAACTCTACAACAACCATGCAGATAACCGAGGAGGCGGCATGCGACTTGGAAATACAGGAAATCTTACATTGGGACAAGGCAATAACATCATTGTTCATGGTAACAGCACATACGGTAATGGTGGCGGCATCTTTGTGGCATCGAGTTTCGGGGTAAATGCAACCTTGGACATCTACGATGGTGTTCATATCTTTGATAATATAGCCAACCATGGAGGCGGTGTCTATCATCACGGCGGTACTGTTCAAATGCATGGAGCTGAAATTCGCGACAACATAGCACATATCAATGGCGGTGGTGTGACGCTAAATAATGCATCTGTCTCAGCTGGAAACTTTACAATACACAGTGGTATCATCGACAATAATACGGCTAACAACAATGGCGGCGGTGTCCATGCACGTTCTAGTCACAGCACATTTAATATGCTTGCTGGTAGCATTCAAAATAATACGGCTGGCAACAATGGGGGTGGCATCAATATAGGAAGCTCCGCAGTGAGTATAAACGGCGAAATCCATCATAATACCGCAAACAATCACGGCGGTGGTATGTGGCTTGCTTTGCATGACAACCCAGTTTCTGTATATGGCGGTGAGTTTACAGACAACCATGCTGGAGGCGACGGCGGAGCAATTTTCGTAACCCATACTCGAGTGGATAACCCTCTAATAGATGCAATTAACGTCTACCCAAGACTTCACACCATCGCAAATAGTACCATCTTTACTAACAACAGCGCAGGAGGGGGCGAATTTGCCCCACCAGACAACTACTACGAGATTACTCGTTTCAATGGTCAATTAATGACAAATTATGATATCAATTATCGGTCGAATTGGCGCGTAATTTACTTACTAAACGGTGGCAATATCGGGGGTAATGAAGAGCCTATTGAATATATTTTCCAAACGGACTGGACAGTGGAAGAGCGTACAATTGGTGATGCCCGTGTACCTGGACCACCAGTACGGGATGGTTATATTTTCCTCGGCTGGCGAAACCGAGACAGCGAGCCTGAATGGGATGAGCATTGGGATGGTATATTGCCAGATAATTATATCTGGTCAGCTGAAAGAGTGGCAGCACATGTGGTCACTTCTTCCACTGTATTCGAAGCAATATGGGAGCCACGTCCGCATACAGTCACCTACACAGTGGAAGGACCAGCACCAGCAACCTACACGCCAGCACTTGATACACTAGGCGGTACCTACCAAACGGGAGCAACTGTAACAGTAGCAGACGAACTGATCCCAACAACCAATCTCTATATAGACGGTACGACAATCGGCACTTGGATTTTTGTCGGCTGGAGACGAGCTGAAGAAAATTTAGAAAGTGGCGAGACATTTATCATGCCGAATGAAGATGTTATTCTTATTGGTACATGGCTATTTGAACCACTTCCTCTGGCAACCTTCGAATTTCACAAAACCGGCGAGGCACTCTACAATGCATCTGAGTGGGACACCCCAGGCTGGATTGAAGCGGCACTGCGTTCTGGTGCACATTTCTCATTATTCCGCTACACTGGCGATGGCACACCAACTGCTGGTATCGTCACTGATGCCATGATTGCTGCCGACACTTGGGAATATGTAGACAGTGGCATCAGTAGCGGTGTTATTGGCACACCAATTGAATTCCAGCTGATCCCTGGTCGATATTATCATTTAGTGGAAACCCTACCTCCAGCAGGCTATCAACTCCCATTAGGTCAGTGGCGAATTGTAGCTGTAACGCGTGATGATGGCGAAGAAATAGGATTCCGAATTACCTATCAGGGTGATTCACCACCAGCATTTGCTAATATCGGTGGCGATTTTGAGGATAGTGCACATTTCGGCGGTACGTTTTTCGTAGGAAACCGATTGGAATTTGAGCTTCCTATATTCGGAGGAACTGGTACTTCTATCATGATTAAGTTTGCAGGCGTGCTGATTCTTATGACTACCCTTATTGTTGCCGTAAGGTATATGATAAGACAGAAATTTGAATAACAGATGCCCTGTATCCTTCTAATGCCTGCAATTTCTTTGATGGAAATATTCTTTTCATGGCTTACGTTGTTTAATAATTAATTATTTCATACCTACCGATAAAGCAAATCCACTTTTTATAGGGATGCAGATTTTACTAATTCACAGTAAATTTGCAATAAGCTAGCTTATTATTAAGTAAGCTTACCTAGAAAAATCGGATTTGCTTTTATCTTTTTAAAATTTGTGACCAAGGTATTTTCAACTATTTTTTCGTTTTTTAGCTTGCTATTTCCTTCATGATCGTCTATAATGGGATAAATTTATTTTCACCTTCAACCACTTTCTTTGAAATATAAGTATTACTTAGGCATTAAGCCGCATATGATATCTCAATGAAAGTTACAAATTAAGACAAAGAATGGTGATTAAAGCTGCTTATTGTCTGATCAAGGCAGTGTCATGCTGTCAATGCCAAGGCAGTGTCATGCTGTCAATGCCAAGGCAGTGTCATACTGCCAATGCCTAGGAGGATTATTATGTTAACGAACCCCATTGTTTTATCGGTTATTTTTATGGTCGTCATCTGTTTGCTAAAGGTCAACATTATCATTGCCATTATTCTTTCGGCTATTTTGGCAGGCTTCTTATCGGGAATGCCTTTGAATGAAATCATGGCTATTTTTATCTCAGGGATGGGACGACATAATAATGTCGCGCTCTCTTATGTCCTGTTAGGTGCGCTGGCTTATGGCATTCAATCTACAGGGCTTGCCAATAAATTTGCGAAGCTATTGGAGCGTTTATTTGGGAAAACCGGGAAAATTTTCATTCTAGTGCTTGCATTTATTGCTTCATTATCGCAAAATGTTGTACCGATTCACATTGCTTTTATTCCGATTTTAATCCCGCCATTGTTAGGGTTAATGAATAAAATGAAAATTGACCGCCGTGCGGTGGCCTGTGCTTTGGCATTTGGACTCAAAGCACCTTATATTTTAATTCCTGCTGGTTTCGGGATGATTTTTCACAACATTATCGCAACCAACATCACTGATAATGGGATGAATGTTGAGGCTAATAGCATTTGGTTCTACATGATTGCCCCAGCAATAGGGATGCTTGTGGGGTTATTTAATTGCTGTTTTTATGACTTACAGAAAAGCGCGTGACTATGAAGATTTGCCAATTGTTAGTGCACCGGTTGAAGATGAGGAAGAGGAAGGCTTTACGCTTAAACACTGGGGGGCACTTCTTGGAACATTGGCCACTTTTGCCACTCAAATCTGGGCACAGGCAACATTTGATGGTTCCCCGCTTTGGGCACTTTCTGTTGGTGCTGTCCTTGGTTTACTGATTATGCTTGCTACTGGGGCAATTAAGTTCAATAAATTCGATGATACCATTAATGGTGGGATTACTTTAATGGGCTTTATTGCATTCGTGATGCTTGTGGCGGCGGGTTATGGGGAGATTATTCGTGAAAGTGGTGGAATTGAAGCTTTAGTCTATGCCGCTTATAATGTTATTGGTAGCAACAGAGTCATGGCTGTTATCGCGATGCAATTGATCGGCTTATTGGTTACCCTTGGTATTGGAACATCGTTTGGGACCATCCCAATTATTTCAACCGTCTTTGTGCCACTATGTATCGCCATGGGCTTTTCTCCTGCTGCAACCATTGTCCTGATCGCAACTGCTGGTGCAACAGGGGATGCTGGGATGCCAGCTTCTGATACGGCTCTTGGGCCGACTGCTGGTCTTAATGCTGACGGCCAACATGACCACATTTGGGACACTTGTATTCCCACCTTCTTCCACTTCAACATCCCGATTAAAATTGTCGGTATTATTGTGGCATTGTTGATTTAATAATCAGAAAAAGACAAATTCAAAACTGTCTCGGATTGCATAACATCAGCATTCTTGAGACAGTTTTTTCTACTTTTAATCTTCAAAGTGTCTCAAGAGTGATGAAACAAGCACTTTCGAGACAGTTTTTTCTATTCTTAACGTTAATGTCTCAAATCGCATGAAGTTGGGATTTCCGAGACAGTTTTGATTTCAATTTCGCTAATCATTCAATTTCAATTCTAAGCGGGATTTCTAAAACATCGTCTATCAATAAATATTGCAACGATCTAAACTCAAATCCCGCTGCCCGAATAGACGGCACCAGATCTGCCATGGCATCAGCATTGTCACTTGAGGTGGAGTGAAGAAGGATAATCGCCCCAGGATGGATTCGGTTCATCACCTGCTCATGCGCATAAGCGGCTCCTCTTTGGGCATCCACATGCCAGTCTACATAAGCCAGTGACCAAAGGATGGTGTAATAACCAGCTTCCGATGCCCAGTCTAGCATTTCTTGGTTAAAACGACCTTCCGGTGGGCGGAGGTATTTTGACATCTCCTCACCTGTTATTTCGTAAAATTTCTCCTCAGCACGTCGCATTTCATCCATAAACCGTTCCTTTGAAACATTGGCAAGATTTGGATGATCATAGGTGTGATTCCCTACCAGATGGCCCTCATTAACCATGCGCTTAACCAAATCTGGCTCTTCTTCCATAAAATGACCTGTCAGAAAAAATAAAGCTGGCACTTGCTCGTCCTGCAATGCGTCCAAAATCGCAGGCAGATTCCCATTCTCGTAACCACAATCAAAAGTCAAATAAACGGCATTATCATCTGGATTCCCAATATAGTAAGCATCATTTTCTCGGACAATGCTGTCATAATCCGCTCCTGGATAAGGTTGAGTCTCACTGGCATTTTTCTTCGGAATTCCCCAACTTACATCTTGCGCCTCTACCGCTTCAACCAATCCAACTAACATGCCTATTGCCAAAATGGTACACACTATTTTCAATTTCTTTTTTTTCAAATCAATCCACTCCTATCAAGATATCTTTAATAGGCAAACGCATAAAAATTACCAACGCATTATCGGTTTTGTTGAAAATTGAGTTAAACCAATTCAAAACTGTCTCGATTTTCGTACTTTAAGTTATTTTGAGACATTTTTTCATGAAATCAGCTCAAAAATGTCTCGATTTTCGTATTTTAAGTTATTTCGAGACAGTTTTCTCATGAAATCAGTTCAAAACTGTCTCGGTTTTCGTATTTCGAGTTTTTTGAGACAGTTTTCCCGTAGAATCAGCTCAAAAATGTCTTGATTTTCGTATTTCGAGTTTTTTGAGACAGTTTTCTCGTGAAATCAGCTCAGAACTGTCCCGATTTTCATATTTCGAGTTATTTTGAGACAGTTTTTCCGTGAAATCAGCTCAGAACTGTCTCGATTTCCGGGTTTTCATGAATTTCAAGACAGTTTCGCCATATTTGAGCCTATGAACTGTCTTAAATTAGCTGATTTTTGAGAAGCTATATTTTTATGCGGTTGCCCTAAATGGTGAGATACTACAGTATCTCTTCAAATATTATCTGTTATTTTAAAGGTTTTATTTGAGATACTCTTGATAATTTGACCAATGTTGATGTACAATATACAAGGTCATATCTAAAAAGGACTTTATTCAACAAATTTTTCAGCTACCTCTTCATTTTAATCGCAGTCAAAAAATTTATAAAAGGTGGATTGATTATGTCAACTTTAAAGCAAGATCTAGCAGGTCGACTCAAAAACGGTTTAATAGCACAACTTAAAAAAAAGGAAATTCAAGCGATTCCTGAGGTATTGGCATTTAATTTTATGATGGCACTCGTTCCCATGCTGATCATCTTTTTCCAAATTCTCGCTTTTCTCTCAATTGAAACCAGTGTATTCGATGAAACCATTGCACAGTTCCTACCTGCTGAATTATACAACTTTATCATGGAATTCTTAGAAACAGCTTCCCTTGGTTTTAATGATCATCCGATTCTCGTCATTGTTACAGCCATCACCCTCACTTTGACAATTTCAAAAGGAACCAATGGTATTTTTAAAGCTTTCCTTATCACTTATGATGAAACAGTCGACACGCCTGGATTTAAGCACAGACTTTCCTCAATTTTAATGTTCTTTTTACTCCTTATTTTCGCCTCCCTTGCAACGCTTCTTATCACAACTTCCCATGTCTTTCTTAGAAATCTCCATCCTATCTTAACATCTGCCATTGAAATTCCGAGTTTCATCTTGATTTGTTTTGCATTCTTTTACCTGCTTTTCAAGTTGGCTCCAAATAAAAAGAAGTCATTTACACAACTTCTTCCTGGATGTATGATAACAACCATTGGATTTATCATTACAACCCTCGTCTTTACATTCTATGTCGACCGACTTGCGAATTTCCACCTTGTCTATGGTTCACTTGCAATTATTATTATCTTGCTGACATGGTTGTTTTTAATTGGATGGGTGATTAATCTAGGCATTCAAATCAACTATGTGCTACAACAAAAAACTAGCGACGACTAGTTTTTTTGCGAATATACGACTTTGTAAATGAAGTTTTGTATTAATAGACTTCTCCCATAACTCAGTTAAAACATCCTCATACGGTAGTGGTTGGAAACTATTTGGAAGTCTTTTTTTCCAAATAGTTTCCAACCACTGCCTCAGTAAGGTGAAAGCCGCGGTAGATTAAGAGCAAAATACTAAGCAATACAATATATCATTTTAAGCGAGATTCCTAACTAATCACCGAAAGGGTTACATTATAGGAGAGCTCTAATAATGAACCACGACTGGCATAAGAATATAAATCAAGCTATACAAAGTCGAGGCATCTTCTAGTGATAAATTGGTACAGCCATGTGATCCATGGGTGCGATATCTGGTCCCTCCAAAACTACTTTGCCAAGTTGCATCATGGAAACCATGACCTGACCAGGTGGTTCTCATCCAATAATCAACTGGGACCGGATTAATCGGTTGTCCTGTCGTTTGATCAATCGCACCACTTAAAATGGTTGGACTTAACATCTCTAAAATAAAGTAAACACCTTCTGGCGTATTACGACCATCACGAGGAAGCCCTGTTACAACAGGTGCCTCAAAAACCACTTCCCCATTTACAATTGCCCACATGTGCTGTTCCCTTAGATCTACCTGCAAAAAAGTATTACCCCAATCCTGCGGGCCGTGAGATTCTGCTCTTTGGAAATAAATCGGTTCTCGATAAATGACTTCCCCACTACGAATGTTAGAAAGTAATTCAGCAAACTCCAAATCACGCGAAATGATCCAGCCATAATAACCACCTGTCACTGTGACATTTCGCCCTCTAGGTGTTGTCAATTCACGGGTTGTACCATGAGTATTAACTGTCAGAATGAAGTCATTTAACCATGCTTGAACTTGACCTTCATCTAAATGAACATCAAAATCCTCACCAATGGTAACCCACTCAGAGATGGTTTGGCGATCTAACACGACTTCCCTACCAACGGAATAAGTAATTTCAGCACTTAAATAGTGATTTGCAAGCTCAAATGTCTCCATAATGATGGCTGATTCCGTTGTCAATTCTGGTTGAATAAAAATATCTTCTCGTACTGCATCAAACTCAGTCGCTAGCACACCAACATACGTTTGTAGCAAATCTTGCAACACACCAACGTCAACCATATTACCGTGTTGTTCAGGTACAATTACAACCTCAGCCCCCTCTATGACAACTGTTGCCGACACAGGGGCAGTTTGCCCATCAGTAACCATATGGAGGTTTGACACACGTGCATCCAGCAATGCTTCATCAAAAGCCATATCAAAAGACGCTTGGACCTCTTGCTCATTCACCAAGCTTAATGGCCAAAGAAAAGCATTCTGATCTTCAAGTAAAGTTTCAACCACATCACTGGCAGTAAATGTTAAATCAATTTCACTGGCATAAATGTTTTCCGAGCGTCCATCAGCATCAATAATAGAAATATAAAATTCCTCAGCTTTGCTTTCAATATAACGCCTGGCATCACTCGTGGTCTGCCTTGAAAAATCAACCCCATTCACCTGCGTGTTAAAGAAAAAGCGATCTGAAAAATAAACAGTACCTCCTACATAGCCTGCTAACAAGCAGCTAAATAAAATTAATGCAAGGATAAGCCCTACTTTAGACTTCTTCTTGCTTTTTTTCTTTTCCTCTGCACTGATTTCATTATCAATGGCTTCATAAGTTGATTCTAAATCTAATTTTTTACCCTTCTTATCCATGGTAATTCACCTGCTCAATCATGATTTAATCTCACCGTTTAACTTATTATATCATACAGCATATGAAAAAGTTCGGGAAAAATTGTGGCAAGCTAATGTAAAATTGTGGCAAAACTGTGGCAATTTGGGCCTGCTAAATCAAAAATGATCATGATTTTCTAAAACCCCTGCATATTTTTAATTTTTCGACAAATAATATCAATACTAATTTCAAAAAGTGAGTGATTCCCATGTCTTTAAACACGCAACAGGAAAACCAGACAGTTTCTCAACTGTTGGAGCAAAATTTAGAAACATTAAGAAAAGATTTTGGCGAGGCCAATGACCTGATGATTAGGGAAATTTCCCTTCAAAATACTGATAAGACAAAAGCAGCCATGATTGGCGTGGACGGGCTTATTAACGCCACAGATGCCCAAGATTTTATCATTCGGTTAATGACGACTACCTTACCAGATGATCTTCCCCATGATGCAGATGGGATTTTTGACTTTTTACTAGATTCTTGGATTAGCATGTTCGATGCCAACCAAGGCACCAAAGTCAGTGACATGTACGATAATATTTTAAACGGGCACATCATTGTTTTAATTGATGGAAGCACGCGTTTTATGATGTTTGATTGCAAAGGCTGGCAGTCGCGTAGTATTAGCATGCCAAGTACGGAAAAATCCCTTTGGGGCCCAAAAGATTGTTTTGTTGAGACCATTCGTTATAATACAGCGATGCTAAGACGCCGCATGCGCGATCCTAGACTTCGCTTTGATGCACATAAAGTCGGCCGAATGACAAAGACAGATGTTTTCGTCGCGCATATTGAAGGAATAACAAATCCAGAATTCGTTAAAATTGCCAATGAACGGATTAAAGCCATCGACATTGACACCATTACAAATGCTTATGAATTAATCCAACTCATTGAAGACAAGCATCATACCTTATTACCACGATTGATCGAAACAGAAAGACCTGATCGCGTTATGAAGGCTTTATCTGAGGGTCAAGTCGCTATTTTTGTTGATGGAAGCCCATATGCCATTCTTGGTCCATTTCATTTTACATCTGCTTTCTCAGCCATTGATGATTATTACAACCATCCAGTCTTGGCAACACTTAAACGTACCATGAGATACTTGGCATTCTTTATCGTTATTCTAGTTCCAGGACTTTATATCGCTTTATCGACCTTCCACCAAGAGATGATCCCTTCAACCCTTCTTATTACCATCATCAACCAACGATCCTCCAATCCCTTCTCAACCTTCGTAGAAATTCTCATTGTCACCATCTTATTCGAAATCATCCGAGAAGCTTCCTTACGAAAACCAGATGCCATTGGAGATTCAATGACCATCGTTGGTTCATTAATTATCGGAACAACCATTGTTGAATCTGGACTCGTTTCATATGTGGCAGTCATCATCGGTTCAATCACAACCATTTCTTCATTCTTGTTGTCAAGTTCAAGAATCAATATTGCAGCAAGATTATATAAATTTATCTTCATGATCATTGGTGCAACATTCGGTTTTTATGGCATTACACTTGGATTTATTGTCTTAATTACCCATCTAGTTTCATTAACCTCATTCAATCAAGCTTATTTAGCCCCAATGGCACCATTCAATTTAAGCGACCAAAAAGATCAACTTATCAAACTGCCACTTAGATGGATGAAAAAACGACCTAAAATATTCGAATCACTTGACCCGATCAGGTCAAATCTAGAAAGTAATAACGCCAATGTTAGTGGAGGTAACCAACATGCGAATTAAAAAATTATTATTGGGTTTATTCATGATGTTAAGTATCATCACACTAACTGGCTGCCTCGAATCCATTGAATTAAACAAACTGGGGATTGTCGCTGGTATTGCCATTGATAAAACAGAAGATACATATATCATGACTGCTCAAATCTTAAACCCTTCTGCTATTGCAGGTGAGACTGGGAATGCACTTCCCACCTATAGCTTAAAAGCAGAAGGAAGAAGCATTCATGAAGCATATAAAAAGCTCGACCAGCTCACCTCTACAGCACTCTCTTTGTCCCATCTTGATGTGATTGTTATCAACGAAGAATTTGCAAAAGCCGGCATCTCACCATTACTTAACTTTGCACTACGCCGTGATGATATTAGGCCCGATATCGCCATCGTCATCGCTAAAGAAGAAAAGGCAGGTGACATTCTAAGCGTCGTGACAGCACTCGACCGGATTCCAGCTGCAAAAATAAATATTTCATCAAGAGTTCCATCGCGTACCCAGCGATTGACAGGTTATAATCTATATGAAGTTGTTGATATGGTAAACACACATGCGACTAATGTTGTCTTAAATGCCGTTTCCATTCATCATGAAGAAAAGCATACTGATGAAACAATTGAACGACAAGATGGAACGGAGGGTAAAACAAAGAAAAATGGCTCAACAGTTGATAATATGCTTGATATTACAATCCCAGTCCAACTTCGAATTGAACATGCAGCTGTCTTTCAAGGTGACAAATTAGCAGGATTTATTAATGATGCTGAAACACAGCTTTATAACATGATCATGGGGAGTTACAAGCGATATGATATCGTAACGAAAATTGAAGAAGATTATTATACCTCCTTTGGTGTCACAGAACTAAAATCAAAAATTACAACTGACTTGGAAAACAATGAAGCAACAATTAAAATGAAATTAAGTGGCATCATCTTAGAAAACACCTACCCTATTGACTTCACAAATAAAGAAAATTTAATCGCCATCAGTGCGTATTTAAAAGATCAATTTGAACAAGATGTCAACGATTTTGTTGAAAAGACTCAAACAGAATTCAAAACTGACATCTTTGGAATCGGTGGAAAAGCCCATAACCAAGAGAATAAGATTTGGAAAGAAAAAGAAGGCTATTGGTCTGAACTATTCCCAGAACTTACAATTAACATTGAAGTTGAATTAGAAATAAGTTCTGTCGGAGAAATCGGAAATGTCACACTGTAAAGAACGCTGAAATAGCGTTTTAATTGCCTGCACTTGTAAGACTATATCGCTCATACTTCGCGAAGTCTTAAGGGCGCGCACTATAAGGAAAGTTACAACTTTCTAATCATCCGCACTTATAAGTCTACATCGAGCTTAAAAGCTCGAAAACTTAAGGGTGTGTATTGTAAAGGAGATACAATATGAATCAAAACACTAGACAACTTAGTTTAAACCAACTCACAGCACTCATCATCCTTTTCCTGATCGGAGGTTCTGCATTATCCTCAACAGCAAGATATTCTGGACAAAACGCTTGGATCGTCGTCCTATCTGCTGGCCTCTTTGGAGCGATTTTTTTCACCATCTACTATCGCATTAGTAAAGTTCATGAACACAAAGGTTTACCTGATATTCTAAAGTCAACATTCGGAAAAATTCTTGGCACAATCGTTCTCTTCATCTACGCTGGATTTTTCTTATTTCGTACTATTTCTGTGGGGAATTATATGTCTGCAATGGCACAACAAACTATCATGTTTGGGGCTAATCATCGCGTTGTTATCGTTATGCTAATGACAGCAGTTATTATTAGTACGCTCTATGGACTCAAAGTCATCGGACGCTCCTCAGAAATCTTTTTGTTTATCATTATCATGTGTCTATTACCATTTTTGCTCGCAATCTTCACCTCTGATGTCTTTAAAACAGAGAATTTAATTCCTGTTTTAGCAGAAGGAGTGCCTGGAATTGTTCAAGATGTTGCCCGCGTCACATTTTTCCCATATGGAGAGCTTGTTGTGTTCCTCATGCTTTTCCCATTTATTGCACCCAAAGAGAATAAAAAACTCTTAAAACGAAGCTACATTGCCATTTTAATTTCTGTTTTACTAATGATTGCCATCAACTTAACCATCGTCGCATTGATTGGTGCAACCTTAACATCGAATTTTGAATATCCTTTCTATAACGCCATGCAACTTGCCGGTTTAAAAGGTTTCTTAGAACGCCTCGATCCTTTGGCAGTTGTGATCATGGTTGCCGGCGAATACTTCAAACTCGTCATTTACTTCTTCGTTACTGTCTTGGCATTTCAAGCTTTGAATAAAAGGTTCAACTTCAAAATCGTGCTAACCCTTCTTGTCATCCTGATCTTCTTTTTGGCACCAGTTGTCAATGTACATGAAACTGGATTTATGATGGACATCGTACCATTTAGAATTTTACCTATTTTTGAACTTGCTATCCCACTGCTTCTCTGGATTGTAAGTGAAATACGCTTTCGAAAAAAGAAGGACCACGTTCCGACGGCACAGCCAAATTTAAACCTCGAGCCTACTTAAGCTCGAGGTTTTTCATATTCAATTAACGTAATCGATAGCGGTACTGCTGATAAACAAATTCATGTCCTGGTTGGTAGGTTTTAAAGACATAACCGTGATTTCTTAAAAATGAAATAACACTTGGCAATGCCTCTACCGTTGCATCTTGTTCGTGAAGGACAATGACCAATTCTGATGGAAAATCAAGCATTTCAACTTGGGCAGTTACATAATTAATAACCATTTCAGCACTGTTCTGCCAATCTTGAGGATCTACATTCCAATCAATGCAATTGATATTCGCTTCTGTGATGGCTCTTTCATGTTCCGGTGTAAAGTTAGTCATCATCCCAAAAGGTGCACGACACAAAGATGTCAAGTGAGCTGTTTCTTCATTAATTAATGTTTGTAGTTGTAACATCTCATCGACAAATCGTCTAGAAGCACCGTATCCTGTATATAAAGTATCTCGATCATGAGTCATGGAGTGGAGTCCAATATAATGACCTTCTGTCAATATTCTTGCCATTAAAGGCTCAGACTCTGGATGATTGATCATATGTTCTCCAATTACAAAAAAGATGGATGGTGCATCCTCAGCATCAAGAATATCCAGAATTCTTGTGGTATTCCAACTTGGGCCATCATCAAAGGTTAAGAAAACCACACGTTCTGGCCATTCTTCAATCTCTGGTTCATCATCTATGGGGGCGTATTCTACTATCTCATCATCTTCTATCGTATTTCCATGAATAATTCGATGCGTTCGCAGGGCATAAATAAAAGAAATCGACGCAAATATCAATAAAAATAGGATAACTGGAATAACGATGCGTTTAAAAATTCTTCGCCACATCCAAACTTCATATCTGGCTTTTTGTATCTCATTCATTCCTCAATTCCTCCTCTACTCAAGATAAATTGTCAAAAGTTAGCCAATTATGTCAATTGTACCAGAAATAAAATAAATTTGTCAAGTTTTATTGAGGATAATGTTTAAAAAAAGCATTTTTTCTGACTTATCTGCCAAAAAAGTTCTAAAATCCTAAGAAAACTGTATCATACTCCCTATGAACGACCTAGGGAGTATGATACAGTTAAGGTTTATATTTTTAGTGAAATAGATAACGATACTGTTGATAAATAAATTCATGACCGGGCTGGTATGCTTTAAACACATAGCCATGTTCTCTTAAAAAAGCAATAATTGCTGGTAAAGCTTCCACAGTCGCATTTTCTTCATGAAGAACAATCACTAACTCTGATGGAAAATTAAGCATTTCAACTTGAGAAATGACATAGTGAATAACCAGGTCGGCACTGTTGGTCCAATCTTGCGGATCGATATTCCAATCAATACATTGAATACCAGCTGCTTCTATAGCCTCAGCATGGCCTGAATATGGCGTAAAGTTAGTCATCATCCCAAAAGGTGCACGACAAAGGTCGGTGTGATGACCTGTCATCTCATAAATCAATTCTTGAAGCTGCTGCATTTCATCAACAAATCTACCAGCAGCACCATAGCCTGAATAAAGGATTCCAGGGTCATGACTCATTGAATGCAGACCAACGTAGTGTCCTTCTTCCAAAATTCTTTCCAACCAAGTTTGTGTATTAGCAGCATCGTGCATAAGCATACTATGCCCTAGAACAAAAAATGTAGATGGCGCATTTTCTTTGTACAAAATATCAAGTAACCTGTCAGTATTCCAACTTGGACCATCATCAAAGGTTAAAAATACAACGCGCTCTGGCCATTCTTCTTCAACATATTCTAATTTATCTTCATGTGGAATTTCAACAATCTTTTCCTCAGCTTGCTTTTCTTCCTCAGTCACTTCTTGAATCTGCGGAAATCTGTCAGCTAAAGGTTGACGTGGAATCTTAAGTGAAGTAATTGTTGCAAAATCAGCACTAGCTTCAATTTGGTGAGCAGATGTAGCAGTACGATTATGAAGCATTAACACAATCAAAAGTGCCCCGAAATTCAGTGCTATTTTGATTAATATCGGGCGCAATCTAGACTTTTCTTCCATCATTTCCACCACCTTTTGTAATAAAGTCACATCAACTATTGTACCATAATTGCATCAAAATAGCAATGTTTTTGTCTATAATTGTAACCCTTATATGACAATGCAACCTTATCTATTTTGTTGCAAAAAATAACCATAAATTGTGAATGCATCGGCAAAATGCGCTTGATAATCAGCACTGTAGACATCAGCACCGAATGTAATCAAGACAAATTCATCAATACCATTTGTAGCAAGGCTCGCTAAACAACGGCCTGCTTCATTTGTGAATCCTGTTCTGCCCCCGATGATTTCTCCACCTGGAAATTCAGTTGAAGAAAGATTGAAAAACAGAGTCGATTGCATGTACTGTCTTTCACCTAACCAATTGATAAATGAATAATCTCTTGTTGTGAAAACGGTGCGAAATATTGGGTTTTCTAAGGCATATCTTAAAAGAATGGCCATATCATAAGGGGTTGTATAGTGATTAGGATGGTGGAGACCTGATGTATTCATAAAATGTGTGTTCTCCATTCCTAAATCACGGGCTTTTTCGTTCATTAAATCAACAAACCTATCATAAGTACCACCCACATGATGGGCAATGGTTGACGTGGCATCTGCACCTGATGGTAACATGGCACCATGAAGTATTTCTGATGTTGATCGCACTTCGCCAGATGAAAATCCAGCAACAGAAGCGTTATTTAGCATCAGTTGATCAAAATCAGCTTGCACAGTCATGGTTTCACCTTGTCCTTGGGTAACACCTAATAGAACGGTCATGATTTTCGTTAGGGATGCAGGATAAACACGTGCATGAGCATTATAATCAAACAAGACTTCCCTTGTTGTCAAATTGATTAATAGTGCTTGATTGCTTGATAGGCTAAAACCTACATCTGTGTAGGATAAGGCATTTTCAAAATTTAACCTTCCATCAGCTTCATCAGGCAAAGTGTCCTCATTAGCTGGCGTGTAGCCAGTATTTGAATCTCCAAATATTGAAAAATTTCTGATGGTACCTAAAACCTCAAAATCTCCTAACGGTCTTATTAAAACAAATGCCACAATCACTAGCAATATGCAAAAAATTCCAAAACCCATTTTTCTTTTCGTTTTTCTTTTCATTTTCAAAACCTCAACTTTCTGCCCCAACCCTCCATCATAGAAAAAATTGGGTTGTTAATCGGTCATCTTATGATAACATTTGTGAGTAAAGTTGTGATTTTCCTTTGGACAAGCTTTGATAAAGAAAAAGTTGCCCCTGATCAAAATTTTACTTCAGTCGGAATTTTAACTGTAAATTGCACCCCATTTTCAACATTCTCGATACCATATTCAAAACCATGTAATTCCAAAATATTTTTAACAATGAATAAGCCTAATCCACTCCCACCTGTATGACGATTTCGAGATTTGTCGATGCGATAAAAAGGATTGAATAAATTTTCAAGGGCTTCTTGTTCAATCTGAACGCCTGTATTGGTTACTAATAACATTGCAAAATCGTTAACTTTTTGAAGTTTAACAAACACCTGTTCATTCGGACCACTATAAAAAATAGCATTATTAATGACGTTTGAGATGGCCATTTTAAGTTGACTTTCATCCGCCTGAATGACGACATCTGGTAAAATTATTTTTTCAATCTGCACGCCTTGGTTATTTGCGAGAGGCATATGTTCCTGAATGATTTCTTCAACTAATTCACCAAGGACTAGCTGCTTCATTTCAAGATGCATTTTTTCACCCTCAAGGCGTGTAATGGTTAAAATCTCAGAAACTAATTTTTCTAATGTTTCAGTCCATTTATAGGCACTTCCAAGGTAAGCATCTCTGTCTTTATAGTCACCAACTTCATCAATCATACCACCGATTTCTCCTTTTAAAATGGTAATCGGTGTTTTTAATTCATGAGAAATGGAAGTGAATAGGTTTCGACGCTGTCGTTCTTGCTCTCGTTCTTTTTCCATTTCTTTTCTCAATTTTTCATTGGCATCCTGCAATAAATCAAGTGTTCTTTTAAGCTCATAAGACATGAAGTTTAAATTGCTTGATAAATCCCCAATTTCATCTCGACGTTTGATTTTTAAATTTTCATCAAACTGAAGCTTTCGTAACTTTTTCGACTCTGTTGACAAGGCGACAATTGGATGTGCCAAATAGCGGGAAAATAATAAGGAAATAACCAGGGAAACAAAGAACATCACGAGCAAAAGTTGTCGTTGGAGGGCAGAAATAATATTCAAGACCCGATAAGCCGGTTGAAAAGTTCCCGATATGGCAATCGCAAAACCACCTGTTGCTGGATCATGAAACCTTTGCTCCCGAACACCTAATTCCGTATCATCAAGTATCGTTATAAAGTCTGCCGATCGTCCTTCGATATAAAACAAAGTCTCTCCTAGCTCATCAATTGTTCCAGCTGGGATATCCCACACCCAGATCCGAACATTGTTGGTCGTGGCAAAATTATTAAGTGTGCGTTCGACTATCAGGTAAGGGATTGAACCATATTGTTGATGATGTTCTCGCATTTTTCTAAAGTGAAACCACTCCATTGGTATCTGCATAAGAAAATGTTCAGTTTCTATCAAAATGCCTTCCCTGAGTCGACCAAGAAAATCAATCTCCCATAAAGCAATTTCACAGGAATGTAGCTCCTCAATAGTAGATATCATAAATTCTGAATCTCGCCAATCCT
>Ga0131853_10006004_pt1 | contig 21926 bp, 18 predicted proteins | sample TergutLab28metaG_FD_92764 | JGI IMG/M metagenome (GOLD analysis project Ga0131853, IMG submission 92764) | Labiotermes labralis P1 segment gut microbial communities from Petit-Saut dam, French Guiana - Lab288 P1 (version 2) (version 2) | ecosystem: Host-associated > Arthropoda: Insects >... | reverse complement strand
GCTGAGTGGACCCCGTTCCAGACCCACTACTACTCAGAAAATCTGGTAGCGCCGGGGATCAAACCCGGGACCTCTGTATCTGTAGCCAGAAACTCTGACCACTAGACCACAGAGGCGGTCAGACTTTGAACTCAAACTGTACTAAATTAAATGTGTAAAGAATTCAAATTTCATGTTGTTCACACATCTGTACTGGCAATTGAGATGAAGATAATGTGAAGAAAATGGTTTCATTTTGATTGCAGCTCATGAATTTGATGCACGTCGCCGTATGATTTCAAAGACATTTTACCAGCAATTAAGGTCAAGTGAACGACAGTCATTGGTTGGACCTCCAGAATCAATGCGGGAACATGTTGTTGCAGCTTCTAAAGCGATGCGTAATGGTAATTGGTCTGCCTGCAAGAACTTCATTATTAATGACAAGATGAATGCCAAGGTAATGCTGGTTTCTCTCGTTACCTGTCTGCGCAGTAGTAGCTTTTATGACATTCAGGTGATCGTGCATCGTGATAAATTCTTATAATAAAACCAACTAGATGCACTGATTTCTCAAATTTATTTTTGGACTAAAACTCTACATGTTTCGGACAGTTCTCTATCCATCATCAGGAGTTTTTCACTGTACACACAGCAATGATATATGTCATACAGGTTTGCTGACAGCTTGTGAGCAGGATCAGAGTGGAGTTCCGTCCTGATCCTGCTCACAAGCTGTATGACATATACCATTGCTGTGTGTACAGTGAAACACTCCTGATGATGGACGGAGGAACTGTCCGAAACATGTAGAGTTTTATTCCAAAAATAAATTTGAGAAATTAGTGCACCTAGTTGGTTTTATTATAAGAACAGTAGTAGCTCTAATCTTTTATTTCTCCAGCCTTTGTCAGTGTTACAGTGATGAAGAAATCGTGAGATGATCACATCCATCGGAAAGCAGTGTACGACCATTGATTTGGTAAAAATGTAGAGGAATCTCCGTTCCAAAATGAAGGATGTGTTACATATCAAGTATGAGTTACCTACAATAATCAACCAACAAAGTGCATACAATTTGCCATTTACACGTTCATAATTATATCAGAACACTGAAACTCGTACATGATTTGAACTTTATAGGTTCATCGTCAGGGATTATGTCAAATAGTTTTGTGTAAAACATCTTATTATTTGTTAGGTTGTTCAAACATGATCTCTTGTGTTATGTACTGAATCGTGGCTACCTCCATTATATACACTTGCTGCATTCTATATGCTGTGTGATATTCTTCTCTTCAACTACGTACAGTTAATCACTCTACACAGTATACTTCTATGTTCTGCTGCACTTTTTGCAAGAGATCAATTTTCAACCACCTAAATAAAAACTATATGTGTTTTATACAAAACTATTTGGTATACACCCTGAAGATGAAACTGTAAGATTCAAGACATGTAGGAGTTTCATTGTTTTAATATAATTATGAATGTGTGAATGATAGATTGTGTGCATTTTGTTGGTTCATTATTGTAGTTACTGATTATACAGGGTGAGGCTCTCGCTAGAGGCCCCAAATTATTGTCTGTGTATGCAGTCGAACAGCGCGGGTTTCTCGTTTGTAAATACTGGCAAACAGGTTCATTTAAAGCATGCCAGACGGCATTTGGAACAGAATTTGGTGAAAGACGTGCACCATCGAAGTGTTGTATCCAGAAATTGGTTAAAAAGTTAGAGGCAAGGGGAAGCCGATCTAACGCCTGCCGACTATATTCTTTGGGGCTTATTGAAGGGCAAAGGGTACAAAAATGCACCCCACACAATCTAACAATTCAAAGACGCTATACGCCAAGAGATTCGAGCCTTCAACTTTGACACTTTGGGAAAAGTATTCCAGAATTTGGAGAAAAGCATTCCAGTGTGCTTGGATGTGAACGGAGACCAGTTTCAGCATCGATTATGAGCAGGTCCTGTTTTGCATCGTTCCTGGGATGTGTATATAAGTTTTCAAGTCATTATCTCAATAACATAATTTTTTATAGACAATAGTTTGGGGCCTCTAGCGAGAGACTCTCCCTGTGTAAGTAATACATGGAATGAGTAACACACAGTTTACATTAAGTATGAGTTCATGCCTTTCTTGCAGCTAGTGAATAATTGATTCTGGCTGGACAATACGTTACTGGTATTGGTACGTACGGTAGATTTCCTTCAATTTGGATGCTAATACTCTGGATATCCCAATACTTTGGCAATTGAGGAAAATAATCCTAAGACTGGGAGTCCTACAGAACTGCCTCCAAGCGTGTCTCTATATTGTTTGTTGTGGCTGTCTCCTCACACCCTGTCTCCTACTCCAACTTCTTCAGCTATGAAGACTCCCGATCCACAGTCTCATGGTCCTTCAGCATTCCTGCTAGAATCTGAAAAGACTCAGAGAACCCAGAAAGGTTCCTTGATGCCCCTGAGCCAGAAGCTGAAGGAGATATCGAATAATATGCCTCTGATTGGTAGTACAACCCGAGTACAGGAGCAGTAGTTAAAAAAAATACCTGTAATACCTTTGGTCAGCATAGGTTCTGTTTGATAGTCCAGAATATTTGATAATCTGACACTGGTCTGGTCCCGTGGGTGCCAGATTAAAAAATTTCCACTGTGTGTGAATACTATATGCATCTGATTTTTTTCAGCCTATCATCTTGTCCTTGTATCCATCTTGTGGTCATTCTCATGCTTTTTGTACACTTTAGCTGCAGCATTTCTTTTAACCCTTATCCTTTTAATGTGGAGAATAGGGTGAGCTCCTAATAATACCAGCAGATTAAAGGTGTTTAAAGGGTTAAATTGCTGCTTAGCTTGTAATATGTGGTATTTCCATTAAGTTTGAACATATGCATTTTTGAGTGCTGGTTTTTCATTTCTAACTTCATTATTATACATATGATTAAGCATAAAAGATGTTTTGCAGCACGTTTTTATCTGCTTGTCACCTCCGCAGGTGTGGGACCTGTTCTATCAAGCCGACAAGGTGCGTGAGATGTTGACACGTCTGATACAGGAGGAGGCTCTGCGGACGTACTTGTTCACATACTCCCATGTCTATGATTCCATCTCAATGCTGACACTTGCTCAGATGTTCGAGTTGGAAAAGGCTGTTGTTCATTCTATCATCAGCAAAATGATTATCAATGAGGAACTCATGGTAAATCCTTGCATTACCTTTCTGTTACAATACAGCGATACCTCCATTAATATGTCTCTGGTATAGAGTTGATACTAATTCTCATTTGAGGAAAATCTTCAGTGGGCAAATATGACTACATGAGGTGAACCCAAGGACTTTTAAGTTTGGATCTGGCTGTGTTCTGGGGACTGTGTCAAAAAATGTTTATTAAAAACATAAAACCCATTGAAATATCAACCTAAAATTCTACAGTGTCACTACTATTTCACTGTTGTCCACCCATATTTGTTACAGCCCTTGAAGGGCATTTTGGAATACATGCTGCGTACTTGTTGCAGATTGCACCTCTTTAAACTGGCATTCCGCCATCTGGCATGATTTAATGGAAACCACAAAAAAGGAGTCTGATAATCATGGATCAAGTCGCGCACTTTTGTCATAGTTTACTTTAGAATTTCTGTCTCTCTCTCTCTCTTTGTGTTTGTTTTTTTAAAATACAAGTTGCATGTTTATTCATTTCATAAATCCTAATGTGTTTTGGTCATACACAGCGTGTTATGAGGTGAATGAGTTGGCATCACTGCAGAATTTTACATTGATTACTTCTGGTGTGAAGTGGGTGTACATTTCACCGTTTTGTGCTAGAATTGACTTATTAAGTAACTTTACTAAGCCCTGTGTAAGGTGTTTAGGTACTATAATATGCCAACCAAACATGATTTGGAAAATTACCCGGTCCAGTGCTGGCCACATCCCAAGGGAACCAGATTGGGAAGGTGCAAAACTTTTAGGACAGCAACATGAACTAACTGGTGCTTCTATTTAGAGGCGTACTATGAACACTGTTAGAAAAGGTGTACATCGCTATAATGACTGTAGTGGAGCTTGCAGTGCCGCTTTTTGCTATCTTTCCATATTTCTAGTGACTGTCAGCTATTACTGTTAACATAACAGGGTAGAATAGCAAGTATTGGCCTTATGTACATGAACGTGGAAGCACATAAGCATACACAGGCCACTACTCTAAGCTTCAACCTGATTGCCTCAACTTGTGATGAAAAATAAAATATACCTTCTGGGCAGTCACAGGAGTGTTGGCAGCCCCCTCTCACCACACACACTGTCTCTCTCAGTATGCAGAGGTGTATTATTTGTTGAGTCTAAGAAATTCCAGTGTGGGTATGTAACCCGCAGATTCATGCCACCTGCTGGACCCCATAATGAACCAGTTCCAGTCAGCTTCACATCCTACTGAATGATACTTGATATTGGGTGCGTACACTGCAAGTTGTTTGGGCTTTATCAGCGTAGTATAACTCCTGCTTCACATGACATAAATTCCAACCTCTTCAGATTCTTTTAGCTTTCAATTGACAAATTTCTTGTTCCATCTTTTGTGTTGCAATACATAGAACAAAACTGTGACAAGTTTATTATTATCTGGTGTCCATATAGTGCTTATTTTTTAGTTGTGGGATCTACTGGTGTTAGTGGGGTGATGTCATAGAACAGCATCTGAGCGTATAATTATTTGCAGGCATCTTTGGATGACCCAACACAGACAGTGGTTATGCACAGAAGTGAACCAAGCAGGCTACAGTCACTCGCCTTGCAGCTGACAGATAAGGTCAACAACTTTGTGGATTCAAATGAGAGAATCTTTGAGATGAAACAAGGTTTGTTGTTCCCAGGAATTCTTCTGTAAGATATGTCTCTTGAATTGTACTTAAGGGGACTTACTGGCTGATAGCCAGTATCAGTGTGAAACATTTCAGTAGTAGTAGTAATAATAATAGTAATGTGCATACTTTCCAGTTTAAGGCAAAAAATATAATGTATGTTTCATGTCTTTTTGAAGGGAACTACTTCAGTCGTGGTGGGAACCAGGGTGGTTTCCGAGATCGTCAGCAGTTCAGTCGGCAGGGCCAAGACTGGGGCAGGCAGCGTCGAGAGAGAGTGGATAACAGGGCGTTCTAATTTACACATGCTGCAATTAATGTGTGAAAATAACAGTTCTTTTGGTCACTTATGAATATGAGCATTAGAGCAGTGTGATGGAGACGGATATTCATGTGTCAGAGGTAACTTAGCATGGTAGAACATGCAGAAATCAATTCAGGTATGCAAAATTTAATCTGTGTTTATTTAACTTGTTTGTGTTTACATGTTTGGAATAAGAGATGCTTAGGTGAATACACTGAAGGTAAAAGGCAACAGACAACAGAAAGTTATTGTGTTTTTTCAGAATCTGAAAATGCAACTTCTTTAAAATTAATAACAAATATAGAATTTCTTTTGTACACTATATACAACTTTTTACTACACTGTCAGAAACAAATATATTATCTGCAAGCCACATCAGATGGCATGCTCAGAATCACAGTTTCGCTCTTGATAGTTGATACATTGCGATTAAAATTACAGTTTACCAAGAATGATAACATGTATGAATAAACTTGGATTTTACATTCCTCAAATATACATTTTCCTTGATTATACACACATCAGGCCTCACCAGGACTTTCACAAAAATGTTAGATTTTTCTTGAATACATCTGTGCTTCGTACCCAGTTCTATGATTATGTGTTCCAGTTGGGCTCAAATTGGCATGTTGCTGCTACTTAAAGTATTTTCAGTTTGAAATCTCAGTGAGAAGGGGAGGGGTACTTCCAGCTATAACACCTTGCCCCCTTAATTGTCTTCATGTCATACACTTTGCACAACATTATGTACACTGGTGTACGGTGGCCGAGCTACCGACACTAGACTGGTGGTGAGGCCCAGAACAGTGTCAGCTGCTTAACCAGGTTACTGCACTGTCCACAGCATATGACATGGAAAATTGTCCACTAAATAATCGAACAAATACACAGTGGCCAAACTCTATAGAGAGGGGGTGTGTGGGGCTCAGCAGAAAGTGAAGGAGCAGCAACTTTTTGTATAGATTACATTTTTAAAGCAGTACACTGAACTAGATTACATTTTTTATGGAAGACATTAGTAATGTAGTGCATTTAATTTCAACAGCTGCAGAGATTTCCTTTGTTGTACTTTGATTTAAAATTGTCCATTCAGTAACATAAAATGCATGCTCCACTCTATTAAAAGTACAACCCACATTAAGTTTCATATGTATATATAAAATAGCATATATATTTTGTGGATCCTACGTATCAACTGGAACAGCTCACGCTGATGGTGCATGCCCATTTTGGAGGACTATCAGCATATCCTTTCTTCTCTGCCTCATCATTGATTGTGTATGGGCTTTGCAGAACTTTGAGCAGAAATTGTACTTCACTAAAATCATCTTTCTCAGCTTTCTTAATAGCAGACTCTGCCATCCAGTTCCTCAGCACATAGCGTGGGTTCACTTGACACATCAGATGTTTCCTTACTGCATCTGTGAGTCCTACAAATTAGTTCATATTTACAAATTTGCAGCGTTTCTTTGATGGCTTTGCCTCTATTAATGACAGAAAGTAGGCCATCTGTGTTTGTGTGTTCCCCATTTCAACTTCTGAAAACATTTCATATCCCTTGAAATTTGGTATGGCATTTTGTCATTAAATCATTAGTTATAATAGTATGGTGGATGCACATACTTGTTACATAGGACCACAGTTAATCTGCGGTTGTGGAATTACGTATGGCATTACAAGTTAAAAAATTGGAGACCTTTTCCTATCTTTTGTAAAACAAATATCTGCATAAAATCTAATCTGTAATCAACTTTTGGTTTCATGTCAAGGAGTAATGATTCTTCTGCATGTAAAATTTAGTATGGTAAACATAAAGTTGTCTGAATTTGATGTTCAGGTGACTGTGCATCATGATAAATTCTTATAATAAAACCAACTAGATGCACTAATTTCTCAAATTTATTTTTGGAATAAAACTCTACATGTTTCAGACAGTTCCTCTGCCCATCATCAGGAGTTTTTCACTGTACACACTGCAATGGTATATGTCATACATGTTTGCTGACAGCTTGCGAGCAGGATCAGAGCGGAACTCCACTCTGATCCTGCCATTGCAGTTGATATACCATTGCAGTGTGTACAGTGAAAAACTCCTGATGATGGGCAGAGGAACTGTCCGAAGCATGTAGTTTTATTCCAAAAAATAAATTCGAGAAATTAGTGCATCTAGTTCGTTTTATTATAAGAATAATGTTATTCATGTAACAGGCTCTGAAGGCCCACAGGAGGGAGAAGAGGTATAAATCTACTCTTTGTTTCCCCTCAGCATACTTTGTGGGTGGGTGGTTAAAGCCGCACCCTGGTTGCTTTCCCCGGCAAAGAGAACCAGTATTCAGTGTATGGGAAGCTGGGTGGGCCTTGGGACCCATCTAGACAGGCATGGAAAATCTTGCCTCCAGTGGCGTTTGATGTCCAGCCCACAGCCAGTCACAGTACCGACTAGGGTACCGAAATTTAGTTTGGCAATAATATACCTACAGAGTCTGTATAAAATATTGTTCGTCCATCAAGAATTGCAAATATTGCACACTTACTTACCTGTCTTCTTTGTCAAATTTAAACAGAAAATTGCCTTTTGTGCAATTTCTGTATTCTGAGTCGAAATGAAAATAAGGTATTTGTAACCAACCTTTCTCTGCTTCAATTCGTGTCAAGTATGCTTCTGTAAAAGCTGGGTAGTTCACATGACTGGATAGTTTCTTGAGTGACCAGTAATTGTTTAGTGCTTCTGGATTCCTTAAATCTGTTAAGGATATTTCTCCAAGCTGTCTAAATGTCTGAGTAAAATCAGCACCTCTTTCCTCCATCATTTGTAGGAGGAGTGCGATAAGGTGGTGGTCAGTATCATCCATATCGTCATGTAATCCCAACTTCTTTCTAAATGTAGACCTGAAACAGCCAAATATACACTTATGCATTTATATATATCAGTTCTGTCAACATATGCTGCAGCATAGAATTAGAACCTTATGTAAAAATCACTTTTTGAATACAGAGAAATAGAGTTCATTGAAATTCCTACTTAACACTATGCTGCAGGTGTTCCAAGTGGCCTATTTCCAGTTTCACCACCAAAACCCTGTATGCATTTGTCCCCCCCCCCCATATGTGCCACATACACCAGCCATCTCATTCTCCTTGATTTGATCACCTGAATAATATGTGGTGAGAAGTGCAAATCATGAAGCTTCTCGTTATGTGATTTTCTCGGGTCTTCTGTTACTTCCTCCCTCTTGGGCTGAAATATCTTCTTCAGCACCCTGTTCTCAAACATCGTCAGCCTGTGTTATTGCCTTTATGTGACAGACTAAGTTTGAGACCCATATAAAATGATACTGCCAAGATAATATCAAAAGGCTGTAACCACTGCCAAATCCTGCAGTCGGAGTTCATCCCACCATCCAGTGCACAGTCTGAAATACTGACTGCATGAATTAACCCAGGAATATAAACATCTGTGACTTATTGGCCTTTTCCTGTTTCATTTAGACCAAGAAATATGGTTCAATTTCCAGCAGGGGCAAGACATTTTTCTATCATCAACAGCATTCAGACCAACTCTGAGGCCATCTTGGGTCATCCTATCCAGTGGATTCTGGAGACCCTTTCTTCAGAGGTAAAGCAGTTAGTCATGATATAATATTAAATAGTGTACGTCAGCACAAGCACTTTATTACTCAAGGTAATTATAAGGCTACATGTTTCGACTATAGATTAGTCATCCTCAGGCCTATGTTGTCAATTGTATCAGAAGATGCTATGCACACTTTGGGATCCCATCATGTTTACATCCATGGAATACATCAAATTAAATGATGGGATCCCAAAGTGTGTATAGCATCTTCTGACACAATTGACAACATAGGCCTGAGGATGACTAATCTATAGCCGAAACATGTAGCCTTATAATTACCTTGAGTAATAAAGTGATTGTGCTGACGTACACTATTTAATATTATATTACGTTACAAGCACATCGTGATGCTTCCATTCAAAAAAGTTAGACATGAAGCTGATCAGTCTCCTATTTAGTGACAAAATTCAGAATGCACTGAGCTAGTGCTCCAATCTGCTGTATGTCTTCATAGTGTGGTGCTTAGTTAAGCACAGGATGACATCATATGTAAGAAACTGAAGCGACAGTCCTGTAGATACAGAATGCCTGGCAATCACAGTCATTTATTGTGGGTATGACTCACACAGATGTAAATGTTGTGAGCAATAGTAATTCATTTCTGCTCATGTTTATGTGCTGATATCCTTATAATAATATATTTCTAGTGTAATGAAATATGTAAAATTAAAGTGGTCCTTATGAATTGAAAGGCAGATATTTTCAATAGTGCACCATAGCATATGTTAAAATTTTTTGCATCATATTTTTATGTTTCACACAACCATAACTGGTTACAATGTAGGATTCTTCATTTCTCCACACTGTATACATCCCCTTGTTTTCTGTGACATCAGTAAATGTGTTTTTTAAAACAATGTAATTCCACTGATTATGTCATGATCTAGTTTCATGTGATACTGAAGAAAATTAAAAAAACACAGACCTTTCGTTGCACTGCAATATCAAATTTTTGTGGGTGGTAAGCTAAATTGCAAGTGGTCTATGTGACACAGGATCCTTCTGTGGCCTTGTATGTGAAGAAAATATTGACCTTACATGGCAAAAAACAAAAACACCAAAGCTAAATGATGTTCACTTCAGTCACCAGTAAATATGGTCTCTCCCAACAGCCCATCATTTCCTGCTTCTGGTATGACAGAATTGCCCTGTTGGTTGCTACCCAGTGACATACCATGGAAGTTAAAATATTCAATAAGCAGGTCATGTAAGAATGGTGCAAAATCCAATCCAATCCCATAAAAAGCAACCTTCCTTGCCTCAGTTTCATTGCAGCCCTCTGCCCAAGGTTCTGCAGCTCTCTTGTCACCTGGACTACTTGTGACTCGTCAAGGAGAGGAATGAAGGCCTGTGACAGTTTTTCCAAGTTCCATTCCACAATCTAGTAACACATGAATACATTCCAATCAGAAACTGCGCTGGATCAGACAGAACATCTTCCAGTGAGTTTTTAAGATATGCATTTATCCCATGTTAATATGTTTATTATGTTGGTAACATATCATACAATAATAAAAATCACTCGCCCACAAAGAGTATAGAAACCAACTGCACATTTTTTTAATGTTTTGTTGACCATGCATTGCTGTATAATCTTGTAAATAAAACCAACTTGGTGCACAACCTTTTCTTGGTATGTTTATATTTATCAATCTCTACATGTTTTGGGCAACTGGGCCCATCATCAAGAGAAACAGCTCTGTTTATGCAACAATTGGTACATGTTATTCTGTGTGGATGACTGTCTGGTATGCGGGAGCATGTGCTCCTGCATACCAGACAGTCATCCACACAGAATAACAAGTACCAAGTGTTGCATAAACACAGTTGTTTCTCCTAATGATGGGCCCATAGTCTGTCTGGCATGCAGGAGCATATGCTCCCGCATACCAGACAGTCAACCACACAAGTACCAAGTGTCGCATAAACACAGTTGTTTCTGCTTATGATGGGCCCATAGTTGCCCAAAACATGTAGAGATAGATAAATACAAACATACTAAGAAAAAGTTCTGCACCAAGTTGGTTTTATTTACAAGATCAACTGCACATTATCTGCACTGCAGAATTTAAGTGGTATACCAAAGACACGTCACTTAGTTCTCATTGAAACTGTAACAGAAAAGTTGTCCCTGTGCTTATTGAATGATACACCATGACATGGAGACATGTGGAAGTGAAAGTAAATTTATTCTTTTGAAAACTTCAGCACTTGATGGAGGTCAGTAGTGAGAATCACAGCCCAGTTTTTTGACCCCTGGTTTAAGGGCTCCATTATCCACTGGGCATGAGGATGGGTGGACCCTGGGGTTGGCTTCGAAGTGTTGCTGAAGGAAATGAACCCTGATACTCCTGGCATCCAGCCCATACTCAAATTGTATTAACCCTTATCCTGCTAATGTAGAGAATATGGTGAGCTAATAATGTCACCAAATGGCAGATGGGTTTTAACTCAGTGTTTAAAGGGTTAAGTGAGCTACTATTTCTTATGAATTACATTCTAGGTGAGATGACTGCTCTTCGCCTTGTACTAATACGCTGGATGTCTCCCCCCCCCCCCACTCCCATTTTTCTGGTTGACTTTATGTGATGCTATATTTGTATGAATGCAAAAGATAAGTATCTGGAACATGTAATGTATCTAATGCAGAGATCTGAGTTTTACAATCCAAAACAATGCTGAATGAATAACTGCTAATTCAAATGGCTGTACAGAAAATCTTTTAACTTGAAATCAGCTGCACCATGAAAATGTCATTTAAAGGCACATTAAATGTCTATATCTAACAGAATTTAAAATTAAACACACATCAATACACACCTCTAGTTGTCTATTATAACAGTATCTCGCTTGTTTGTCTGAATAATTTGGAACAAATTGTGGGTTATAAGCTTCCACAAATCCAAAGGGTCCATAATCAATTGTAATTCCAAGCATGCTCATATTGTCTGTGTTGAGAACACCATGGACAAAACCAACACTCTGCCAGCACACAGTTAGGTCTATTGTCTTGTGTGCTATTTGGCGGAACAACTCGACGTATTTGTCCACATCATGTGGGTTGATCTGTGAGTAGTGTTCCTGGAAAGTTCATACAGTGTTCATATAAATGTCTAATTTTGTTAACTAAAAAGAACAAAGTATATGGCATTATGCTTGGACTCACAGTTAATATAAAATCTAGAAGTTTTTTTAATGATGTCAATTCCTTGTTGTGTGCAAGTATCTCAAGTGAACCAAACCGAAACCAAGACGGTGCCAAACGAAGCACAATTGCTGCTTTCTCAGTCTTTGGAAATCCATTGTAGAACTGGTCCCTCACTACTGGATCATCACTTACAACAATAGCTGCAGCTCGTGATGTTGGGATACCTTGCAAAACAGCAGCAGTAATGAGCATTGTCATTTGTGATTATTATTATTATTAGAATCACAAGGTATTCTGTAGTCAAATTGCATACAATACATTAACTAAGCAAAATGTGTGAATTCACATATTGTGATAGTAAGTGGATACTTAATGCACATATACATCATGAGCTGCCCTTTATACTTCAGAGAAAGTACTGTGTAATGTGAATCTAGTGGCAGAGGGATTAGATTCTGAAATCGTCAGACTCAAGACTCCCAAACTTCCTTCACATGTACAGCATGCCCTTCCTGTATTGTATGTATACTTGGTTTTCTGACATATAACAGTTCAGGTCTCATCTCTGTTCTTCTGGGATGTGCACCACATAACACAGTCACATCACAGAAGAACAGAGACCTCTGTACCACCGTAAAAAGTCCAAAAATTGTGTGGTACAATATCTTCCTGTACGCTGAAATAGTTTATATTTTTCTGGCTGTGCAGTGTCACTTCATTGTTATATGACGGCAATCATATTTTATTTCTGCTCACTTGCTAGACTGAAGTAGTTGCTTGTTTTTATATATCACACTACTAAACATCAACTGCTGTCAACACTTAAAGTAAATCGTACCCAAATAGTACATAGCTTCTGAACACAGAAATTCACGAATGGATGAACGTAGTACTGCACGCCCATCAGCATCTCTGGAATATGGTGTCTTTCCAGAACCTTTAAGTTGTAATTCCCAGCGTTCCCCAGCTCTGTTGAAGGAAAGGTGACAATTATAAAACCACTATACATGCAAGGCTGGTATTATTTTAATCTGGTAATATATTAATAATGCATGACATACCTGTTTACATATTCACCAAGCAAATGTGCTCTTCCATCTCCTAGCTGCATTGCCCAAAAACCAAACTGGTGACCACCATATCTATGTGCAAGTGGAATTGAACTAGGAAGAATTTTATTACCTGATACAAATTCCAGAAACTCGCACGTTTCTGCAAGCGATGGATCCATATCAAGTATACTGACGAGGGCATCTTCGGAGTAAGATACCAGTTTCAATTGTGATTTTAATGGCGTTGGCAGAACAACAGAAAAAATCGCGTTCTTAACGTTTCTGCGGACATAGTTTTCCCTCGTTATCTCCAAAGGCAGGGTAATTAGTTTCGAAGCCGAAAACTGCCAATCGTTCAACTCTTTCTTCAATAATGAATCAGTTGATTTCTCCATTGTGTATCTAAATTATTTCAGAAGTTACATAAATGCCATGTCCCACGGGTCACTAATGCGGCATATGCATAACTAGGCAAAAACAGCATTCAGTTTTTCCCTTGTTATCGCAACCATGTATCTAATCTTATCCTTGAAACACATGACTTGCAGCTGATTCTGACACGAAACGTTAGTACCAGAACGAGGAAATGAACCTTGTTACATATTCCCAATAACACGCTCGAGAAAATACCGAGCGTCACCTCGTTTGCTGATGATGTTCAGAGCCGAAACTTCCACCGTCATGCAATTACTGCGGGTTTTTAGAATTCTCTGCATTAAATGTCAAAAATTAACACTTGTTCATAAAAATCTCTGATAAAGGGGGCGTCCAAGGCACGGATCAGATGTAATAAAAAGCTCTGACGCCGTGTCTATTGGTAGACACGACGAATCTTCGGGGCTTTAACAGTTGAAACTACGTAAGACACGATATAGACAAAGTGGCGATGTGATTAACTTCGGGTACGAATCTATCCTTGGTTTCAAAAAGGACTTCACACATCGAAGATAACACGATAAAGGTATATTCATGTTCGGCAGATACATCGCGGTAATAACGTTACTGTGACGACTATCGCTCACTCCTAAACATACTGCCACAGATGTATGATCAGTGTCACAGAAGGCGGAAGTATCAGGGAGATTACTTTTTTCATCATGTTTGGAAATGAGCTGTCCATTATATAATCTGTGATCGTGATTGTGAGGCTTTTGTTTCGGTAGTCTTGGCCGCAGTGATTGAAACACTCGATCTGTTCGTATGTGTTGCAGCGTGGCATTTGTAGTTACAGTTAGGTTGGAACTTGGAGTTGTGATTGTTCGTAACTAAAAGAGTTTAATATTTAAAGTTGGATGTTTGTAAATTTCCTGTAATGTCATATACTGCAGACTACATAAAGTCAAAATTGCTAAAGGAGCTTGAAGCAATTCATGTTGTAAGTAACTCGTCTATACAGTGCTAACTACTTTACTGTAATTGAATTTCTCGAAGTGAATAGAAACGGTATACGGTTACGTTACTGACATTACCGACAAAAGAGGAAGCCAAATTGAACACTTCAGAATGCTTGTGGAAAATGATATCGAGGGAATACAATTTCTTGTACTTCTGGTAGCAGTTTTGTTAAGATGGTGTGTTTCCCTGCATCCGTACTCCGGAGAAAGTCAGCCGCCCATGTTTGGTGACTGTGAAGCCCAGCGACACTGGATGGAGATTACTCGAAATCTGCCTCTGCGGGAGTGGTATTACAATACATCTAAGAATGACCTTTTGTATTGGGGTCTTGATTATCCGCCACTGACTGCATATCATAGTTTTTTCTGTGGCCATGTGGCAGACTTTGTGAACCCAGAATTTGTTGCCCTAGGCTCATCACGTGGGTATGAAAGCTATGGGCATAAGGTTTTTATGAGGGCTACTGTTTTGATAGCTGATCTCTTCATTTATATTCCAGCCGTTTGGTGGTTCTTTAGCAGAGGGCAGTCAGATAATCAAAACACAGCTAAGAATTCAAGGGATGGCCTTGTATCTTTAGTGCACATTGCAAAAGAAGGGGAAAAAAACCATATTCCAGATTTTGTGGCAGTGTATTTGATTCTTATCTATCCTGGTCTGATATTAATTGACCATGGTCATTTCCAGTACAATGGAATTTCTCTTGGTTTAACAGTAGCAGCAGTTGCAGCCATAGGCAAAGGAAGAGATCTTGTAGCATCTGTGCTCTTTTGTCTGTCTATAAATTACAAACAAATGGGTCTTTACCATGCTCTTCCTTTCTTTTGTTATCTTCTTGGAAACTGCCTACCAAAACAAAATGTGTCTGTTATAGCCGGATTTACCAAGCTTCTGTCTTTAGGATCAGTTGTCATTGTTACGTTTTTTGTGATATGGTTTCCATTCTTGAAGAATGTTAGCCTTGTAGTACAGGTTCTTCATCGCTTGTTTCCTCTGGCCAGAGGTGTTTTTGAGGATAAGGTTTCTAATGTGTGGTGCTGTTTAAATGTTTTTTTGAAGTTTAAAAATATGTTTACCAATTTGCAGATGGCAAAACTTTGCCTTATTGTGACATTGTTGGCTCTTCTACCAAGTAGCATAGACATACTTTTTAAACCAAGAGTACATAAGTTTCTGCTTTCGGTCATTAACTCTTCTCTTGCATTTTTCCTGTTCTCTTTTCAGGTTCATGAGAAAAGCATACTTTTGGCAGCTATACCAGTTGCTCTTTACTTTCCTGTAGAGCCGTTCCCTTGTTTCTGGTTCCTCTCTATTTCTACATTTAGTATGTTGCCACTTCTATCTAAAGATGGGCTCCTAATTTCTTACTTTGCCTTAACTGTGTTTTACTCAGTTTCAGTTCTGTTAACAGTTAATCTTGGCCTTAGAGATTTATCAAGTAATTCTGTTGAGCTTACACCACCAGGCAGTAAAATGAGTCAACATAAAAACAAGAAAGTGGGGAGAAAACCTGCAGAAACACATTCATTTGTATTGAAGAAACTTTTACTTGTGTCATTTTTTGTATCTTTGGCAGGCTGTTTGGTGCTGACAGTTTGTAGTGTAACTGTTAGTCCACCGTCTCGGTACCCTGACCTTTTCCCGCTTCTTATTTCAATCTATTCATGTGCACATTTTATTGCTTTCTTTGCATATTTCAACTATAGACAAATAGTGTTTTTCAGTTGCACATAAAAGTTTAAATGAAAATAGTAAGTTATTCAGTGATGTCTTGAAACAAGTATGTGCTATTTGTGCTTTCTTTTATGTTACATTTCAAGTTATAGAATTTATAATTTATAAACATGTGTATGACATGAAATGTAAATGAATTTTGTACAACTTCAGCTTTCATACCAATATGAAATAAAACAGGGAAAAAATTACATACTTTTAAGGTGTGAATAAAACATTTGTTGCTGATATGCTGCTTTGTTTTCCTCTTCACACATTTTCACGAAACCCATTCCTGTGTACGTAACTAACTTCTTTGAAGGGCTGTCCTTTGGCAAGGACATTTTATGTATCCCACATAACAATTTCGTGAAACTCTTTCCTGTGCATACATAACTAATTTCTTTGAAGGACTGTCCTGTTGCATGGATATTGGCACTTATGAGGTCATAATTTTACAGGAAGTTCAGGATGAATCGGATGGTTGTGGGGCAAAGTTTAGTGTCATCATTGTGTCAGAGAAGTTTGATGGGAAGCCTCTGCTGCAGAGACACAGGTATAAGTGTTGGCTGTCATTTAAAAATCCTTGGTTTGCTAATGATTTAGAAATTGATAGAATGACCTTCTCTTTTTAGAATAGCCAGAAGTGCCTTACTGCATGGATTTTTCAATGCTTTATGGTGGTTGACCGTGTGAACAGAAGTTTTTCTTCGGCTATGTAGTTGAAATGTGTCTTGTTTTATAAACATAACAGAGTGTGTATGATGTTATTACTCAGGTGCTGTTATATTAATCTTTTCCTAACAGAGTGAACAGATACACTTTATCACACACTTTTTGTAAAATGCGTATCTTATTTGAACAAAAAAGATAAATCTTATGTATATTGGACCGTGCATCATTGAGATATTTAAAAACGAGAAGACCAACTTGATGTCACTTGCTGTTTTATTTCACTTCTTATGCGCCCAACATGTTTCAGACATTAATATATCCATCATCAGGAGCTTACGACTGTGCTGTCGAATTACCACATTGGTCGTTTGTTCTTGGTTCGATGTGTGTTGGTGTTTCGGTGTGGTTGGGTTGGCATGGTATCCATGTAGTAGACTGAAGTTGTGCTTCAGCCTGTTACACGGATACCACCCCAACCCAGCCACACCGAAACTCCAACACACATCGAAACAAGAATACATGACCAATGTGGTGATACAATAGAAAAGTCGCAAGCTCCTGATGATGGATGTATTAATGTCTGAAACATGTTGAGCATAGAAGAAGTGAAATAAAACTTAATAACTAGTGACATCAAGTTGGTCTCTTATTCTTCAACTAAGAAAGGTAAAATTATGAAGTACATGGCATGTTTCTGGGACATTACACAGAGATTGTGCAGCATGCCTAAAAAGTGAAGTATGTATCCTTGCTGCCTAAATTTATACAATGACTCTGTTGGGGTATAGTCCTACTTGCATCCTGTATATAGCAGTGTTTGTCAATGTTTGTGAGACCGCGGCCCGGTGAAGTCTTTTTTCATAAGACGAGGTCCTGTTCCCAAAAAATTTACTCATAAATACCTTTCCTTTTTTTTAAGTTCATACATTAAACTAACATAAGTATTAATTATTAATCATGGCATAATCATGAAGAGTATTAGTACACTTACGTATTTGATGTGGCCTGTTGACAAATATAAAATTACATTTGAATTAGTTATCAGTCACTGGACTAATGAAATCTTGTAGCATATTGTAGTTTCCTCAGGCCAACATCTGGGTCTGAGTTTTTCAACACATTCACGAATATTATTCTCCTCAGAATATTTCCACTATAAAGCATTCATGAAAATTGCTTAGAAAAATAAAATGACAAATTCCAGGAGAACCTCTTGCAGCCCAGTATAATTGATGCCAAGACCCGGTACCGGGCCGCAGCCCGGCAGTTGAGAAACACTGGTGTATAGGACTGTGATAAGGAAAGGGTTAAAATGGATTTGAAGGAAATAGGATAGGAAGGTGTGGAATGGATTCATCTGGCTCAGGTAGGGACCAGTGGTGGGCTCTTACGAATGTGACAGTGGAACTTTAGGTTCTACAAGATATGTTGTACCAGAAGGGGCACAGTATGTTAGGGCTTCTTTCCATATCCCGTCAACTGGACCCCATCAAGTGGCCAATGCCATCTGAACCTGTCACATGCAGAGACACAGAAAGGAACTGCGAAGGGCTTGATCCTTTCTTTATCCAGAACAAAGAGGACCAGTGAAGAATGCTTTCAGTTTCCATGATGGGTCATTTCTAGTTGAAATGCAGTACGATAAGCTGAGCAGGAAACTTGTGCAGAAGCTCCAGGCAGTGTACCCTCTGGTGGTTGAAAGACTTTACTGTTGATACAACCAGGCATGTAATCTTCTGCTCCCAGGTGAAGAGATGCTGTGACAAGAAAATCCAGGTCAAACTTGCAGAGCAGTTTGTCAGGTGTTGATAGATCACTGACCTAAATATTTGCTGATGCCATAGTGGAATACCCACTTCCATCTTGTGACAGATATGGTTGGAGCTATACCCCTACCTCCATATGCTTTCATAACTTGCAAAGGAAAAACTTTAACTCTGCTGCAATACAATGAAATGCTGAAGTATCATCATACTCTAAGGCCTACAACAGTTGCCACTGTAGAAAGGTCAATCAGTCCTGTTACAGGCCCAGAGGGTTCCAGTAAGTTAAGGCTCCCAGATTTCGTGACAACGGCACAGGATGGTGGTAGGTTGTCAGGCTTACGCACCGGCCGCCTTTACCCCCAGGAAATACTCCTGGTACTCATTTGTCTTAGAGGCTGAGTCAACACCAGGGCCATAGTGTGATCGGAAGGATTTTACGTCAGTGAAAAATCCAATGACACTAGCTGGGATCAAACCAGCGACCTTCCGATTTGTAGCACAGCACCTTAACCACTGTGCTACCATGGTCCCCAGTCGCCATTGTAATTGTTATAATTTGCCGTACCCTATTTTATCTGTTGAAGTTTGTGTTCATGTTTAAAAAGCATAGTGTTTTTGAAGTTCTGTTAAAGAATAGGAAAAAACATGTAAATTTTTTAGATATATTTGTGTTCTTTCTGGGCTGTATGTAGCGGTTTTCATTGTGAAAGCGTCATTTAACCTTTTACATCCTAGTGGTTGTTTCACGTACCACCACCTTTAACATTCAAAAATTCTACATGGTGCTCACATTGCGTTTAAGTGTTCTGTATGGACTTCTGCCTTGTACAACATTAAAGGATTAGTTTTGTGTAACCGAGGTGGAGAGTGTTTTCTGTGCGGTACACACTGAGTCCTTATACAGAACAGACAAGTTTCATCTTTAAAGGGTTAAGTTGCAGATTGAGTTTTCAGTAATGCTTTATTCCATATGTATTGTCTGTCCACATTGTATTTGTGTAGATGAAAACTGTGAACTACTACTACTAGTATTACTACTACTACTACTACTAGTATTACTACTACTACTACTACTACTAGTATTACTACTACTACTAGTATTACTACTACTACCACTAGTATTACTACTACTACTAGTATTACTACTACTACTACTAGTATTACTACTACTACTACTAGTATTACTACTACTACTACTAGTATTACTACTACTACTACTACTATTTTTTTAAAAAGCTCTATGTTCTGTAATGGCAATGTCTGTGAAGGTTTCTGTTTTCTGATATGTTGTATCATTTAGAGTGGTAGGTGGAAACTTGTGTGCTTTTCTAAAACTATATGGCAACACATCTCATAAGACTGTAATCTGCATTTTTATTAAATAATGTATATACCTGAATATCAGATGACGTCCTTTACAATCTTCAGTTTATGCAAAAATATCTGTACAGAACATGTTTAACTTTGTGCTCAATTATAAGATGACCTCCCTGTTTGTAAGATGATGAATTAAAAAAAAAACTTTCCTTTTTATTTGGGTGAATATGGTATGTGGTTTTAAGTGGCTACCACTTTCTGTGTTTCTTACAGATTGGTTAACTCCATACTGGAAGAGGAGCTGAAGTCCATTCATGCCTTTTCCCAGAAGACACTAACAGTACAACAGTGGGAGAAGCAAAAAAGTTCCTAGTTGAAGCTTATTCTTTAAATACTGGCACATCAATTTTTCTTTAATTTTTTTTATTTATTCTATCACATTCCCATGGGCACTGTTTTTGAATGTTAATTGTATGTTGTTTTGATACCATATAATCTGAGAATTTGATCACATTTTTTGAATGACACATTGAGAAATGTTTGATGCTGAGGTCAAGGTTCATGTTCAGTAAGAACAAACAGTGGTGTATTGTAAGAATCTCATCACATCATTCATTCTGAGTTAAAGTTCAGAGAATTCACCAGTAGTCAGTAGTCAGTCATGATGGGCCCAGGTAAACATCCTCTAGCTTTCACAGTGTCAGCACCTGGGAAGGTCATTCTTCATGGTGAGCATTCGGTGGTTCATGGTAAGACAGCATTAGCTGCAGGCGTTAACATCCGCACGAATATGACATTGAAAGAAATTGACGGTGTCGATGGGAAAATCACACTTGACCTGCCAAATCTCAGTCTGCAAAATTTCTACACTATTCAGGAGTTGAATGATGCCTTCCTTTCTAACCCCCCACCTTTATTAAAAGGTTCATATTCTGAATTTAATGTCTGTAATCCGGAGCTGATTAATACCAGTAAGTTCATAGGAATGTTGCGTGAATATGTTCTGAAGTCTGTGAAGGTACAACAGTTCCCGTTTGCACAAGAATGTGCCCTTGTTACCTTTCTGTTCTTGTACACAGGAATATTTTGTAGCGTGAATGTTCAGATACAGCCGTTCTCCATTGAAGTAGTCTCTGACTTGGCTATAGGTTCTGGTGCTGGAAGCTCTGCAGCATTCTCTGTGTGTCTTGCTGCATCATTTATTCATTATATCCGTTCTAAAATCTCCTTCAGCTTTATTAGTAACAAAAATGTTTCAAAGGATGGTTATAAACCAATAGAAATGGAATCTACTGACTTAAGCATGTTTTCTGCGAAGGAAAAAGAATTAATCGCTCGCTGGGCCTTGCTAGGTGAGAAAGTAATGCATGGCAATCCTTCCGGTATCGATAATGTTGTATGCACTTTTGGTTCAATCGTGAAGTTTAGGAAGGGTCAAGAAGGACAAGGCCCAATTCTAGAACATCTACCAGCAGGAGCACAGTTGAAAATTCTGCTGGTTGACAGTGGAGTGAGAAGAGATACAGCTGGGATGGTAGTGAAAATGTCAAAGCGTCTGGAGAGCTATCCACAAGTGGTGCAGTCAACGCTGGATGCTATGGATGGCATTGCTGTAGCTGCTGCTGACATATTAACAGAGCTTGCAGAATCGGATGCTGAAATTGCTGATACACTTGAACAACACAATAGCTTTCGTGCAAAACTGGAGGTGAGGAAGCAAAGAAATGACCTACTGGTTAGTTAAATGACATAAGAATGCGGCTTTTTGTGTTTTGTCTTTTTTTAAAATATTATTATTATTATTATTATTATTATTATTAAATATAGTCTTGTACCAACAATTTCTAAAGCATTTCAAAATAAAATTTCCCCCCCCCCCCGCCATCAACGAAATCAGTATTTTGATTACCTCAATGGTACACATACAGTACAGAGGTCACAGGGCATCACATGCCGTTGATCTCAGCTGTCAATTGTTGTAATAGTATTTTTCTGTATCCTTATTTTTATCATCACAACTTATGAACCAATTTCAGAATAGTTATTACTAGTCTGCATATCTAGAGATTTGGAGATTTC
>Ga0131853_10006003_pt1 | contig 21926 bp, 18 predicted proteins | sample TergutLab28metaG_FD_92764 | JGI IMG/M metagenome (GOLD analysis project Ga0131853, IMG submission 92764) | Labiotermes labralis P1 segment gut microbial communities from Petit-Saut dam, French Guiana - Lab288 P1 (version 2) (version 2) | ecosystem: Host-associated > Arthropoda: Insects >... | reverse complement strand
TGCCAGTAAAATTTTTGACATGAAACCATAAATCATCCTTGTTTGCTTGGCGATACAGTCTATCATTTTGAACATTGTTTTTGCCGATTTTTATCTTAAACCCATCAACTTCTTCTGTTTGAATAGGGGGGACAGTAGTTTTTTTTGTGCGTTTTTGCTCTTTTATTAAACCTAAATTTGCCATGCTTTCAATTATCTCTGTCAATTCATCAAGCGTACTTGCCCCCTCTAAATCGTCTTTTAGGGCACTGAATAAGGCTACTTCTTCTTCAGTTTTAACAATCAAATCTTGTGTAGTGCTAATTGCCCGCTTTTTTTTAGAATATTTTTTGTAATATTTTTGTGCATTCTTAGCAGGATTTAGCATTGGGTCAAGTGCTATTTTTACAGTAGTATTATCGTAATAATTTAGTGTAATAAGCTCGTTATCGCTCTGCTTTAACTTATAAATATTTGTGGTAATCAACTCCCCAAAAATTCTGTCTTCTTCTAGGTTTTCACACTCTTTGATTTTTTGATTGAAATCGCCTAGTTTTTTTGTGGCTCTTTTCAATGAATTTTTAATTAAGGTCAAGTATCTTGATGACTTAGATTTTAATCGCTCTTTAAGATCTTTGGCAGAGAAAAAATAATCCATCGTTTCATTGAGAGTAGGCAGAAACTTGTAGTCGTCTTGAACTGAATTATATGGACGAATGAAGAAATCGTTGTCGGTGAAGCAAGGCTTTTGAGGGTCATTAAACAAAGCATGAAGGGAATTATAAAGATCGCCTTTAGAATTTAAAACCGCCTCATTTATGCTTATAGGTGCAAGACCTTTTAGCAATTTAATATCAAAATCGTTTGATTCAATATATTCCTTATCAAGCGGAGAAAATTTATTATCTTGCACAGGCACTGTATACATAAGTCCGGGCATAACTGCTCTTTTTATGCTGTCATCAATAGGAATATGCTTAGCGCAGTCAGTAATTTTTTGCATTTCTTTATTAACCAAAATTGCGTTTGAATACCGCCCCATAATCTCTAGAACCAGCTTTTTGTCTTCTTGAATGCCCAGCTCATTTTTAAACATAATATGGATGTTTATTATCCTTTCAAAAGGCTCTTGCTCAATATTCTCAATAATCCCGCCGCCCATGTTTTTTCTTAGGTGCATACAAAATGCAAAGGCGGCAAGGGGAGAGGGCTTTGTTTGTTTGACAAGGTGCATTCTTGAATGATTGCCAAGTGAAATCAACAGGAAAAAATTCTGCCCCTTAGACCTAATAGACAGAATAATTTCATCCTTAAACGGCATAGTAATCTTGTTGATTATTCCGCCTTTAAGTATGTCGTTTAGTTCACTTGTGATGAACGAATATGTAAGTGCGTCTTGTGGCATTTTATTTTCAATGCATAGCTCAATAATGTTTAATGCATAAATTTGATGATAATGATTTGAGTATGTACAATCTGCAGAGATGCCTGTCGCTACAGATTATTTATTTTTAAGCTGTTTTAATATTAAGCTATTTTTTTCTTTGTCAATTTTGGCTCTTTTCCACTTACTACACAATCCTTTTCAATCAATATACTTTTAATGGTCTTATCTGACGGTGCTTTAAACATTGTTTCAATCATAAAGCTCTCAATAATAGATCTCAAGCCCCGCGCTCCCGTGTTTAATTCAATAGCCTTGTGTGCAATGGCATCAATTGAATCGCTATCAAACACCAATTCAATTCCGTCCATCTCCATCAGCTTAATATACTGTTTAATCAAGGCATTTTTAGGTTCTACCAAAATCTTTTTGAGTGCCGCTTTATCAAGCGCCGACAAGCTTACTGTTACAGGAACCCTGCCCACAAATTCAGGAATAAGCCCAAACTTAATCAAGTCGGGCGGCTGCACGCTTTTTAGTGCCTCAAATCTCTCATTATCATTCTTGCCTTTAACACTTGCTCCAAATCCAAGCGCCTTAGCACTTGTTCTTTTTCCGATAATATCCTCCAAGCCCACAAATGCTCCGCCAAAAATAAACAGTATATTTGTAGTGTCAATTCTAATAAATTCCTGCTGCGGGTGTTTTCTGCCCCCTTGCGGCGGAACATTGGCAACAGTGCTTTCTACGATTTTCAAAAGCGCTTGCTGCACTCCTTCGCCGGACACATCTCTTGTGATGCTTACATTCTCACTCTTTCTAGCCAATTTATCAATCTCATCAATATAAATTATGCCTTTTTCAGCCCTTTCAACATCATAATCAGCAGCCTGTATCAGCTTGAGCAAAATATTTTCCACATCCTCACCAACATAGCCGGCTTCAGTTAGGGTAGTGGCATCCGCCACAGCAAACGGGACATTTAGTATCTTTGATAAAGTTTGTGCTAGGAGTGTTTTGCCACATCCGGTAGGACCCAGCATTAAAATATTGCTTTTATTCAGTTCAATTTCATCATTACTTGTGGCATTGTTTTGGATGCGTTTATAATGATTGTATACAGCAACCGATAAGGTGCGCTTTGCCGTGTCCTGACCAATGATATATTCATCCAGCTGGTTTTTAATCTCTTCAGGAGTAGGCAGGTTTAATTGTTTTTTTACAGTTTCATTTTTTGACTTTTTTTTGATTTCATTTGTGCAAATAGCAACGCAGTCTTCGCAGATAAAGACGCTGTTTGACGGGCCTGCAAGCATATGAGAAGCAAGGCTGTCAGGTTTATTGCAAAATGAGCATTTAGGTTCTATATTCATATTTCTCCATTTATTCTTAAATTCTTTTTTCAAATATTTTATCTATCAATCCGTATGACAAGGCTTCTTTAGCTGACATATAATTATCTCTGTCTACATCTCGTTCAATCACTTCTAATGATTGGCCTGTATTTTTTGATAGGATTTTATTGAGTCGGTTTTTTATTTTTAATATATGCTGAGCAGCAATTGCAATATCGCTTGCTTGCCCTCTGGCGCCGCCAAGCGGCTGATGAATCATTACTTCAGAATTAGGCAGGGCATATCGCTTGCCTTTTGTGCCTGCTGACAATAAAAATGCTCCCATTGAGGCTGCCATTCCTACGCACATAGTAGACACATCGCATTTGATATAATTCATTGTGTCATAAATTCCCATGCCGGCCGACACACTGCCGCCGGGTGAGTTGATATATAATGAAATATCTTTTTCAGGGTCTTTGCCTTCTAAATAGATAAGCTGTGCGATTGCCACATTTGCTGATATATCATTGATTTCGCCGGATATAAAAACGATGCGGTCTTCTAGAAGGCGTGAATAAATGTCATAAGAGCGTTCGCCTCTGTTGGTTTGCTCTATAACCATTGGTATAAGTGTATTTTTGATGTTTTCCATTTTTAGATGTATTTATCTCCTTTGAATAGTATAGCCGTTTTTAGGGTAGTAAAAATCAGCGAAAAATAGGTAAATTTGTTATTTCTTAGCCTTCTTTTCAATCTTATTATGCGACAATAAAAATGCCATCAATTTTTCACTAATCAGCATACTTTTAACATAATTGGTATAGTCATTGTCCACATTTTTTAGAAATTCTTCTTTAGTTTTTTTGCTTTTTTCAGCACGCCTGTCTAAATCCGCTTCAACCTCTCTTTCAGTAATCTCTAGATTTTCAGCCTTAATAATTGCTTCTAAAATAAGCCTGGTTCTGACATTCTTTTCTGCCTGTACTTTGTTTTGTGCATTAAAATCCTCCAAGCTTCCTCCGGTCATTTTAAAATAATCGTCCAGCTTTAGGCCGCCGTACATATATTGCAAGCGCTGTGCAAAATCATTAAGCATATATCCTTGCTCAGTTTTAATCATGCACTCCGGAATATCAATTTTTGCGTTCTTAACAATCCTCTCTATTAATATGTTTTCATTTTCAGCCTTCTCTTTATTTTTTGCTCCCTCTGTCAGCTTTTTTTCTATATCTTCTTTCCACTCTTTTAGACTATCAAACTGCGACACCTCTTTAGCAAGCTCATCATCAATAGGAGGCAGCTCCTTTGAAAATATTGAATTAACCTTGACAGCAAAAACTGCTTCTTTGCCTGCTAAATCCTTTGAATTATATTTTTCAGGGAAGATAACTTTCAAGTCTTTTTTGTCACCTTTTTTCATTCCCACCATTTGCTCTTCAAATCCGGGAATAAAAGACCCTGACCCCAGCTCTAATTCCTGAGCTTCAGCCGTGCCGCCCTCAAATTTAACTCCGTCAACATTGCCGCTATAATCTAAATTTACTACATCTCCATTTTCACAAACAGCCCCCTTATCTTCTTTTTCAATTTTCCTAGCCAATCTTGCTCTAGCGGCATCTATCTCTTTGTCAATATCTTTTTTTGCCACTTTGTACTCAATTTTGTCAACCACAATACCCGTATATTCTCCAAGCTCAACCTTAGGCTTGACGCTAAACTCAGCACTAAACTTAATTCCGTTTTCATCTAAATCCAAAATCTCAACTTTAGGCTCCTCAACAGGAAAAACCTCAGGATTTTCGTCCAAGGCTTTGCCATAGCACTCTCTAAAGCAGAGATTAAATGCATCGTCCACAAAAATATTTTTTCCGAATTTCTTCTCAATCATTGACCTAGGCACATGACCCTTTCTAAAGCCTGCCAAATTGATGCTTGATTTTTCTTTTTGATAGATTCTTTCTATATAAGAATCCCAAGTTTTAAGGTCTAATTCAAAATTGATTTTTGTTTTGTCCTTATTTGTTTCAATTGTATGTTTCATTTTTTCCCTTTAGGTGCCTAAAATAATTATTTAGATACCACTATATTATATTTCACATAAATACTACCTTATTTTAATTGCCTGTGTCAAATGAATTATGCTATTATAGATAGGAATTAAATATTTTAGGGAAGAATAAATATTAAGAGGCAATATGGAAAACATATATATTCAAAAAGATAGAATAGCATCGGCTCAAAACCGAACATACAAAATGATACCGACAAGGGGAATGGTTATTTTTCCGGGGCAGGTAACGCATATTGATATAGCACGCGACAAAACAATGTCGGCTATACAAAGAGTGCTGGAAACCGGAGAAGAGCTATTTTTAGTGGCACAAAAATCTGCTCAAAATACAAATCCTTCGCCTAAGGATATTTATAGAGTGGGGACGCTGGCAAAGGTTACGCAAACAATTCGTCTAGCGGGTGATCATATGCGCTGTCAGGTTGTGGGTCTTTGCAGGATGGAAATTGATGCCTATGTGCAGCTGCAGCCGCATTTTGTAGTAGAGCTCATGCCATTTTTTACTGAAAAAGATGATGAGATTATGCTTGAGGCAATAAAGCGTAATCTGATAAGTGGGCTAGAGTCATTTAGACATATTGACGCAAGGGTTTCGCTTGAGGTGATTAACACACTAAAAGAGAATGAGTTTGAAAAATTTATTGCATATATGTCCAGCATTATCTATAGAACTGATGCTTCAAAACAAAATTTATTGCAGCAAAAGTCCGTATATTTGCAGCTAGAGGATGTACTAACACAGATGTCAAAAGAGGGTGAGATTGCTATAGTAGAGAAGCGGATTGCAACAGCTGTTAGAGCTGCCATTGACAAAAATCAAAGGGAGTTTTATCTTAGAGAGCAAATAAAGGCCATTAGAAGTGAGCTTGGCGAGGACGAGGATGAGGCAGAAAATTATAGAAAGCAGTTAAAAGAGAAGAAGGTGAGTGATGAGTCCGCACAAAAAATAGAAAAAGAGATTTTGCGTTTGGAAAAAATGAATCCTACTTCACCGGAGTCCGGAGTAATCAGGACTTATATTGAGTGGCTTTTGGATTTGCCTTGGCACGAGGAGAGTGAGGATAATTTTGATTTAGCCAATGCAAGAGAGGTTTTAGATGAAGACCACTATGGTTTAGAAAAGGTCAAAGAAAGGATATTAGAGTTTTTAGCGGTTCACCAATTGACCAAAAATCACAAGGCACCTATTTTATGCTTTGTGGGTCCTCCCGGTGTGGGCAAGACATCTATTGTGTCTAGTATTGCAAGGGCAGCAGGCAAAAAATTGGTGAGTATGAGTTTGGGCGGGATAAGAGACGAGGCAGAGATAAGAGGACATAGGCGCACATATATTGGGAGCATGCCCGGACGAATTATTAGTGCGATGAAAAATGCCGAGGTTGTTAATCCGGTATTTTTATTGGACGAGATAGATAAAATGTCATCGGATTTCAGGGGAGATCCGGCAGCGGCTATGCTGGAGGTATTGGATCCAAACCAAAATTTTAATTTTAAGGATCACTATATAGAGGTGCCTTATGATTTATCAAAGGTAACCTTTGTAATGACTGCAAACACCATTGACAGTATTTCGCCGCCGCTTTTAGATAGAATGGAAGTTATCAAGCTAAGCGGCTATACCTTTGCAGAGAAGCTGCAAATTGCAAGAAAATATCTGGTTAAAAAGCAATTGAAGCTAAGTGGGCTTGATGAGAAAAAAATAGAAATCACGGATGCGGCAATCAATAAGATTATTCATTCTTATACTAGAGAGAGTGGAGTAAGAAATTTAGAAAGAGAGATAGGAAGTGTGGCTAGGAAGCTAGCTGTTAAAGTGCTGGAAGAGGGCGAAAAGAAAACTACTGTTAAGGTGGGCGATATTGTTAAGCTATTGGGACCGGAAAGATTTTTAGAGGATGAAATGCTTAAAGAGGATAGTGTTGGCTTAGCGACAGGTTTAGCTTGGACTGCTGCGGGAGGGTGCTCTCTTAACATTGAAGTGGCGCTTATAAAGGGCGGAAAAGGTGAGATTATTTTGACGGGGTCATTGGGTGAGGTAATGAAAGAGAGCTGTCATGCGGCATTGTCGTTGATTAAGGCAAGGATGGATAAGTATGGCATAGACGGAGACATTTTTAATACACACAATATTCATATTCATTTTCCTGAAGGCGCTACTCCAAAGGACGGACCTAGTGCGGGAATAACTGTTGCGACGGCGATTTTATCGGCATTGGTTGATAAAAAGGTGAAAAGCAATGTAGCCATGACGGGTGAGATTACTTTAAGAGGCAAGGTGTTGGCGATTGGCGGCTTAAAAGAAAAGTCTTTGGCGGCATATAGGCTGGGTATAAAAACCTTGATAATTCCTGAAGAAAACAAAAAAGATCTAAAAGAAATTCCTAAGGAAGTAACAGATGCTGTTAACATAGTTATAGCCGGTGACATAGATACGGTATTTGATAATGCGATAATAATGCAATAAATAAAATTAAATGCACTAAACACAAAAGGCTATTGAAAAAATATTTGTAAAAACACCATCAAAACGCTTGCAAACGCATATTATAAGTGATATACTGTTTCTAGATTAAAAAGGCTGAATAGAGTGGGAGTGGCAAAAGCCGCTCTCATTTTTTATGGGGAAACTATATTGATAGAAAAAATTAAAGAAAAAATTATTGCTCCGCTGCAAGAGTTGGGCTATGAATTGATAGACATAGAGACGGCTAAGAAGTTTGGGCAAGAGAACCTAACTATCTTTATTGATAAGCCGGAGGGGATACAGCTTGATGACTGCGAGAGGGCTCATTTGGCTATTGACCCCATAATAGAGGAGATTGACCCTTTCACTGATACCTATGTCCTCAATGTTTCTTCACCGGGCTTAGATCGTCCATTCAAAACACAGCGGGATTTTGAAAGAAATTATAACAAGAATATTGAAATAAAGTTGCTAGCGCCCATAAAGGGCAAAAAATACCTAGAGGGTAAGCTGATATCAAAAGACGATACCTTTATAACAATACAAACAAAAATTGGCGAAACCAAAATAGAAAACAGCAAAATTAATTTTACTAGACCGCTAGTGAAATTTTAACAGGAGTAAATTTATAACAATGATAAACAAGGACTTTTTTGCGGCACTAGATGAATTAGAGCAAAACAAAAGAATTAAAAAAGATATTTTTATTAAAGCACTTGAAACAGCGCTGTCTATTGCATATAAAAAGCACGCAGGTGAGGCAAAGGCTGTTGAGGTGCGCCTGCTTCCGGACAGCAACAAAATTAGGGTAATTGCTTATCAAACTGTTGTTGAAGAGGTAGAAGACAAGGATACACAAATTAGCTTAGAAGATGCTCGCTTGAAAAATAAAAAATATAAAGTCGGCGATTTGGTTTCTGAAGAAATTAATTCAAAGGATTTTGGACGCATTGCTGCTCAAACCGCAAAACAAGTTATTATGCAAAAGCTTAGAGAGGTTGAAAGTGAACTAGCATTTTCAGAGCTGTCTCAAAAAGAGGATCAGCTTACAACCTGTGTCGTGCGCAGAATTGAAGGACGCAATGTTTATGTGGAAATCAACAAGCTTGAGGCTACACTTATGCCGCAGGACCAAGCTCCTTTTGATAGATTTAATGTTGGGGATCGTATCAAGGTTTATGTCAAAAAAATCAAGCCCGGACACAAGGGTCCGCAAATTATTGTTTCAAGGACTGTTTCTGAGTTTGTAAAGTGTTTGTTTATGCTGGAAGTGCCTGAAATTGCGGCTGGCATTGTTGTAATCAAGCATATTGTCAGAGAGGCCGGTTATAGGACTAAAATGGCTGTTTATAGCACTGACAATGCTGTTGACCCCGTTGGTGCTTGTGTGGGAAATAGGGGAATGAGGGTTAATGCGATTGTGGCTGAATTAGGCGGTGAAAAAATTGATATTATTCCTTGGAGTGAGGATAATCTAGAGTTTATAGCCAGAGCGCTGTCGCCTGCAAAGGTGTTGTTGGTTGAGGCTGACGAGGACGAGAAGGCGGCAAGAGTTGGCGTTGAAGACACTATGCTTTCGCTTGCAATTGGTAGAGATGGGCAAAATGCTAGACTTGCGGCAAGGCTTACCGGTTGGAAAATTGATGTGAAGCCTTATTCGCTCTTTAAGAAAGAGGCAGAAGATGGTGACGAAGAAGGGGCTAAAGAGGAAGTGAGAGAAGGTGCGGCTGAAGGAGAGGATGCAGATGAGGCTAAAGAGGATAAAGCAGTAGTCAAAAAAGTAAGAAAGAAAAAGGAGAAAGAGGCTGCGGCAGAGGATATAGAGGAGATTGTAGAAGATATAATTATAGAAGACATGGGCGATTTGGAGTAGAGTAGTATGACAGAGAGAATGTGCGTATGCTGCAGGGGTAAATTTGAAAAAAAAGCATTAAAAAGGGTTGCCAAAAATAAGGACGGCATTATCCAAATTGATATTATGCACAAATTAGACGGCAGGGGTGCTTATATTTGCTCTGAAATTTGTTTGGCTAAGTGTATTAAGACAAAGCAGTTGAACAGGGCTTTTAAAAAAGAGGTGCCTATTGAGGTTTATAAGGAGCTAGAAAAAGCTTGGCAAAAATAGAAACAATGATAGGCTTTGCGATAAGGGCTGGCAAAATTATTTACGGAGCTGAGCGAATTTATCAAAATAAAAATGCTAAAATAATAATTATTTGCCATACTCTGGCTGATAATTCTAAAAAGAAGCTGCTGGAAAAAAGACTGCCCAATCAAAAAATAATTGTTACAAAAGCCTTGCTAGAGGATATAGTTTATAAAACAAACTGCAAGGCGATAGCTATTACGGATATAAATTTTGCTAAATCAATATTGGATGGTATCAACGGGGATTATGCGCTTATTGACTTTAGCTCAAAATAATATATAGAGGCGGTTATATGCGGCTGCTTGTTGATGCGGTAATAGTTGTGTCAGCGGGTGAGCATAGTGTGCTTCTAGCAAGAACCACCAACCATCAATTATCAACATCGGAGGACTTACTTTGTCTAAATCGCAGCAACAAACTGCAAAAAAAGAGGGAACAAGCTTAGAAAATATCAAGCTATTAAATTCCATGCTGTCAAAGGATGGGACAGTTTCCTCTGTTCTGACTGAAATTAAAGCGCTAAAACGCAAAACAGGTGACCTTTTGGCTGCAAAGAAAGAGATTTTATACTCTAAAAATGCAGAAATTTTGGCAAAGGAAAAAACAACATCATCGCCGCCACCGCCGCCACCGCCACCCCCTGAAAAAAAGGTAGGCAAAATATTGCCAATTATACCTGAAATTAAGCCGTTGCCCAAAGAAACAGATAAGCCTGTTGCTGTGCAAAAGCAAGAGCCAAAGCCTAAAGAAGAAGCTAAAGTCATTGCTCCTCCTTCTGCGCCGCCTATCGAGCAAAAGCCTGTGCAGAAATATGTGCCAAGCTATATAAGAGGAGTGGCTGCTCCCATCAAGCCACCTATCAAGCCTGCTCCCAGAGGGACATCGCCTTTTAATAAAGGCGGTGCAGGCTCTTCGCGTCCTCCTGCTCGTCCTCCTTTTGCTAAAAGCGGTGACACTAGTGCCCGTCCTTCATATGTCAGACCGGGCGGCCCTCCGCCAAGACCAGGCACATCAGGTCCAGCTGGTCAAACAGCATGGCAACGACCTTTTGGCGGACTTCCGGGAAGACCTCCTTCGGTTGCACCATCGCTTAGGGGAATTCCGACCTCACCTCCGCCTTCCGCTCAAAAATCCCGACCTCCTGAGCGCAGAAAAGAATATCGTCCTGATGACCGCAAAACTCCTCACAGCAAGCGTACATTGATTCGCAAGGGGTATATCATTGAGAACATGGAAGAAGGGCGCATGGGCAGTCGCAAGCTAAAGAACAAAAAGCATCACGACCATACTATGCATACTCAGGTTGCTATTGAAAAAGCTGTTATCACTACAGAGAATCTTACAGTTAAGATTTTATCAGAAAAAATTGGTAAAACAGCGCAAGAGATAATCAAGCAATTGATGACGCTGGGGATAATGACAAGCATAAACTCTGTCGTAGATTTTGAAACGATGGAATTGGTTGCAAATGAGTTGGGCATTGAGCTGGAACTAAAGCTTGAGCAAACCAAAGAGTCGTTGTTAGAAGTGCAGCATGATGAGGTTGATGATGAAAATGACTTAATCAAAAGACCGCCTGTTATTGCTGTAATGGGTCATGTAGATCACGGAAAAACCTCATTATTAGATGCCATCAGAAAAACCAATGTTATATCGGGTGAGGCTGGCGGGATAACTCAGCACATAGGCGCTTATTCAGTTATGAGCGGCAATCAAAAGATTACTTTCTTAGACACTCCCGGTCATGAGGCATTTACTTCTTTAAGAGCAAGAGGAGCAAAGGTAACCGATATTGCTATATTAGTGGTGGCTGCAGATGATGGCGTTATGCCTCAAACAATAGAAGCAATTGACCATGCCAGGGCGGCTAAAGTACCTATTTTGGTAGCTATTAATAAGATGGATAAGCCCGGTGCAAACATTGATAAGATTAGGCAAGAATTATCTGTTCAAAATCTTGTGTCTGAAGAGTGGGGCGGAGACACTATCATGGTGCCAATTTCTGCTAAGAAGGGCGAGGGCATAGACAAATTGCTGGAGATGGTGTTATTCCTTGCTGAGTATAATAATTATCGTGCAAATCCTAAGAGGAATGCTAAAGGCTTAATAATTGAGGCAAAACTAGATAAGGGCAAAGGACCGATTGCAAATATTGTTGTGCAAAATGGTACACTGAAGACAGGAGATTTTGTTGTATCCGGAATGACTTTCGGTAGGGTAAGGGCTATGGTTGATGAGAGGGGCAAAAATATAAAGGAAGCGCCGCCCTCTACTCCGGTTTCTATTTTGGGGCTTTCTGAAGTGCCTAGTGCAGGGGATGGAATTTTTGTGGTTGACGACGAGAAGATGGCCAAGCAGGTTATTGAAGAGAGAATTGTTAAGATGAGAAACGAGCAGGCTAACATGGGTATGAAGGCATCTTTAGATGAGCTTATGGATAAGGTTAAAGAGGGATTGTTAAAAGAATTAAATATCATTATTAAGGCGGATGTTCAAGGCTCGTCAGATGCACTTAAACAGTCATTGCTAAAATTGACTAATCCTGAGGTCAAGGTGCGTGTCATTCATGCCGGGGTTGGTGCTATAAGTCAATCAGATATCATGCTTGCAGGTGTTTCTCATGCTTTGATTATTGGATTTAACATCAAACCTAACAGTGAATGCAAGAAATTAGCAGAGAAAGAGGGCATTGAGATAAGGACCTATAATATCATTTATGAAGCGATTGATGATGTTGAGCGGGCGATCAAGGGTATGATTGCGCCTAAGTATAAAGAGATAATTGAAGGAAGAGCGCAGGTAAGAAATGTGTTTAAAATTACTGGTTCAGGCGCAATTGCAGGGTCTTATGTCATAAACGGAAAAATTATCAGAGGGCATAAGGCAAGGATTTATAGGGGCGGCGAGCTTATTCATGAGGGTGTCATAAATGGGCTGAAAAGGTTTAAGGAAGATGTAAAAGAGGTGGGGACTAATTTTGAGTGCGGCATAAGCGTGAGTGATTATACAGTGATTAAAGTAGATGATGAGATTGAATGCTATAATATGGAAGTAATACCGGTTTAACATCAATTAGAATTTCATTCTTAAAAAAAGGAGCAATCATGAGCATAAGATTAGGACGCATTAATTCTGAAATGCAAAAAAACATTTCAGAAATAATCAGAAACAAGCTAAAAGACCCTAGAATTGACGGGTTTGTAAGTGTGCTTGCAGTAGACACTGCTAAGGACTTGAAATCAGCAAAGGTTACGCTTTCTATTTCGTCTGAAAATGACGAGGCGGCAATGGATGCTATTAGGTCTAGTAGCGGCTTTATCAAAAGAGAGGTTTCTCAAATAATGCGTGATATGCGCACTACTCCGGATTTGATTTTTATTTTGGATAAATCACTTCAATACAGTGAAAAAATCAATCAGATTTTAGAAGCCATTAAGTCAGATAGTGAAAACTAATTCTCTAAAAGAGATTTTGCAAAACGCAAAAAATGTCCTGATTATAGGGCATGTTCGTCCTGACGGCGATTGTCTAGGGGCGGGTTTAGCCATTTATTTTGCATGCAATAATTTGGGGGTGCCATGTGATTTTGTTTGCGATGGCGATCAGTTGCCGCAACAATATTCATTTATGGATGGCTTTTCACATGTGAATATTGTGACGCAAACAAATTATGATACGGTAATTGCGGTAGATTGCGGGGCGGTAGATAGAGTTGGGAAACATTATAGTACATTAAAAAATGCCAGAGTGAGTGTGAATATTGATCATCACCCGGGCAACCCTATGTTTGCAAAAATAAATATCGTAAAGAATACGGCGGCTGCGGCGTGTGAAATTGTGGCTGAGATGATGTTGGATGATGGCTTGGTTGACAAACGAATTGCTGAAAGCTTGCTAGTGGGCTTGTCTACTGATACCGGACATTTTATTCATTCAAGCGTTGAGGCAAGGCTTTTTGAGCTGATAGCAAAAATACTTAAGTTTGGTGTGGATTATCAAAAAATTGTCGGTGGACTTTATAAGTCTTATACCATCAATCAAAATAGATTGCTGGCAAAAGCGCTTAATTCTGTGAGGTATTTTAATGATGATACTGTCGGAATAATGTATATTTCGCAAGAGGATTTGGATGAATGCAAGTGCGGAATTTTTGATACAGAAGGGTTGATTGGGTATTTGATGAGAATAAGAAGCGTTGAAGTAGGTGCGTGTATTTGTGAATTTGGCAAGGATAAATATAAGGTTGGTTTTAGATCTAGGAGAAGGAATGTGTGTGAGGCTGCCAATGTTTTTGGCGGAGGAGGACATAAGCACGCAGCAGGGTGCATGGTATATGGAAAAAAAGAGGATGTAATGGATAAAATAAAAAAATCGCTGACGGACTTGTTTTAAATTTATTTATGGCAGTCAACCACAAAGACACGGGTTTTTAGTTGATGATGTTTGAGATGATGCAAAAAAACAATGCTTCTAAGCTATAAACAACCTATTTTTATGAACGGGATATTAAACATCAACAAGCCTAAAGGCATTACCAGTGCAGCCGTGGTAGCTAGTATTAAGAAAATTCTTAATACTAAGACTGTTGGGCATATGGGGACGCTTGACCCGCAAGGCGAGGGTGTGCTTTTAATCGGTGTCGGAAAAGGCACAAAATTATTTGATTATTTACTTAAAAAAGATAAGCTATATCAGGCGGACTTTGAGTTTGGCTATGAGACTGATACATTAGACGGCGATGGTAAAATTGTCAGAGCTTGTGAAATAATTCCTTCGCTGGATGAATTAAATTCTAAAATAGCCGGTTTACTAGGGAAAATTTCACAGATGCCGCCTAACTATAGTGCAAAAAGTATTGATGGTGTAAGGGCATACAAGCTGGCGAGAGAGGGCAAAGAGGTAGTCTTAAAACCATCAGAGGTTGAAGTTTATGATATAAAGATTATACATTCAGTTCCTCCGGTCTATAAATTCTTAATCCATTGTTCATCAGGCACATATATCAGAAGCATTTGCAGGGATATAGCGTATGCATGCAATTCACTTGCTACTATGACCTCAATTTCTAGACTAAAATCCGGGAAATATCTGATAGAGGAATCAATCACATTAGAGGATTTAAAAATAAAAAAGCAAACAGCCATAGAAGGTTTAGATAAAACGCTGTCAGCTCTAAGTCGTTATGATTTAGACATTTCTCACAAAAAGCAACTGGATAACGGCATGACTATACCAACCTCAGTTTTAGATGAGAATCCTAAACATCCAGAGTTTCTGCTATATTGCGACAATACTTTATATGGCATCGCCGCCCATTCAGACGGATACTTTAAGCTTAAAACTTATTTGAAAGGATAGAGGATATGCGGGCGTTTGGTGAACGCCTCTGCTGGCATGAAAGAATTAAACTCAATCACAAAACCTATTGCACTGGCACTCGGCTATTTTGACTGTATACACTTTGCACACAGAAAAATAATTTCTTCTGTCGTGGATTTTGCCAAACAGAACTCAATAAAAAGTGCTGTTTTGACCTTTTCAAACAATCTCACTCACAAGGACCTTCCGATTTATTCATTCGCAGACAGAAAAAGCTTGCTTTCTGAGTTAGAAGTAAATTTTGTAATCCCATATCGTTTTGACGATACGCTGAAAAATATGACTCCGCTTGCATTTCTTCAGATGCTTTTTTCTACCTTTGATATTCGCCATATTACTTGCGGCTTTGACTATCGCTTTGGGCTTGGCGGCGAGGGTGACACAGAATTTATAAAGAATTTTGCAAAATCAAAAGGTGTCCCGGTTAAAATCTTTAACCCCATTAAGGTAGGCGGACAAATCGTATCTACAACTGCAATCAAAGATGCGCTGGTTAGCGGCGATATAAAAACGGCAAACAACCTATTGGTCAATCCTTATTTTATTGAAGGACGGGTGACAAGGGGTAGGGGCAGAGGTGAGGCGCTGGGTTATCCTACAGCCAATATCAAGCCTCAAGACAAATTTATGCCTGCGTTTGGAGTTTATAAGTCACGAGCCACTATTGAAGGAAAAATTTATCCATCCTTAACCAGTATAGGAAACAAACCGACTTTTGCTGATGAGGTAATCACCATTGAAACTTTTATTAATGGTAATGTTTTTAATTTGTATTCTAAGACTATTAAGGTTGAATTGTTGTCGTTTATTAGGGGGCTAATGAAATTTGATAGTGCGGCACAGCTAAAGGCTCAGATAAAAAAAGATATTACAAGGAATATTAAAATTTAATGTTTAGAATTGGACCAAGCGGCAACTCAATATCTTTTTATGAGGCGGGGTATAAAAGTACCTTTGAGGCACCAAAGTTTTTGCATGGTTTAGGATTAAATGCGTATGAATATTCTTTTGGTCGCGGTATAAATATGACTGATGAAATGGCAGAGAAAATTTTAACGGCATTTCAAAAAAGTGATATTCAGCTTTCTGTTCATGCGCCTTATTATACGAATTTAGCAAGCAACGACCCGGAGAAAATCATAAAAACCTTTGCTTATGTTTTAGAGAGTATTAAGATTGCAAATAAGATGGGCGCAAAGCGAGTAATAGTCCACCCCGGCTCGCTAACCAAGCAAACTAGAGAAACAGCCTTTGGCAATGCGGTTGAGAACTTTGAAAAGTTAATGTTGTATTTAGATGAGGCGGTGGATAAGAATTGTGACTATTTGTTGTGTTTAGAGACTTTAGGAAAACAAGGACAGATAGGTACGCTTGATGAGGTGTTGGCATTGGCAAGGCCCTATAAAAAGGCGACGGCATGCATTGATTTTGGGCATATAAATTCTATCACCAAGGGGAGCTTGAAAACTGCGGATGATTATGAAAAAATTATAGCTAAGACATTTGAAGAGCTTGGTGAGGAGCGCGCAAAAAATATACACATTCATTTTTCAAAAATTATGTACGGTGAGAGCGGAGAAATCAAGCATCTGACTTTTGAGGATAATGAGTATGGTCCGGAGTTTGAGCCGTTAGCCAAAATAATTCACAAATACAAAATGACCCCTGTTATTATTTGTGAGTCTAAGGGGACTATGGCGGAGGACGCTAAGATTATCAAGGATATGTTGCTGTTAGTTAAATAAGTCGCCAGAAAAATTCCAGCAAATATTGAAATTTGATAGGGCGTAGGGGAATAGCCTTATGCCGTCGCAAGAAAAGCTTGACTTAAAGCGGTTTTTGAAAAAGCGGCTTATGAAGAGTTTATAATATTTTTTTATTTGCATTTTAGTCATTTTAGGGAAAGCGTTTATTGCGCCTTCAATAATTTCGTTTCCTGTTTCATGAAAAGCCAAAATTCTTAATAAAAAATACTCATGCAAAGGGTAGGGACCTAAAATATTTTCGGTTTCTTGTCCTTTTTTCAGTTCGGGCGAGATAGGAGTGTCCAGTATGTCCCTTATACAGCTTTTTAGTTTTTTATGTTCATTAGTTTTGTCAGCATAATTCATCACAAGTGTTTTGACAGCAGTTTTAGTCAACGAATTAATCGGGTTATAATGCGCCAAAATATCGCCCCCATAGGTGCTAAAGCCTAAAGCGCTTTCTGCCATATTGCTTGTGCCTAAAACCAATGCGCCGTGCTTATTTGACAAATCCAATAAAATTTTTGCCCGTTCTCTGCTTTGTGTGTTTTCATATACTATATCTTTTTTTGAATGTCCTATTTTTCTTAAATGACGACTTATACTTTGTGCTATTGGGATTTCAAAAAATGATACTCTAAGCTCTGCTGCTAGAGTATGTGCATTGTTTTTAGTCCGGTCAGAGGTAGGGTGTGAAGGCATACTTACGGCCAAGATGTCTTTTCTGTCCAATCCATATTTGTCAAATGCGTTTACCGCTAACAACAATACGCACGCAGAGTCAAGGCCTCCGCTCAAACCCAAAATTACTTTTTTATTTGATGTTTCATTTAAACGATAATAAAGTCCGCTTGCGATAATATCATATGTTTCTTGCACCTCTTTTTTGTTGTCTATATTGAATGAATAAATGTGCGGAGTGTCTATAGGGCATGGCAACGGGGCGGTATCTTTGCTTGCAATTATGCTGGTGGAGTTGTCTAGATTTGCAGCCGCAAGTATTTGACCTTTGGAGGCAATTATTTTGTCACCTGAATAAATAAAATCCTTTGTGCTGTCACTTGGATGCGAGCAAGAGAGAATTACACTAGCTCCTTTGTTTCTAAAACTTATTTTTCGCACCAAGCTTTTTTTATTTTCAAAGCCGCCGATATAAGCAGGATAGGCAGCAGGTATTGCTATTATATTGGGTATATCATCATAAAAATTATAGCTGTCTTCAAGCTCTTTTTCACAATAAATTGCTAGTTTTAATTTATTATCCAAAGCAAATTGGTGGGGACCTGATAATGTGCGGTCATAAACATTGAATGGAATTTCTGCATATGTTTCGATGCGGCTATCGTTTAGCATGACTACGCCTTGCACTTTTTTGTTTTTTATAAATGCCGCCAAATCACAATCATAAAACGGGAAACCTATAACGGCAGCAGTGTTTATATTGGCAGCTATTTTTTTTATGGCGGCTATGGTGCTTTTGGCGACAATTGGGAAATTACGCATTTCATAGATTTCGCCTGTGACAGAGTTTTTTGGCAGCACGACTAAATCAGCATCGCAATTATTGATTTCCTTAATTATCTCAGTTGTATTTTTTTTGATGTCGCCTACAAAAACTCTAGGAGTAACGGCAGCGATTTTAAGATTAGATTTCATGTTATAAATTTATACCACAAAACATTTTTTTATGCAACTAAATTTCGGTATAGTTTGTAGTAATTTGTAATAGCAGCTAATTCATTTTATGCATAACAACAATGATAGCAAATTTATGCTAGGAAAGGGATATGTTGGAAAAGTGAATTGAAAAATTGCCTGAAAATTGTTTGCTTTATATTATATTTTTAGCTATAATATGGCGTATGGATATTAGAAAATTAAAAAGCGGGACGGATATTAGAGGAGTGGCGATTGGCGAGGGTATTACGCTATCAAAAGAAGCGGCTAAAAGACTGGCTTTAGGCTTTGCTATGTTTTTAGAGCAAAGAGGTAATGTTTCTAATCGCAGGGGCGGGCGTTCCCGACCGCTTGTCATTGCTATCGGACACGACAGTCGTCTTAGTGCCAAGGATATAAGTGATGCTGCGATAGAGGGGCTTATGTATAAGTGCGGTGAGGTTTATTTTTGCGGCTTATCTTCTACTCCTGCTATGTTTATGACTACTGTGCTGAATGATTGTGATGGGGCGATAATGCTTACGGCTTCGCACCATCCTAAAAATAGGAATGGCTTTAAGTTTTTTACTAAAGACGGTGGTATATCTAAAACTGATTTGGATGAGATAATAAAGCTTGCTGAAGGATTAGAATTTACACATGATAATAATGAAGCGACATTAATTAAAAAAGATTTTTTAGAAAATTATTGTCAGCATATGAAAGATTATTTTATTAGGGAGCTAGGGAGCGAAAAGCCGCTTAAAGGATATAAAGTTGCGGTGGATGCTGGCAACGGTGCGGCGGGATTTTATGCGACTAGGATTTTGCAGCCGTTGGGGGCGGATATATCAAGCAGTCAATTTTTAGACCCTGACGGAAATTTTCCTAACCATGTCCCAAATCCGGAGGACAAAGAAGCGATTGAGAGTATTTCTAAGAGAGTGGTGGATGCGGGCAGTGATTTGGGAATCATTTTTGACACGGATGGTGATAGGAGTGCAATTGTGTTAAAGGATGGCAAGGAGGTCAATCGTAATAGGCTGATTGCCTTGTCGGCAGCGATTGTGATTGAGGAGGAGAGAGAGAGGTGTCATTTAGCAGCTGCAAACCACCCCGCCCCGTGCCAAGAGGTCTTCGTGGGGCACCCCTCCACAGGAGGGGAATTTTACGCCAACCGCCAATCCACTAATTATCAATCCACCAATCGCCAACCATCAACCACCGGCAAAGGAGATCCTTCGGCTTTGCTTGGCTCCGTACAGGACGACAACACCCCACTATGCACTAGCCGCCAGCCTATTATTGTTACTGACAGCGTTACTAGCGAAGGACTGAAAGAATTTATTGAAAAGCTTGGGGCAGTGCATATCAGGTATAAGCGTGGATATCAAAATGTAATCGGGTATGCAAAAAAGCTGTGTGATGAGGGTCATAATGCGCCGTTGGCGATTGAGACTAGCGGACATGGTGCATTAAGAGAAAATTATTTTTTGGATGATGGTGCATATTTGGCGGCTAAAATTTTAATTAAGGCGATTAAGTTGAAAAGAGAAGGCAAGGATTTGAATTATTTGATTAAGGACTTGAAAGAACCGCTAGAGGAAAAAGCGTTTAGGCTTAGCTTAGGCGGGGAGAATTGGAGAAAAACGGGTGCGGAAGTTTTAGGAAGATTAGAGGAGTTGGGCAAAAAGTATCGTGTGGCAGAGGACAGCCATGAGGGAATAAGGGTGTATTTAGAGGGCGGCTTTTTTATGGCAAGGATGAGTGTGCATGACCCTGTTGTGGCTGTGAACCTTGAGACGGATAATGTAGGCGGAGTGGCAAGGATTGAGGGGATTTTGAGAGATGCGCTGAAAGGGATTGATGGAATAAATTTTTAGGAGGAAAAAGAAATGGAAGAAGATTGGAGAGTTGCTAGTTATAGTAAAGAAGAAAGGACACATTTTAAGGGTAAGAAGTTTTTGAAAATTGAGAATGTATCTAATTTTTGGAAAAATGCTTATACAACAAAAAATAATTTTTATGAGATTCTTCTTCAAGAGGCAAAAGAGTTTGTGGACGAATTTTCACAAAAGCCTCATGATGGTTTGAAAAAGTGGCTTAAGGAAAATCCTGATTGGGAAAAAGATGACCGCTGTAGAGAATTTTGGCATGATCATTGTCGTTTGTGTTGGAAGAAAATAAATACAGATTTACAAGAAGAATGGTACACTTCAAATAAGCATTATGAATTTTGTGTTTGTGAAGAATGTTTTAATGACTTTAAGGAGCGTTTTAAGTGGGAAGCAGAGAAAATTGAGGATGTTCCGGAAGATTGGTAAATGGAAATTATTAGGCATTATATAACTCAAACAATATAAAGTTTTTGCTTACTTTTTTCAAAAAGTAAGAGGAGAAGAAAAAAATGAGAAACGAAAAATTAGACCAACAATGCGTCAATGCAATCAGGGCATTATCAATGGATGCTATTCAAAAGGCTAAGTCGGGGCATCCGGGGTTGCCGCTTGGGGCTGCGCCTATGGGGTATGAGCTGTATGCCAATCACCTAAAATTTAATCCTAAAAATCCTGATTTTTTTAATCGGGATAGGTTTGTGCTGTCTGCCGGACATGGGACAATGCTATTATATAGCTTGTTGCATCTTTTTGGCTATGACATCAGCATGAAAGACATTGAAAACTTTAGGCAGCTTGGATATAAAACTCCCGGTCATCCTGAGATCCATATTACTCCCGGTGTAGATTGCTCTACTGGACCGCTAGGTCAAGGCATTGCAAATGCTGTTGGGATTGCTATGGCAGAAACGATGCTGGCTAAACGCTTTAATCAGCCTAGCTTTAATCTAATTGACCATTATACCTATGCTCTGTGTGGTGAGGGTTGCTTGATGGAGGGCATTGCAAACGAGGCGGCATCACTTGCGGGCACACTGGTACTCGGCAAGCTTATTGTCCTATATGATTGCAATAAAATTACGATAGAGGGACATTCTGACATTGCATTTAGTGAAAATATTATCACCCGCCATATTGCACAAGGCTGGCAGGTTTTAGCCGTAAAGGACGGCAACAACCTAGATGAAATTTCTAAAGCTATCACAGATGCTAAGGCAGAAACAAATAAGCCCAGCTTAATAATCATAAACACCAAAATTGGCTATGGCTCTCCGAGAGAAAATACTCCTGCCGCACACGGAATGCCATTAGGTGAGGACGGTATACTTGCAACTCGTCAAAAGCTTGGCTGGCTGCATCCTCCTTTTTTTATTCCTGACGAGATTTATGCACATTGTGATGAAGCAGCAAAAAAAGGCGAGGCTATAGAGAGAGAGTGGAACTCCATGTTGGATAAGTATGAGGCGGCGCACCCGGATTTATATAAGCAATTCAAAGACAGTACAACCACAATTCCTGCTTTGTCAAGAATAGACTTTGAAAGAATCTATTCAAAAGTGAGTGGCTCTACGATGGCTACAAGAAAGGCAAGCAGTATTGTGCTAAATGAATTGGCTAATTTTATGCCTGAATTTTTGGGCGGAAGTGCGGACTTAGGTCCTAGCAACTTGACACTGCTTGATGATAAGGGCAGCTATTCAAAGGATAATAGGTCGGGACGCAATATCCATTTTGGAGTACGGGAGCATGCGATGGGAGCTATTTGCAACGGCTTGGCTTTGCATGGAGGCGTTCGTCCTTATTGTGCAACATTTTTCTCATTTAGTGATTATATGAAAAATGCTGTGCGCATGAGTGCCATTAT
>Ga0131853_10006002_pt1 | contig 21928 bp, 34 predicted proteins | sample TergutLab28metaG_FD_92764 | JGI IMG/M metagenome (GOLD analysis project Ga0131853, IMG submission 92764) | Labiotermes labralis P1 segment gut microbial communities from Petit-Saut dam, French Guiana - Lab288 P1 (version 2) (version 2) | ecosystem: Host-associated > Arthropoda: Insects >... | reverse complement strand
TTGTATTTCGTGACAGATGCTACCTCTTTCATTGCTTTTTCCAATTCCCTGATTATTTTCATTTGCTTTCACCCCTTGGGGGTATATCATATTTTCTTGGGCTTGACAAATTGGATTGACGTGTTCTACTCGTGACCCCGGATCAAGTCTGGAGCAGGCTCAAGGGGATCTCATTTGGATTGATTATGTTAATTTAATTAATCAAGAGATAACGATATCCAGCTTAAGGCCGGTATGACGGGTCTAAAGCGCTACATTCTTATCGTAACTGCCCCTCTGTAAGGGGCAAGTATAAGCTTTTATTAAATTGCGAAAGCCATTTTTTCATTCTTGAACATTAATCACAAAATCGCTACCGCCATCAAAACCTTTTAAGCTGCCCTGATATAGCAAAGATTTTATTTCCCTCAAACCTTCTTACCACAAATCAAGGAAGTACCATGCGTAAATGCCATAATTGCAAGCATAGAAGTGATGACTAATACGAATCTCTAAAAATCACGTCGACAACCGAGCGGAAAATCGGCGGCTTTAAGCCGTTTTTCGAGATTTGTTGTCAACGATGATTTTCGAGATTTGTATAAATTTATATCTATAATCCAAAGCCTATTTTCATTTTCAATACAAAAAAACCGTCGGCCAAAGCCAACGGTTTTTATTTTAAACATTATTTGTTAAAACCTAAACAAGTTCCAATAATACCATCTCAGCAGCATCTCCACGGCGTGGTCCCATTTTAATAATCCTGGTATATCCGCCGTTACGCTCTGCATATTTAGGGGCCCACTTGTCAAACATAAGTGCTGCCATATCTACAGACTTAGACTCGCTTCGCATACGCCTTTTATCTTCAGGGGTCTTTGTCACTGGATACAAAACACTAAGTATCTTACGACGTGCTGCAAGCCTTGATGGTTCATCTTTTTTAATTTCTTTTTCAACTTCATTATAAACAGTAACCTTGCGACCATTAACTTCATTTTTAATACGCTTTCCATCTTTGTCCTTTTGTGGAACTTTGGCAGTTACGGTTACAGTTATATAATTATCTTTTTCCTTGACAGCCAAAGTAATAAGCTTTTCAGCAATGCGGCGTACTTCCTTTGCACGGGTTTCTGTAGTTTGTATCTTCCCGTGATACAACAGCTGGGTAGCAAGGCTGCGAAGCATTGCTTTCCGCTGACTAGAAGTCCGTCCTAATTTCCTATAGCCAGGCATAACAGTTCTCTCCTTCTAAATGAGGGTACAACCCTCAAAATCCCGCCGCTTCACTGGGTGCAACCCGGTTACTTCCTTGCTATGCTGCGGTGCCGCATCATTCGCGGTTTTATTCTTCAGCTGGGGCAAGGGCAAGGCCTAAATCCGCCATCTTGTTTAGTACTTCTTCAAGGGACTTACGCCCCAAATTTCGTACCTTCATCATATCATCTTCTGTTTTATTGGCTAAATCCTCAACAGAATTGATACCAGCACGCTTCAAGCAATTATAAGAACGCACTGAAAGATCAAGCTCTTCAATGCTCATTTCCATCATTTTTTCCCGTTGGCTTTCTTCCCTATCTACAGCAATTTCAGAGCTGTCCATGCGGTCAGACAAATCAACAAAAAGACTAAAGTGCTCGGACAAAATTCTCGCACCCAAGCAAAGAGCTTCACTTGGGGAAATAGTCCCATTTGTTGTCACTTCAATTGTTAATTTATCATAATCCGTGACATCACCGATACGGGTCTGCTCTACAGTAAAGTTTACTTTCCTTACCGGCGTATATATAGAATCTATCGGTATCAAGCCAATCGCATGATCGGCACTTTTATTTTTATCTGCACCTACATATCCATAACCTTTTTTAATGGTCATCTCAATATATAGCTTTGCATCGTCACCATCCAAAGTGGCAATAACCAGCTCTGGGTTCATTACTTCAACATCTGAGTCAAACTTAATATCACCCGCAGTTACCACACAGGTTCCGCTTGCATCAATTATCGCAGTTTTAGGTTCTGCACCATCACCACTATGTTTTAAAGAAAGATTTTTAAGGTTTAAAACCATCTCTGTTATATCTTCCTTAACCCCTGGTAAGTGACTAAATTCGTGCAAAACACCATCTACACGTATATTGCTGACAGCAGCACCAGGCAGGCTTGACATTAATACCCGCCTTAAGGAATTACCTAAGGTAGTGCCAAAACCACGGTTAAGTTGATCTATAACAAATCTGCCATAGGTTATACTTTTGGCTTCAATTATTTCAATACGAGGTTTTTCTAAATCCAGCACTCTTCCGCAAGCCTCCTTTTATAATGGGACGCCACTCCTTTGACATTTCAATGGAAATAGCTCACCATAGCTTCATTTCTCACCCATCGGGGTTCTTAACGGTTTGTAATGCAATTTATGCTTCACATTCCTTGCATTATCATTTTATTTTGCAATCTCCACATAATAGTAGACATGCTTTGCAAATAGTATCTCATATACAACTGTCGTATTTTGCCATTTTAAATGCATTTGCATATTTTGTAAAAAACATATTACCCACACAAACGACATTTTAAACGGAACTGTATTAAACCGTTGCTTATTTATTAGAATAAAATTCTACTATTAGCGTTTCACGTACATCTGTAGCTATTTGCTCGCGGGTTGGGATAGCATTTATTACACCCTTCAGCTCGGCATAATCGCTTGTTAGCCACTCTGGTACTGCGCGACGGTCTGTAACTGCCAACACTTCTTTAAACCGGTCTAATCCTCTGGCATTTTCTTTAACTTGTATAACATCCCCAACCTTTACTTGATATGATGGGATATTTACTCTTTTGCCATTAACTATAATTAGATTATGCCTTACAACTTGTCTCGCTTCTGTCCTAGAACGGCCAAGACCCATACGAAATACTACATTGTCTAACCTTAACTCTAGTTGACGAAGTAGGTTTTCACCCGTAATTCCAGGTGTATTGGCGGCTATATCAAAATACTTACGGAATTGCTTTTCTAAAACCCCGTAAATCCTTTTGGTTTTTTGTTTTTCTCTTAACATCTGCCCATACTCGGAAAGCTTTTTCCGTGATGTTCCATGCTGACCTGGTGCTGTTGGCCGCTTGCTTACTGGGCAGGAATTTTTTGCACACTTTTCGCCTTTTAAGAACAGCTTTTCGCCCTCTCTGCGGCAAAGTCTGCAAACAGGCCCTATATATCTTGCCATATATATTCGTCCTCCTTGATATAGATCAAACGCGCCTACGCTTAGGCGGCCTGCATCCGTTGTGTGGTACTGGGGTTACATCCTTAATAAGGGTAACTTCAAGACCTGCCGCTTGCAAAGCACGGATAGCAGCTTCCCTACCACTGCCTGGGCCGTTTACATATACTTCTACCATTTTCAGGCCATATTCTTTTGCAGCTACGGCAGCAGTGTCCGCAGCCATTTGGGCTGCATAAGGCGTAGATTTACGGCTACCGCGAAAGTTAAGCGACCCAGCCGACGACCAACTTAAGGCATTTCCTGATGCATCGGTTATCGTAACAATTGTATTGTTAAAGGATGATTGAATATGAACCTGTCCGCGATCCACAAACTTTCTGTCACGCCTTCTACGGGTTGCCGCCCGCCTCACTGCTCTTTTTGGCATATTATCCTCCTAGCCGCTGGGTTTGGGTAATATCATAATTACTTTGAAGTTACCTATGCCACCAACGGGCATTTAACTATAAATCTTAAATTCTTATTTTTTCTTGTTCGCAACTGTCCTTGCTTTACCTTTACGGGTACGGGCATTTGTACGGGTACGCTGCCCTCTTACAGGAAGGCTTCTGCGATGGCGTATGCCTCTATAACAACCGATTTCCACCAGCCGTTTGATGTTTAGTGCTACCTCGCGGCGCAAGTCACCTTCTACCATTTGGGTAGTTTCAATAGTGCTACGTATACGCACCACTTCATCGTCAGTTAAATCCCGCACACGGGTATCTAAGCTAACACCAGCTTCGTTCAAAATACGAACAGAGCTGGAGCGGCCAATCCCGAATATATAGGTGAGGCCAATTTCGACCCGCTTTTCTCTGGGCAAGTCAACACCTGCAATACGTGCCATAATTACGTCCTCCTATCCCTGTCTTTGCTTATGTCTGGGATTTTCGCAAATAACCCTTATCGCACCTTTGCGGCGGATTATTTTGCATTTCTCACAAATCGGTTTTACCGATGGTCTAACTTTCATAGCTCAACACCTCATCATGAACTATATTGCTTAAGCAGTTTAAAACCACTATAGCAGTATACTTGCATTATTTATCGCGCCAAACAATTCGGCCTTTTGTTAAATCATAAGGAGACATTTCTATGAGAACCTTGTCTCCTGGTATTATACGGATAAAATTCATCCTTAACTTGCCGGATATATGCGCAAGTATCGTATGCCCGTTCTCAAGCTGGACTTGAAAAGTTGCATTTGGTAGCTTTTCAATCACTTTGCCCTCAACCTCGATTACGTCATCCTTTGACATAGGTCTGCCTCCCTCATTAAATGTTTACGAATATCTGCATCTTGAATTTCACGTCCACAAGGTGGCACTAATTCAACAATGGTATTTGTTACCTGTACATGCTTAGCCTTTTTTTTCTTAGGCTTTGCTATCATACGCAAGGTACCGTCTACAAGATATACATAATCACTATTTACTGCAATAATTATCATAGCTCGGCCTTTATCGCGTCCCTGCTTTGAAAATACAATTTGCCCAGGCTTCATATGGTTAATATCTCAGGTTCATCAGTTGTTATCAATATAGTATTTTCGTAGTGAGCAGAATATTTTCCATCTTGTGTAACTACCGTCCACGTATCATCTAGCATTGATAACTCATAACTTCCTTCATTAATCATTGGCTCTATAGCTAATGTCATCCCTTTTACTAAGCGCGGTCCTCGTTTTTCCTGCCTTGTATGTGGGATTTGTGGGTCTTCATGAAGTTGCCTACCTATCCCATGTCCACACCATTCACGCACAACGCTAAAACCATTGCTTGTGACATAGTCGTCAATCGCAGCAGATATTTCGTGTAGATGAAAACCCTGCCTTGCATAGCTCATACTGTTAAAAAAACTATCTCGTGCGACGTCTATCAGCTTTTGATGTTCTTGTGTTATTTCTCCAACTGGATGTGTACGTGCAGCATCTCCATGGAACCTTTTATAACACACACCAATATCAATACTGATAATATCACCACTTTTTAACTGGTATAAACCAGGTATCCCGTGAATTACCTGTTCATTAACAGAAGCACATATTGAGCTGGGGAAGCCGCGGTATCCTAAGAAAGTAGGTATTGCATCCTGTCCTCGGATATACTCCTCAGCAATTTTATTAAGCTCTCCTGTTGTAATTCCTGGTTTAATGTATGCCGCTATTAGCTCGTGAGCACGTGCACATATTTGACAAGCAGTACGCATTAGCGCAATCTGCGAATCATTTTTGATAAAAATCCCCATATCTTTTCTAGCTTAAAAAGCCTTTATAATGGCGCATCAGAAGCTGTGACTCTAGCTGCTTAATAAACTCAAGAGCAACACCAATTACAATCAGCAGTGTAGTACCACCAAAAGCTAGAGGTATTCCGGTTATCCGGTCCAGAAGAATTGGTGTAACGGCTATTAACGCATAGAAAACTGATCCAATCCAACTTAATCTGTTTACAGTTGTCTGGATAAATTCACTTGTCGGTTTACCTGGGCGTATCCCTGGTATAAACCCACCATTTTTCTTCATATTCTCTGCCATTTCTACTGGATTTACAGCAAAAGATGTATAGAAATGTGTGAAGGCAAATATTAAAACAACGTAAACTAATATACCAATAAAATGTGCACCATGTGGGCCGCCGATTCTTAAAACACCATTTTGACCAAATATTCTCATGAACCAGTTATCTATATTTATATTGGGGAAAAATTGTGTAATCATAGTAGGAAATTGCAATAACGTTACCGCAAATATGATTGAGAGAACACCTGCAATATTAACTTTTAGTGGAATGTATGAGCTTTGATTCCCAAACATTGAACGTCCACCGGCAGCACTTTTTGAATATTGCACGGGTAAACGCCTTTCGCCTTCATGCACCATTATTACAAATGCAATCACAAGTGCAAATACGATTAACAGCGCTACCAATATAACAATACCTAAAAACGCATTATACTCACGTATTGCATTCCATAAAGTCATAATCCCCATAGGAATTTGTGACAATATATTGGCAAAAATCAAGAAAGAAGCTCCGTTACCGATACCTTTTTCTGTTAATAGCTCTGCCAGCCACATGATAAAAATAGTACCTGTTACCATTGCTAATGTAGCCACAGCGTATACCATTAGATTCTGGTATCTGAAAAAATTGGCCCCTGTTCCGTGGAAATTGGTGTATGAAAACACTGTTGCGGCAGCCTGTAAAGCAGCAAGGCCAACCGACATATAGCGTGTAATCTGACCTATTTTTTTACGTCCATCTTCGCCTTCTTTTTGCATTTGTGAAAGCTGTGGGATTGCATACGTTAAAAGCTGCATAATAATAGATGCAGTAATATATGGTGCGATACCCATAGCAAATACAGATCCTAAGCCACCACCTGCAATCATTGAAAACAGGGTTTGAACAGGATCCCATGTTACGCCGCCACCATAACGATATAAGTTTAAGGTCTCTAAATCAATACCGGGAAGCGGAATTGCTGAACCAAACCTATATATTAGTAGCAATAGGAAAATAAACAGCAATTTCTTGCGTATATCATGTACACGCCAGGCATTGACAAATATTTTAAACAACTATACCACCTCTGCTTTACCGCCTAAAGCTTCGATTTTCTCGATAGCGGCTTTGCTATATTGGTTGACCTGGACAGTAAGCTTTTTCTCTAGTTCGCCGTTTCCGAGGATTTTTATACCATCACGTGGATTTGAAACCAAGCCTTTATTTTTCAAGGCAGCAATATCCACTACAGTACCATCGTCGAATACGTTTAATAGTGCGACATTAATCGCGATTATTTCTTTTGAATTGCGGCATTTAAAGCCTCGCTTTGGTAAACGCCGATATAGTGGCATTTGCCCACCTTCGAAACCTACTTTACCACCACTACCAGCCCGGGATTTTTGTCCCTTATGACCCCGGCCAGCAGTTTTTCCGTTGCCGGAACCATGGCCCCGACCACGCCGCCAGCCTTTTGTTGTTGCGCCATCAGCGGGTTTAAGTTCACCTAGTTTCATGGCAACCTCCTATTATTGTGCTACTTCTTCAACCTTAAGCAAGTGCCGCACTTGATTAACCATTCCGCGGGTTGCTGGGTTGTCTTTTTTTATAACGGTAGAATTTAACTTCCGAAGCCCGAGGGCTTCCACTGTGAGCTTATGCTTTGGTTTTACGCCGATAGTCGAGCGTACTAAGGTTATCTGCAGTTCAGCCATGTTTACCCCTATCCTATCCCGCCATCGGCGGCGGTGAGTTATTATGGTAATTTATTATTATGCTTCAAGTATTTCCTGTACTGTTTTACCGCGCAGCCTTGCTACCTCAGAAGGTGTCTTCATTCTTTTAAGACCTTCAAGTGTAGCCTTTACAACATTATGCTTATTGTTAGAACCTATGGATTTTGTAACTACATTTCGAATTCCAGCAAGCTCTAATACTGCGCGCATAACACCGCCAGATATAACACCGGTTCCTTCAGGTGCTGGACGCATTAGCACTTTTGCTGCACCAAAATGTCCAAGAATTTCGTGATAGAGACTGTCATTCTCTGTCCGCTCTATGAGAACCATGTTTTTCTTTGCGTCCTCTTTACCTTTGCGTATTGCTTCTGGGATTTCATTTGCTTTTCCTAAACCTGCGCCAACATTGCCATTTCCATCGCCTACTATAACTAATGCAGCAAAACGAAACGTACGACCGCCTTTTACAACCTTTGTTACGCGATTTATAGCAACTACGCGATCTTGAAGCTCTAGCGCGTTTGCATCAATTTTGTTCATAGCAATCTCCTTTACCCCGTTAAAACTTTAATCCGGCTTCCCTTGCCGCATCGGCTAGGGCCTTGACTTTTCCGTGATAAAGGTAGCCGCCACGGTCAAATACGATTGTTTCAATACCTAGCTCTTTAGCCCTTTTAGCAACTTCTGTTCCTACAGCTTTTGCAGCTTCTATATTTGAAGATGAATCCATCTTAGAATCTTTAAAAGCTAAGGTCATTGTTGAAGCACTAGTTAGGGTATGCCCGGCATCATCATCAATAATTTGTGCGTAGATATGCTTATTGGATTTGAATACGGACAGGCGGGGGCGCTGGGCCGTACCCACAAGATAGCGCCTTAATTTATAGTGACGCTTCTGGCGCGCTACAGCGCGGGATGGTTTTCTTATCACTGGCTCTCACCTTCCGTTATTATTTCTTACCGGCTTTACCGGCTTTTCGTCTAATTCTTTCGGTTTCATACTTAATACCTTTGCCCTTGTAAGGCTCTGGCTCACGCTTAGAGCGTATGTTGGCAGCATGCTGACCAACTTTTTCTTTATCTATACCAGAAACAACTAATTTTGTATTACCGTCTACAGTTACGGTTACACCATCTGGGTCTTCCATCTCTATTGGATGTGAATAACCTAGGGTAAGTGTTAGAACTTTACCGTTTTTTGCAGCGCGGTAACCAGTACCGTTGATCTCTAACTTTTTCTCATAACCCTGCGTAACACCCACTACCATATTATTTACTAGTGTACGGGTTAGACCATGAAGAGCCTTGAAACGCTTCAAGTCGTTAGGGCGGGTTACTTTCAACTGCCCATCTTCATGTGCGATATTCATGTCGGGTGATAGTTTCCTGGTTAGCTTACCTTTTGGGCCTTCGACAGTAAGAAGATTGCCTTCTTTTAAGTCAAATTTTACGCCTGCAGGTAATACAATTGGAAGTTTGCCAATCCTAGACATGTTCTGCACCTCCTATCGTTTATATAACATAATCCCATATTATGCTTTGTAGTTTTGACAAAACCTGTTCACTTTACTACTTATTGTATATGCTAATATCTTTATACTAGACATTACCACACAAAAGCAAGCACTTCTCCGCCGATTCCCAACTTACGGGCTTCTCTGTCGGTAACAATACCTTTGTTTGTGGATACAATTGCAAGACCTAGCCCATTTAATACTTTTGGCAAGTCTTCACAGTTGGCATAAACCCTTAACCCTGGCTTTGAGATGCGCTTTAGCCCTGCAATGACCTTATCGTTTTTATTTCGGCCATATTTTAAGGTAATACGCATGGTTTGTTTTACGCCGTCTTTTATAATTTCATAACCTTTGACATAGCCTTCCTTTGCTAAAATTGAAGCAATAGCTACCTTCATCTTAGATGATGGAATGTCTACGGTTGAATGTCTAGCCATGTTAGCGTTACGAATCCTGGTGAGCATATCCGCTATAGGGTCGGACAACATGAGCGCTCCTCCTTTATTTGCTTCTTCTACTTAACTTTTACCAGCTTGCTTTACGCACTCCTGGAATTTGACCTTTATAGGCCAACTCGCGGAAGCATATACGGCATATGCCGTATTTACGCAGTGTTGCGTGTGGTCTGCCGCAAATGTTACAACGCCTGTATGCTCTTGTGGAGAATTTTGGCGTACGTTTAGCTTTTAAAATCAATGCTTTCTTTGCCATTCTTACCTCCTATTGCTGTCCAGGTCTTATATAAGGCATGCCAAATAGAGACAGCAGCTCGCGAGCTTCTTCATCTGTTTGGGCAGTGGTTACAAATACCACTTCCATACCTCTCAACTTGTCAATTTGATCATATGATATTTCTGGAAATATCAGCTGCTCTTTTATCCCTAATGTGTAGTTGCCACGTCCGTCAAAAGCATCTGGGCTTACGCCACGGAAGTCTCTTACCCTGGGGATGGCAACATTTATTAGCCGGTCAACAAAACTGTACATTTTAGAGCCACGCAGGGTTACCTTACAACCTACAGGCATCCCCTCCCTTAATTTAAAAGCAGAAATTGACTTCTTTGCTTTTGTTACTACAGGCTTTTGACCAGTAATTATGGCCATATCGTTGGTGGCATGTTCTATAACTTTTGCGTTTTCTTTTGCTTCGCCAAGACCGATGTTAACTACTACTTTTTCGATTTTGGGAACGGCTAGTTTATTTTTGTATCCGAACTTCTTCATCATTGCATCAATGATTTCGGTGTCGTATATCTCTCTTAACCGGCTCATGAGATTTCCTCCTGGTTCATTCTTGATGCACTATACATCAAGCTGCTATTGACTATCGCGATTCCATCCGCGCTATAGCAAGGTGTTAGTCTATCAATTCTCCTGTAGATTTAGCAAAGCGCTTTTTTACGATATTGCGCTTTGTTTTACCATCTACTTCTTTTTCTTCAACCTCTACTTTATAGCCAAGCCTTGTTGGCTTGCCTTTGTGCAGATACATAACATTTGAAAGGTGAAGGGGTGCTTCACTGCGGGTTATGCCACCGGTTTGGTTAGCGCGGTTGGGCTTTTGATGCTTTGTTTGCAAATTTAGCCCCTCGACTATAACACGGTTTTTCTCCCTATCAACTTTAAGCACTTTGCCAGTACGGCCAACTTCTTTTCCTGCCACTACTTGAACAGTATCATCGCGCTTAATTTTTGATTTTATTTTTGTAGTTGTATTTGCTTTCATGGCTATTCCTCACTTTACAGCACTTCCGGTGCCAATGAAATTATACGGGCGAACTGTTTATCCCTTAACTCCCTAGCAACAGGGCCAAAGATACGTGTACCTCTTGGGGTTAGATCTTCCTTGATAATAACAGCGGCATTTTCGTCGAATCGTATGGACGAACCATCTGGGCGGCTTAGGCCTTTTACTGTGCGGACAATAACAGCACGCACTACCTCACCCTTTTTAACAACACCACCGGGAGTTGCATCTTTTACAGTGGCTACGATTATGTCACCTACATTACCATAACGGCGCTTACTACCGCCAAGTACGCGAATGCACAGCAACTCTTTAGCGCCGGAATTGTCGGCGGAACGGAGTCTTGTTTCTTGTTGAATCATTGGGCTTCCTCCTTCTTTGGCGTATTATTACTTCGCCTTCTCGATGATGGAAACCAACCGCCAACGCTTATCTTTTGACAGTGGGCGCGTTTCCATGACTCTAACCCTATCGCCGATGGCACAAGAGTTTGCTTCGTCATGGGCCTTCAGTTTATAGGTGCGCTTTACAATTTTACCTATTACGGGGTGCTTAACGCGGTTTTCTACGGCTACAACGATGGTTTTATCCATCTTGTCGCTTATTACCCGGCCTATACGGGTTTTGCGAAGATTCCGCTCTTGAGTTTTTGTATTTTCCTGCACCGTGTTGTGCCTCCCTTACTTACACTTCTATTAAGATGTGGCTGCCGCCTTCTTACGTGCCGCTCTTGAAAGAGGCTTTTTGCCACTTTCTCCCTTTACACGTTGGGTTATAACGGTCTGTATCCGTGCGATATTCTTCCGCACTTCGGTAATGCGGGCGGTATTATCCAACTGATTTGTTGCATTCTGAAACCTTAGGTTAAACAACTCTTTCTTTGTGTTTACTAGTTCCAGATTCAATTCTTCAACGGATTTATCGTTTAGGGATGCCAGGTATTTCTTTGATTTCATGACCCAAGCCTCCTTTGGTTTATTGCGCTTCTGCTTTAGCAGCTTCCGCTTTCGCGGCTTCTACTTTAGCAATTGCTTCAGCTTCAGCTATTTGCTCCGCTTTGGTTACGATTTTACATTTGATGGGAAGTTTATACGATGCCAATTTCAACGCACGGCGGGATGTTTCTTCATCCGCACCAGAAATTTCAAACATTACCCTTCCTGGCTTTACAACAGCTACCCAGTATTCTGGAGAGCCTTTACCGCTACCCATACGGGTTTCAGCAGGCTTTTGGGTTACTGGTTTGTCTGGGAAGATTTTTATCCACACTTTACCGCCACGGCGCATTGTACGGTTTAATACTATACGCGTTGCCTCTATTTGGTTGGCGGTAATCCAAGTGGGCTCCATGGCAACTAGGCCATAATCCCCGTAGGTAATTGAATTACCCCTTAGGGCTTTGCCTGTCATTCTGCCGCGGAACTGCTTGCGGCGCTTTACCCTTTTTGGCATTAGCATGGTCTCTTCCTCCTTCCCTACGCTCTCTTCTTTCTCTTCCTTCGCGGGGTTGTGGTGCGCCTGGTATAACCTCACCTTTGTAAAGCCATACTTTTACACCTAGCTTGCCATAGGTGGTTTTGGCCTCGGCAAAGCCATAATCTATATCTGCACGTAATGTCTGCAGTGGAATTGTACCTTCATGATAGCTTTCTGTGCGGGCTATATCAGCACCGCCAAGCCTTCCGGATACAGCGGTTTTTATTCCTTTTGCGCCCATTTTCATAGTACGCCCCATTGCTTGGCGCATTGCCCGGCGGAAGGTTACGCGGTTTTCTAGCTGAAGAGCAATGTCTTCTGCTACTAACTGGGCATCCATTTCTTTGCGCTTTATTTCTACAATGTTTACATCAACTTTGCGCTCGTCTGGGTTTGCGCCAATCAACTTTTGCAGCTCATTGGTTAAGTCCAAAATTGCTTGACCGCTGCGTCCTATGATTATGCCAGGGCTGGCTGTATGGATTGTTACTTTTACCCTATCGGTTGTGCGCTGGATTTTAATACGGGAAACTTGGGCCTTGTATAGCTTTGTTTTTAAATGAGTACGAAGCAAATGGTCTTCCAGCAATAATTTTGCGAAATCCCTTTCTGCATACCATACAGAGTCCCATTCCTTAGTAATGCCTAGACGCAGGCCGTGAGGATTTACTTTTTGGCCCATGGATTCACCTCTCGTTTAAGATAATCGTGATATGGCTCATCTTCTTGTTTATGCGGTATGCACGGCCCTTTGCCCTGGGCTGGATACGCTTCAAGGTGGGCCCCTGGTTAGCGATAACTTCTTCTACAAATAGCTCGGACTGATCCAGGCCATGGTTTTCTTCTGCGTTGGCTGCTGCGGATTTTAGCACTTTTGCTATCAAATACGCACCATATCTTGGCGAATATTCTAGGATAGCTGCGGCCTCTACTACGCCTTTACCTTTAATTTGCTCTAGTACAATACGCGCTTTGCGGTCAGATATTCTGGCAAATTTATGATGAGCGTGAGGACGGGTTTCTTTATTTTCTTTGTTACGGATTACTTTGTATTGGCTTCTTGATCCTTTTGCCATTGGTTGCCTCCTACTTTACGCGGCTGCGTTTTTCAGCGTCTTTGCCATGACCGCGGTAAGTGCGGGTTGCAGCGAATTCGCCTAACTTATGCCCTACCATATCTTCTGTGATGTATACGGGCACGTGCTTACGGCCATCGTGTACTGCGATTGTGTGACCAATCATTTCAGGGAATATGGTGGAACGGCGTGACCAAGTTTTAATTACTTGCTTATTTGATACTTGGTTCATCGCATCGACTTTTTTCATTAAGTGGTCGTCAACAAACGGCCCTTTTTTTAGTGATCTGCCCATAATTCCTCCTACTTGCTACCGCGTTTACGGACGATATATTTGTTACTTTGCTTGTTCTTTTTGCGGGTCTTGTAACCAAGTGCTGGCTTACCCCAAGGTGTTGAAGGGGCTGGGCGGCCTATTGGAGAACGGCCCTCACCACCACCATGGGGGTGATCGTTGGGGTTCATGACAGAACCACGAACTGTAGGGCGGATACCCATGTGACGCTTTTTACCAGCTTTACCAATATTGATTAGTTCGTTATCTAAATTACCTATTTGGCCTATTGTTGCACGGCAGTTTACAGGAACCATGCGCATCTCGCTGGATGGAAGGCGGATTGTAGCGTATTTTTCGTCTTTTGCCATAAGCTGCGCTACATTGCCTGCTGAACGAACCAGCTGCCCGCCTGCTCCTGGTTTCATTTCTATATTGTGGATTTCTGTACCAATTGGAATGTTTTTCATTGGAAGAGCGTTGCCCGGCCTTACCTCGGCATCTACACCACTCATAAGTGTATCGCCAACTTTTAGGCCATTTGGGGCTATAATATAACGCTTTTCGCCATCGGCATAAAATAATAAAGCAATATTAGCGGTACGGTTTGGATCATATTCTATCCCGGCTACCTTTGCAGGCACACCATCTTTATTGCGCTTAAAGTCAATTATACGATACTTTATTTTTGCCCCGCCACCCCTGTGCCTAACTGTGATTTTGCCTTGGCCATTTCTACCAGAATGCTTCTTTAGGTGAACGGTAAGGCTCTTTTCCGGTGTTGACTTTGTTATTTCTGCAAAGTCGGAAACCGTCATCTCCCGTTGAGAGGGGGTTATGGGTCTGTAACGTTTTATGCCCATTTTATTTGCTCCTTTTTAAGGACTAGATGCCTTCGAATAATTCAATACTTCCAGCTGACAGGGTTACCAATGCCTTCTTGCGCTTTACTGTACGGCCTGGCCTGAAGCCTTGCTCTTGAGAGCGGCGGTGCCTTTTTTTAGGATGAGTTGTTAATGTGTTTACTCTAGCCACTTTTGTCCCCGAAAAAAGCTTTTCAACAGCTTCTTTAATTTGGCCCTTTGTTGCTTCTGGGTGGACATAGAAAGCGTAGCATTGATCTTCTAAGAGGGTCATGCTTTTTTCTGTCATAAGAGGCTTGAGGATGATGTCATAATATTTTAAATCAGCCATTATATATACACCTCCTGCATTTGCTCTACCGCTTCCTTTGTGACTACAAAGTTATCATAGTTGAGAATATCGTATACATTGATTGTATTTACTGCTGCGGTTTTAATACTGGGGATGTTGCGGGCAGACAGCATTGCGTTTTTATTGCTTCCAGCCATTACGAACAACGCATTTTCTACTGCCAGCTTATCGCACACTTCCACCATAGCTTTGGTTTTAACTTCTGGTAAATCCATATTGTCAAGAACAACTAGTTTACCTTGATTTACTTTATCGGAGAGAGCTGACTTTAACGCCAGCCTTTTTTGTTTTTTATTAAGCCTTACTGAAAAATCTCTTGGCTTTGGCGCAAAAACTACACCGCCGCCTACCCATTGTGGTGCGCGGATTGTACCCTGACGTGCACGGCCTGTCCCTTTTTGACGCCATGGCTTGCGCCCACCGCCACGTACTTCCGCACGTGTTTTTGTTGATTTTGTACCTTGGCGCTGATTAGCCAAATACTGCACAATTGCCATGTGAACAGCATGCTCGTTAACCTCTACCCCAAAAAGGGCATCGCTAAGTTCCATACTGCCGACTGTTTCGCCTTTTAAGTTTTTGATTGGCACTGTTGCCATATAACACACTCCTTTTCACGGGGAACGCCGCCCCCATCTCCCACAGCTATTGCCATGGGTGTCGCATAACGACTGCTTACTGCTTAACGGTATCCTTAACCATCAACAGCGCACCTTTTATTCCTGGAACTGCTCCCTTAATAAGAAGCAAGTTTTTCTCTGGGTCTGCGCGTACAACTTCTAAATTTTGAACTGTTACTTTTACAGCACCCATATGGCCAGGCATTTTTTTACCTTTGCGCACACGGCCGGGGGTTGTACCCGCACCCATGGAACCGAGACCCCTGTGGTACTTAGAACCATGGGTCAACGGCCCGCGATGCTGCCCATGGCGCTTGATTGCGCCCTGGAAGCCCTTACCTTTTGATGTGCCGCTTATATCTACTAAATCGCCAGCTGCAAAAACATCGGCTTTAATTTCTGCGCCAACATCAAATTGGTCACAATTTTCCAGCCTAAACTCTTTTAGCGTACGCCTTGGGGTGCTGCCCTCTACATTGGCTTCGTAGTGGCCCTTAACTGGCTTATTTACTTGCTTAAGCTTTACATCGCCAAAACCTACTTGAAGAGCTGCATAACCATCGGTTTCTACAGATTTTTTCTGAACTACCAGACATGGGCCTGCCTCAAGAACTGTTACAGGAATCAATGTGCCGTCTGGTGCAAATACTTGGGTCATGCCCAGTTTTTTAGCAAGAATTGCTTTTTTCATTATGTCACGTCCTTATGGATGTTCTAATATTCATGTCAGAGGTAAGATTGGGCTTCTTACTTAACGCCTATTTCATTACTTAAAATTACTTAACTTCTACTTTAATATCTACGCCTTCTGGCAAGTCTAGGCGGCCAAGGGCATCTGCGGTCTTGGGGGTGGAGGCGTGAATGTCTATTAAGCGCTTATGTGTGCGCATTTCGAATTGCTCGCGGGAGTCTTTATATTTGTGGACGGCCCTTAGGATTGTAACAACTTCTTTTTTGGTAGGAAGGGGAATGGGGCCGGAAACACGTGCGCCTGTGCGCTTTGCGGTTTCAATGATTTGGGCTACTGATTGATCCACCAATTTATGGTCGTAGCCTTTTAAGTTGATGCGGATGATTTGGTTTTGCATGAAGTCCCTCCATATTGTGTTCTTTAAATACACAGGCTCTTTTTATAGTGCTGGTTATTATATTCGCATAATCCAAGGGCTTTTGCGCGGCCGACTTGTAATTATACGCAGCCGGGCGTGTCATTGTCAACTACATGGATATGGGTTGTTCCACAGATTTTGTCAGAACAGGGCGCATTATACTTCAAAGCTTTCTAAGAAGTCAAGGGGTTGTAAAAAATATTTTATAATTCATAAAAATACATAGCTTTTAATATGCATTCCGTGAAGAGTGTCATTTTTGCAAAACCTTTTTCATGCCCTTGTTTACTGGGTTTATTGATGTATGATATATTCTAATAAAATATAATTCAAGGAGGCCCCAATGCGTAAAACAAAAATACTGGCAACCCTAGGCCCCGCCACCAAAGATGTGGTAACAATGAAGCAAATGATAAAAAACGGAATGGATGCTGCAAGGGTAAACTTTTCACATGGAACATATGAATCCCATACCGAAATCATAAACATGCTAAAGCAAGCCCGGCAAGAGATGGACAAACCCATCCCTATTGTACTGGACACAAAAGGCCCGGAAATCCGCATCAAAAGCTTTGAGTCGGATAAGATATACTTGGAACAAGGTGCGGAATTTACCCTAACCACCAGAGATGTACCTGGTACCCAGGACATAGTATCTGTAACTTATGAAGATTTGCCAAAAGACCTGCAAGTAGGCAGCCGGGTTTTGATAGATGACGGCCTGCTGGAGCTTAAGGTAACAAAGCTGACAAAAACCGATGTAAAATGTGTACTGATAAATTCCGGCTTTATAAGCTCCCGCAAGGGGGTAAATATCCCGGATGTATATGTAAACCTGCCCTCCCTTACAGAGCAGGATATTGAAGACATAAAATTCGGCATAAAAATGGATGTGGATTTTGTTGCTGCTTCCTTTGTGCGCACTGCAGCGGACATTCTTAATATTAGAAAAGTGCTTGAAGATAATGGCGGCGGGCATATTCATATAATCGCAAAAATAGAGTCCCGGGAAGGTGTAGATAATATAGTCAGCATATTAGATGTTGCAGACTGCATAATGGTAGCCCGTGGTGACCTTGGGGTAGAAATCCCACCAGAAGAAGTGCCTATTGTCCAAAAAAACCTAATCCGCTATTGCAATCAAGTGGGCAAACCTGTAATAACCGCAACCCACATGCTGGAGTCTATGGTAAGCAACCCCCGCCCCACCAGGGCAGAGGCTAATGATGTCGCTAATGCTATATTTGACGGGTCTGACGTTATAATGCTTTCTGGTGAAACCGCAAGCGGCCAATATCCGGAAGAAAGTATAGCTATGATGGCCCGCATTGCTTCAAAGGTAGAGAGTTCGTCTGATTACAGCCAAATCGTCCACAGCCATTTAAAAAGCCGCAATATCACCAATGCAATAAGCGTGGCAGCAGTAACAACCGCTGCGGAACTGGAGGCCGCATGTATTGTGCCCATAACTGACTCTGGCTTTGCGTCCCGCATGGTTTCACGCTGCCGCCCTGTATGTCCTATTTTGGCAATAACCGCTGATGCCAATGTATGCCGACAGCTTAATCTAAGCTGGGGCTGTGTGCCTGTACTTAGCGCTCCATTTATTGGTGATAGCGAAGTTTTTGATATTGCAGAAGAAATGGCGATGAAGACCAAGCTTGCAAAAGCTGGGGAGACAATTGTCTCTGTGGCTGGTGTACCTGTAGGTGTTGCAGGCACAACAAACACCTTGAAAGTGCGCACTGTTGGCAATGTCCTTGCCAAAGGCGAAGGTAACAAAAGAGGTACCGTGCAGGGCATTTCCCGGGTATTTAAGTCCCAGGATGTAAGCGAGCGCCCCTATTTTGAACAGGGGGATATACTAATATGTACAAACACCAGCGACAAAATTATGGAGTATATAAAGAAAGCTGGCGCAATTGTAATAGGCTCCTGGGAAAATGTTGACACACGCCATGCGGAAACTGTGGCAAAGGCATTGGATATCCCGCTGCTTGTGGTTAATGTGCGGGCGGTGGACTTTGTTGCGCCTGGGCTGGCGGTTACCGTGGATACAAATGAGGGGTTGCTTATTAATGGGTATAGGTAATCCTTGTAAAAATATAAACTGCTACAAATCTACCAAGATACCGCGTTAAGACAAATAACTGAATATGTATGCAATACACGTAGGGGGCGGCGTCCCGAGGCTGTTGACAAAGGGGTTTTGTGGTGCGGGCGGCAGGTTGCCGCCCCTAGGTCACCCCGTAAAACCGGCATTTCTGGCGTAGGGGCGGCAACCTGCCGCCCGCAAATTTACATTTGTCAACAGCCCCGCCCCCGACGTGTATTGCATATTTGTTCATTGATAATTGCAGGGCATGTAGAAAATCGCTATGATTACGGTGACAAGAAGCTGCCAACTATCATAATTGCGAAGGATGCTGTTTATGGAGAGCCGGTTAAGTGAGGTAAAAAGAATAGTTGAGGAATATGTACGAAATTCGGAAAACGCGATAAAACACGCCGCCCATGCATATGGCGTTTCTGCATTTGCTGCCCTTTTGGCGAAGCGGCGCGGGCTGGATACGGAGATATCGGCAGTTATTGGGTTGCTTCATGATATATATGCTATAAAAGCCGGGACATATATTGGCCATGACATTGAAGGGGCCAAAATGGCTAAAGAGCTGTTAACAGAAACCGGATTATTTTCTGATGATGAAATAGAAATTGTTGCCCATAGCATTTTGCAGCATGATAAGCGAAGCGAGGTACACGGGCCATATGATGAAGTGCTTAAGGATGCGGATATTATCTATCCTTATTTTACAAACTTACCTGCGAAATGTGCGCCTGAAGTTGAGGGGCGGGTTTTTGGGGTGATTGGGGAATTGGGGATGAACCCAGAGGAATAGCATGAAAACGGTTATAATGAAGTTCCTTATATATGGGGCCGTTGGTATGCCAGTTGCTATCTTCGCGGGAGCTTTGAGCAATGTGCCCTATGTGTCATCTGTAATATGGAATTTGTATTTGTTATATATTTTAATTGATATAGGCTGGGTAATAAAAAATGTATCCGCACGCAAGAAATATATAATTTACATGACTATAATTATAGGCACCATGATATCGCTATCTGTACTTGGCAATATATTTGGATTCCGCACCTATGTCACCTCGGAAACAGAAAACACAATTTGGGATGCGTTGGGTACAACCATCGCTTTTGCTGTTATTATTGGGGTTCTGATTAAGGTAACAATTGACAATAAGGCAAAGTACCCCGCCGTAAAGTGGCTTTATGTACCGATTTTTGCTTGGAGCATAGGGGCACTGATAATGTAGTTGGTAATGCTATAATTGTAAACCCAAATAATATAAAAAGGGCTGCCTGGGATTTCAATTCCAAGGCAGCCCTTTGCATTACAAACTTAAAATAAAAACTACACAACCAAGAAGAACCAATGCCCAATAAACCGTATCGAAATCCCGCCAACAAGGCCAAGGAATGGGTTTTTGGTAAGGGCGGTAATGGCCAGCGCAGTCCCTGCTTCAACAGCAGCCATGGGGGTAACATCACCACGGGCAGCCACATGGGTAGGGGGCACAAAAAAGACATTGCGCAGGTTAGGCATAAAGGTAGAAAAGAAGCCAATTACAAACAAGAACCCTGCAATGGCCTGCACTGGTACATATTTTACGGCTTTAATCATAAGGCCAAGAAGAAGAAGCACCGCGCACAGCACCATCATGATTACCCCAGCCATAACTGGCCATGGGGAAGCCGCTGTTGCGGAAATAATTGCCCCAACTGGCGCACCGCCGAATAGTACGCTTGGGATATCGGCCAGGCTGTTGATAACTGTCAGGTGGTTCATGTTTTGTGTCTCACCGGCAAACCCGGCGGTTATATTGCCAAAGGCAATGTTTGTGCCTATGTTAAGGCATATAAATGCGAGCGCGAAGTAGATTGCGTTAAAGGTTAGCTTTGGCTTCATCATTTTAAAATCGGCCCAGTATTCCCTTGTCCAAAATCTTGGGTTTTCGTTTTGTTCCATGTCCCCTTCATAGCCAGAGTCTAGGGCCATTTTCTTAATATCTACCCGGCGGCCTCTTTTGCCTGTTTCCGGGTCTTTTTGAAGGAAAACAAAGTCTACTGTTGCCAAGGTTACAGACACTGCTATTACATAAACCAAGGCATGGGGGTTACGGGGGGTTTCTGGGGGGGAGGCCATGATTACAAATACAGCGTAAGTAGCAAGGGCGGAAACCATGGAGATTATACCCGTGCGCCTTGCCTGCTTTAACATATCAAAGCTTATGCCCATGACCATAAGGCCAACGCCGGCCATCATGCCCCAAAGTACTGGATTGCCTGCAAACTCGGCAATACGGGTTACAGAGCCGGTTAGCCCAAGGGGGACCATTACCAGCACCGCAAGAAGCAGCGCGGCAACCCTCTCGTTCACATTTTTCATGAAGTGGGAAACTGTTAAAATAGAGGACTGGCCCGAGATGGGCGTGATAGACTGCGTTACCAAGTTACCAATCGCGCCTACAATAAACGCAAAGGCTGTTGGCTTCATCTTGTAACCCTGTGCGGCGGCCCAGGCCAGCATGGTTAGCCCATTGATTGCCACAAACACGACCGCAATGATTAACGTACTCACATTCTGCATAAAGTAGCCCCTTTATATTTTTTGGCCGAGGATTGCGCCCTATGGAAATCAGATTTCTACAAAATTTGCTTAAACCAAAGCTTCGTCATCCCGGCCTTGAGCCGGGATCTCATAATCTATTGTAAAAGAGTGGAAAGCCCGGCTCACGGCCGGGATGACGAAGATATTGCGTTGTGCATATTTACAAGAAGTTGATTTCTGCGTTCTTGCCCAAGCCTAGTGGCATTTTATGACTTTTTTCGCAATAATACAAGCTCTGGTTAGTTGAAATAACAAAAAATTCTACCAGCGGGTGAATTGCTGATGTAGAATGTGAAATGAGGAAAATAATATGCGAGGTGGTATACATGGGCGAAAGACTTTCAAATGAAGATATTGCGTACAACAATATAAATTTCTGGTGGTTTTACATTACAACCTTCCAGGGTTATGACAGCGGAAAAGATATGCCCCTGATAGAGGCAGCCGAAGAAATTATTGACATAGACGCTTACACATCAAATTTTGATGATTGGTACAAGGATTTTATGCCAGTCACAAAAGCCGGTTTTGACGGCATGTTGGAAAACCCCAATATTAGAAGCTGTGTTCATAGGGGGCAATATCGAGTTGGCGCGGCAGATTTACGCCAATCAAGGAGGCTTTTTCGACGCTTGCCAAGAAGGCAAGCTAGAAAAAGCCGACGCAGAGTGGCGTAAATCTGACCGCCAATGCGACATTGAACCCT